>Ga0256847_1000335_pt1 | contig 30952 bp, 20 predicted proteins | sample TeddybearmetaG_FD_189099 | JGI IMG/M metagenome (GOLD analysis project Ga0256847, IMG submission 189099) | Hydrothermal vent microbial communities from East Pacific Rise, Pacific Ocean - Teddybear | ecosystem: Environmental > Aquatic > Marine > Hydrothermal vents | place: Pacific Ocean: East...
CTTCTTGTAGATAAGCAAATAATCCTCCTGGAACTTTAGCTATTAACGGCGCTATTAACATTGCGAAAATTGCTAGACCTATACCGAACTTTTTCCCTGCTTTTACAACTTGCTCTTCAGTAGCACCTTTGTTAAAAAAGTGTCTGTATAAATCAACTCCAAAAAGTGTAACAGAACTATTTAAACCACTATTAAATGAGCTCAAAATTGCTCCAAATAATACCGCTGCAAAAAATCCGATTAAGTAATTTGGTAACACTTTATTTACTAGCATAGGATAGGCTTCATCAGCATTTTCTAATCCTGAGCCAAATAAATGAAATGCAATAATTCCTGGTAAAACAACAATTATAGGGCCTAATATTTTTATAAAAGAGGCAAGCATTAATCCTTTTTGACCTTCTTTTAAGTTTTTAGCACCTAGTGCACGTTGAATAATTGCTTGATTTGTGCCCCAATAAAAAACCTGAACCAACATCATTCCTGTAAAGAAAGTTGAAAAAGGTATTGACGAACTTTCGCTACCAATAGAATTAAATTTTTCTGGATGAGAATTCATCAATGTATTTATTCCGTCCATCATATTGCCATCACCAATAAGTTTTAAACCAAAATAAGGGATTAGAATTCCACCAGTTAATAAACCAATAGCATTGATTAAATCTGAAACGGCAACCGCTTTTAAGCCACCAAAAATAGCGTAAATAGAGCCTACAACACCAATTCCCCAAACCGTTATCCAAAGTGCAGTATCTTTTGAAACACCTAACATTTCAGGAATACCAAACATTCCATTTATTGCTAAAGCACCAGAATACAATACAATAGGAAGAAATATAATTACATATCCCGCTAAAAATAAAATTGATGTAACCCGTTTAGTTTGAGAATCATAGCGTTTTTCTAAGAATTGAGGAACAGTTGTTATTCCTCCTTTTAAATAACGAGGTAATAAAAATAATGCAGTAATTACTATCGCAATAGCAGCCAATGTTTCCCAGGTCATTACTAATAAGCCTTCTTTATAAGCAGCACCATTTAAACCTACAATTTGTTCAGTAGATAAGTTTGTCAATAATAAAGAACCTGCTATAACGACAGCTGTTAAGCTACGCCCACCTAAAAAGTAACCATCTGAGGAGTTTTCATTTGTTTTACGAGTTGCTACATATGCAATTATTGCTACTAGGGCTGTAAAGCCAATAAATGAGATAATTTGTATCATTATGATTTGCTAATTTAATTTTTAGATTGATTGAAATTTATAACGTTTTTAATTTTATTGGTTAAGTTTTGTATATCTGATGCGTGCTTCAATGTAGTAATAATCTGAATAAATAAAGGCACATCATTTTTTTTCTAGCCATAAAAAACTGTGATATATTTTATAAATCATAGTTTTAGCATGCTTTGCTCGATATATAGGGTTACTTAAAATTGTTACATAATTACTCAATTTCATATATTTATTTTAAACTTTATTCTTCTTCTATTTCAACAATCATTTCAATTTCAACAGGAATATTAGCAGGTAATGAACCCATACCTACTGCGCTTCTGGCATGCCTTCCTTTTTCACCAAAAACTTCAACCATCAAATCGGAAAAACCATTGATAACAATTGGTTGTTGTGTAAAATCAGTGGTACAGTTGACCATACCTAATACCTTTACTATCCTTTTTACTTTATCTAAATTGCCTATGAATTCTTTTAAGGCTGCCAATTGATTAATGCCTACCAATCGTGCTGCTTCTTGTGCTTCTTCTACTGTCATGTCTTTACCAACTTTACCAGTAATATATGTTCCATCTGCTTTTCGCGGCCCTTTACCTGATAAATAGATAGTATTATCAACTCTAACTGCGTTTACATAATTAGCTAATGGTTTAGGTGTTTTAGGCAATTCAATACCGAGCTCAGCTAATTTTTTGTCAATGTTTTGCGCTGCTAAGGAACAAGAAATTATTAGAATTAGAAATAGGCATATTCTTTTCATTTTAGTAGTATTAGATGGTTAGTAATATTTTTGAAACTGCTGTTACAGCCATTCGCTCTGCTCCATCAGCATTCGGATGGATATTATCAGGTATCATAGTAGCCATATTTTTTAGCATACTATAAAAATCAATTATTTCTAAGTTGTTTTCTAGTGCTATTTTTTCTAAGATTTCGAGCAACACACCTTCAACTATTTCTTTTTGAATTCCCCATCTATTTTTAATCACCGGCGGAGGTAAACCAATATATATTTTAGGTTTTGATTTTAACTGTTGAAAATTAGAAATCATCTCATTATAGTCTTTTTTAAAATCACCTTTATAAATATCCCAATTGATAGGCTTAGAATCATTTGTGCCTAGCATTAACACTACAATTTTAGGTTTAAAAGTCAACGCTTGTTGGTACTCATTTTGTTTCCAATACGGTTTATTCCCATTTTTGAGCATGGTGGCACCACTAACACCAAAATTTTGAATCTTGTATTTTTTACCCAGCATACGTTGCATTTGTTGTGGATAAGCAAGTGAATCTCTTCCTATAATTCCTGAACCGTAAGTAATACTATCACCAATGCAAGCAATTTTAGTTGGGGCGCAAGCAACAATAAGAAGTAGAAAAAATAATATAAAAACTGCTTTTTTCATTTTTTAAGTTTATAGATAGCTAGATATTGTTTAGCAAAACGCTTACCGAGTTCACGTTGTGCTTCTAATTTCTTGAATTAATGCCAATGTTTCTCTTATATTTTTTTCTAATTCCTTAAAATTTTTAGAAGCAAGTACTTCTTTTGAAATTAATTTTGAACCCATACCAACACAGGTAACTCCTGCATTGAACCAAGCTTTTAAGTTTTCTCTGTCAGTTGAAACTCCACCTGTAGGCATTATTTTTGTCCATGGAGAAGGTCCCTTGATGGCTTTTACAAAGTCTGCTCCGTAAATTCCACCTGGAAATAATTTTACAATTTCACAGCCTAACTCTTCTGCTCTGGCAATTTCAATTAAAGAACCACAACCAGGAGACCATAATACTTTTCGTCGGTTACAAACCAACGCAATATCTTCTCTTAAAACGGGTGTTACTACAAAGTTTGCTCCTAATTGCATATATAAAGAGGCTGCTGCTGCATCGGTTACAGAACCCACGCCTAATATCATCTCGGGTAAATTTGATTCACAGAATTTATTGAGTTCACCAAATACTTTATGCGCAAAGTCGCCTCTGCTGGTAAATTCCAGTATTCGTGCACCGCCATTATAACAAGCTTCTAATATTTTTTTACCTAATGCAACGTCTTTATGAAAAAACAATGGAACTAAGCCTGTACTTTCCATTACTGTTGCTACTTTTATTCTTGAAAATCTTGCCATTCCATACTAACCTTCCTACTTCGACTACACTCAGTATAAACTGCTCAGCACAGGCTGGGGAAGGACTTTAATTTATATTAATTTAACTTTCTATTTATTACCAACTAATACAACAAGCTGTTAACTATCTAGCTACTCTACCAGATGTATCACCGCTCATTAATTTTTTTACTTCTTTAATGGTTACTAAATTGGCATCGCCAATAATAGTATGTTTTAAGCAGGATGCTGCTACCGCAAAATCTAATGCGTTTTGGTCATCTTCAGGGTAGTTTATCAGCCCGAATATCAATCCACCCATAAAAGAATCTCCACCGCCAACTCTATCAACTATATGCGTTATTTGATATTCTTTAGATTGATACATTGTTTTACCATCGTATAAAACTCCTGCCCAAGTATTATGTGATGCACTTATAGATCCACGTAAAGTAGTTATCACTTTTTTAGCTTTAGGAAATTTTTGCATCATTTGTTTACAAACAGATAAGAATGCCTCAGCTTTTACCTTGTGGCCTTCGGTTGTGATATCTAAACCTTCTGGTTTGATACCAAAATGTTTTCCTGCATCTTCTTCGTTTCCTAAAATAATATCGCAATAGGAGGTAAGCTCTGTCATTATTGTTTCAGGTGTTACTCCATAATTCCATAATTTTGCACGGTAATTTAAATCGGTTGAAACGGTAATTCCCAGTTCACTTGCTACTTTTACGGCTTCTAAACATACATCCGCCGCTCCTTGAGAAATAGCAGGTGTAATACCTGTCCAGTGAAACCACTGCACGTCTTTAAAAACTACTTTCCAATCTATCATTCCTGGTTTTATTTCTGCAATAGCAGAATGGGCTCTATCATAAACGACTTTGCTTCCTCTTGAAACGGCTCCTGTTTCTAAAAAATAAATTCCCAAACGGTCACCACCAAAAATAATTTTATCAGTTCCAACGCCTCGTTTGCGCATTTCTAGCAAAGCACATTGACCAATATCGTTTTTAGGAAGACGGGTTACAAAATCTACAGGAATCCCATAATTTGCCAATGATACGGCTACATTAGATTCTCCGCCACCATATACTACATCAAAAGCAGTTGTTTGTGAAAATCTTAAAAATCCTGGAGGCGACAATCGTAACATGATTTCTCCAAAAGTGACAGCTCTTTTCATAGTTATTAGTTTGTTGAAAGTCCGAATACAAAAACCTTTTGTATTGATTTATTATTAGGCTCTATTTATTCTATAAATTTTTTGTGTTCTTTGCGTAAATCTTAGAGGTCTTTGTGGTTAGACAGAATGTTGTTTTAACCACAAAGCTCACAAAGTACTATTATTCAAATATAATTTACTTTTTTAACTTATTAAAACTTCCAACTTTTTACAACCCAAACAACCTTGGTAAAACCATAGACCTCCACTTCAATATTTGATTTTTCACAACTATCCGAAAGTTTGATTTTAAAATAGCTTGAGACTCCCTTATTTTTGGTTTGTAAACTAAAAATAATTTATAAGGGACTTTTCAAGCACAGTAAAAATACAAATACGCCACTAATTCGCCAAATTTTAGATTTAGTTCCTCGTTGGATGCTCACTCGCTGTACCGAAGAACACAAGAGTGATAAAGGCTATAGTAGGTATAAGACTCTTTAACATTTGTATCCTTAACTTTCGGACAGCTGAATAAATGCCTAACATTAAGTGATATTTCTACGGGTATTGGGGTCAGTGAGACATTTATTTCATCTGGTGCACTCTGTGTACCAAGATAGGAACTAAAGTTGAATTTTACTTTTCCTTTTTTTGTTGAGATAACAATAACTCCATTTGCACCTAAAGATCCATATACTGCTAAAGTAGAAGCGTCTTTTAATACAGAAATAGACTCTATGTCATCTGCATTTAAGTCTGAAATGTTATCTGTCAATACACCGTCGACTACAAATACAGGAGTATTATCATTATATGTACCTGCACCTCTAATGCGTACAACAGTTGCTGAACCTGAGATTCACCATTTATTAGTGTAACACCAGTAGCTCTACCTTGCAAGGCTTGTTCTGCAGAGGTTGTTGGTAAACTCACCAGGTCATTTGCACTAATGGTTGAAACAGCACTCGTAATTTTAGCACGAGTTTGAGTACCATAACCAACCACTACAATAACATCCAATGCATTAGCATCTTCTGTTAGTACTACATCTATTGTAGTATTTTCTCCTACAGTTACAAGTTTGGTTTGCATTCCAATAAAAGAAAATTGTAAGACATCGCCAGCATTTGCTTTTATACTGTATTTACCATCAAAATCAGTTTCGGTACCATTTGAAGTGCCTACAATTAGAACATTCACTCCAGGAAGTGGTGAATTATCTGCTGCGGTTACCGTACCTTTAATTTCTTGTTGCTGAATAGTTAACTCATTAGGAGTAGCATAGATTTGAGAAGTAAATACCAATCCTTTATTAATAATTTTTCCATTTACAAGTGAGTTATAATCCAGAATACTTTTGTTAATTGATTATCTAACAATTAAGGAATAATCTTTGCACCATTAATTATCTTTCAAATACACCAATTTTTATATTATTACGAATATTAATTAATTCTATCTGTAGTAAAGAAGTATTATCAATACTAACTAAAAATCATAGTTTAATTTAAGTAAAACCTTATTAATAGTAAGGATAATCACTACTAGATTTTGAAATTTTTTAAATAAATTGCACTACAATTTAGGAGGGTTAAATGGGGAGTTATTTAATAATTGAAAATGATAATAGTACAATTAATACTATTAAGGGAGTTATAAAAGATTTCCTTGATTTTAATTGTATTGGGGTTACCCATGATTATAATAGTTCAATGAATATTATATTAAAAAGAACCCCCGATTTGGTTTTTTTTAATATTGATAACATAATTAATAACCCTTTTCAATTCATAAATGAAGTAAATCAATTTCAAGATACAACATTAGAATTTATAGCAGTATCCTCTTCAATAGAAAAAGCATATAATGCAATGAAAAACGGTTTTTCAGATTCTTTAATAAAACCTCTAACCGAATTAGAAATAAGAAAAGCCATTTTAAAATTTCAAAAAAAAACTAAAATCGAGTCAAAAAGTACTATTTGTTTAAAATCATATAAAGATTATAGATACCTAAATACAGATGAAATCCTTTTTTTAAAAGCCGATAATAATACCACAGATTTTTATATGAAAGATGGAAATAGCATTGGTGCTTTTAAGACACTTAAAGTTTTTGAAAAATTATTGCCAGATAATTTTTTAAGAATTCATAAGAGCTATATCATAAATAGTAATTTTGTTTCCAGAATTAATTTTGGTAAATTATTATGTACAGTAAAAAGAGATATTTATAAAATTCCTTTTACAAAAACATATATTGATAATGTGGAAATTATGAACAAAGTATTATCTGAGTCTTCATTTCTTTCATTAAATTAATTTCCCTATCAAATTATATAGTTTCGCTCACAGACTAATACTATTGACTAAAACTATCATTTTTAGTTAGTACTTACCTTTTTTTCATTCTATTTTTACAAAGAAGCTTCTCTAGCGTTACAAAAATTAGTAACGCTTTAATTGTATACAATTTGAAAAATAACGGCTGTATTCCAATTACGGCAAAGTAAACTATTGTTAAACTTTAAATTATATATCATGAAAAATATTAAATATTTATTTATAGCAATCTTATTTGTTGGGTTTTTATTCTCTTGCACATCAGAAGATATTATAGAAGAAGACCCCACTAATATAACTCAAGACATCTATAGTACCGGTGATGATAGCTCAGGTGATACTGATAATGATAGAGATGGTGATTAAAATTGAGTTAATCAAAACTAAAATACCGTGAACAAAAGTTTAAGGTATTTTAGTTACCTTTGTTAAAAGGTAAATAGGGGTGCTCGCTTTTATAACAAAATTTAAATATAAGGTTTTATATTATTGTTTTATTTTTAATGCCGTTACTGGTTGTTATAATAATACTAAAAATAACGTTGAAATAACCTTAGAGAATAAAGATAGCATCGCCATATTGATTAATCAGTCTTGCGAAAAAGATATTGATTTAAAAACAAGGAAAGAAAAGTTACTTCTTGCGTATATTCTTGCTGAAAATGAAAGAGAAGATTCAATCAAAAACAAAAAGTTTTTAAAAATAGCATATAGAGCCTATATGCTTAATGATTCGACCTTATTTAAGCAGGTAAATCATGATGCCAATAGCTTGTCAAAAAAGATAAAAGACACTTCTGGATTAGCTGAAACACATTGGAATTACGGTGAGTTTTTTAAGGATAAAGAAATAATGGATAGCGCCTATTACCATTATTATGAGGCAAGTAAACATTATAGTTCCATAAACTACGATTATTATCATGGAAAGATGTTATTTAACATGGCATTTGTTCAAGGTAGGGTTAAAGATTATACAGCAAGTGAAAAGTTGATATTTCAAGCGATTTCAAAATTTAAGGGCTTAAATAAATACCTGAGCCTCTACCGATGTTATAACCATTTAGGGATAGTGTTTAACGAACTTGAAGAATTTGACAAAGCTATTTTTTATCATAATGAAGCATTGAGTTATTTAAAAAAAGTTAAAAATAAGAAAACTTATAAAGAGAGAAGTTTCAATGATTTAAGCTTAGTTTACGGTAGACAGAAAAACTATAATGTAGCAATTATGTATTTAGACAAGTCATTGAAAAATGACAGTTTAATATTTAAAGACATTAATCTTTATGCTAGATTGATTGACAATAGAGCTTATTATAAATTTCTTAATGGTGATTCTACAAATGTATTAGAAGTATTTAACAGATCATTAAAAATTAGAGATAGTCTAAATAATATTTCCGGTATCACTATTGTCAAACTACACTTAGCTAAATTTCATGCTATGTGTCATGATACTTTAAAAGCTACTCATAATGCAAAAGAAGCTTATGAGTTGGCAAAAGAGATTGATAATAACCGAGATAAACTGGCATCTTTAAAACTGCTTTCAAAGCTTGATAAGGTGAATTCAAATAAATTTTTAAATGAATATATTTTATTAGCTGATAGTTTGCAATATCAAGAGCGAAAAATAAGAAATAAGTTTGCTAGAATACGTTTTGAAACAGATGAGTATTTCGAAGAAACTCAACGATTATCTGAACAAAAAATGTGGATATTACTGGTTAGTTTTTTTGTTATCTTTATACTTTCTTTATTATATTATATAATAAGGCAACAATCAAAAAATAAGGAGTTAATTTTTGAGCAAAATCAACAAAAGTCCAATGAAGAAATCTATTCATTGATATTAAAGCAACAGACTAAATTAGAAGAAGGACGATTGCAAGAACGAAATAGAATTTCTGAAGATTTACATGATGGTGTTTTAGGTAAACTATTTGGCACACGTATGGGGTTCGGTTTTCTAAATATAAAAGGAGATGATAATACGTTACAGAAATTTAAATCTCATATTATGGATATTCAACAAGTTGAAAAAGAAATTAGAATGATATCTCATAAATTAAAAAATGAAATATTATCCTCTAAACTCGACTTTAGATCAATTATGGAAGATCTTGTAAAAAAGCAAAGTAAAATCAGTGGATTTCAATATACCATCAATAATAGTCAAAATATAAACTGGGATGAAATTGATGAAAAGGTTAAAATTAGTTTATATCGAATTATTCAAGAAGCATTGCAAAATATTAATAAACATGCAAAAGCAACTAAAGTTGATTTAGATTTTAGAATAATTAATAAGATACTTAAATTTACTATTAAAGATGATGGAATTGGTTTTAATGTAGAAAAGAAAAAAAAAGGAATTGGTTTAAAAAATATACAATCAAGAGTTCAAAAATTTGATGGCAATTATGGGATTAATTCAATCATTAATAACGGGACTATAATTACTATTATGATTACTGTTTAATTATTAGATATGGTACAAAAGCATACTATTTTAATTATTGATGACCACCCTTTAATTTCTGACGCATACAAAAGTGCTTTGATACATGTTAGTTCAATAAATAAGCTATTAGAGTTTAAAATTGATATGGCAAATAATTGTGAGTCAGCATTACAAAAAATTAAAGAAGCTTCAAAAAAGAAAGGGATTGATATCATTTTTTTAGATATCAGACTTCCTTCATATACCGACTGCAAAATTTTGTCTGGTGAGGATTTAGGAATTGAGATTAGAGAATTATTACCAAACACAAAAATTATTATTTCTACAACGTTTAATGATAATTATAGGATACATAGCATTTTTAAAAGTGTAAATCCAGACGGATTTTTAATAAAGAATGATATTACTCCTGAAGAATTAATAACCGCAATTCAAGCTGTAATTGATGGAGTGCCTTATTTTAGTATAACTGTTATCAAACTATTACGAAAACAAGTGTCGAGTAACCTTCTACTAGATAAAATTGATAGACAATTACTTTATGAACTATCTATAGGAACTAAAATGAAAGAATTACCTAATGTTATACCTTTATCTATAGCGGGAATCGAAAAAAGAAAACGTCACCTTAAAGAAATTTTTAATATTGACAGACAAGACGATAGAGATTTAATATTAAAAGCTAAAGAAAAAGGGTTTATATAAAATAGCATTAAATATAATGGGAGTTTAAAAAAGTAAGGTTTTGCCTTACTTTTTTTGTGGAATAAAAAAAACAATTTTATAACAAAAAAAGTACTTTCAGAGTTCCAAAAGTTGGGAAGATTTATCAATTATTAGTAAAAAAATAGTGTGATAGGTTGAAGCGAAGCTTTGTTTTTAAATTAATAATGACTATGACAAATTATGATTATAAAGGTTGGTATGTGTTATGTGTTAAATCATTTCATGAGAGAAAGGTTTATGACCAATTATTAGAATCATCAATTGAAGCTTTTTTACCTTTAATAGAAACAATAAAAAAATGGAGTGACCGTAAAAAGGTAATTTTAAAACCTCTTTTCCCTTCTTATATTTTCGTAAACATTCGCACTTCGTTAGACTTCTATAAAGCATTAAACTTAAATGGAGCATATACTTATATTCGTTTTGGGGTGAATTATGCAAAGGTAAAAGAACATGAAATAAATAAAATCAAATTGCTTATAGGAGATAAAGAGATTACTGATATTGACATTGCACTTATGCCATTAGTGGTCGGAGAAACTAAAAGGATAACGTTTGGACCACTATGTGGTATGGACTGTGAAATCCTCAAAGTCAATAATCAAAATAAAGTAATTGTTCGAATAGATTCAATTCAATTGAATATCACAGCATCAATTCCATTACATTACCTTTTAGAGACTTCAAAAATTGCCTGATTGACTATAATATATTGGATATTATTGAAAGTAAAATTATAACAGATTATTGGATAGAAAAACTAAAAGAACTGGATTCATTTGATTGTATTCCTATAAAAATCATTTTCTACCTATACCAATTTCTGTTAAAGTAAAAGATTTAAAATAGCTTTAAAACTAGTTTCTGAAAATAAAATAGGTAAGGATACTTTTTTTCTAACTGTTTTTATAGTGCATTGTTACAGAGGTATTTTGAAAGTAATTAATAACACCTTACACTTAAAAAAGTAACAATTTACACATACATTCTTTTTAAAGTTAAAATAATGCTCTGATTTTTAATCATGACTTTTAAAATATTCTTAACTCGATATGCATCTAATTTTTTATAATTATGATTAACAGTATTCTAAACAAAGTAGGTAATACGCCAATGATTCCTATTTATATAGAAGAATCACCAAATTTAAACGTTTTTGCAAAATTAGAATTTTATAACCCAACAGGAAGTGTAAAAGACCGTGCAGCTTGTTTTGTTATAAACCAATTATTGAATAAAGGTATTATAAATAAAGAAACAACACTGATTGAATCTTCTTCGGGAAATTTTGGTGTAGCACTTTCTGCCTATGCTAAGCTCAATGGGTTAAAATTTATCTGTGTAATTGATAAAACCACACTCCCAGTAAATGAGATGCTGATGCGACTTCAAGGCGCTGAGGTTATAAAAATTAGTGAACCAGATGAGTATGGCGGTTATCTAATTAATAGATTAAAAAAAATTAAGGAAATTGTTAATACTTCCGAAAATATTTATTGGGTAAATCAATATGGAAATCCACTAAATGCAAGTGCCTACTATAATTCCTTAGGAAAGGAAATATGTATGGAAATTCCTAGGCAACGATTGGATTACCTATTTATTGGAGTGAGTTCCGGAGGTACCATTACAGGAGTTTCCCAAAAGGTAAAAGAAAACTATCCTAAATCAAAAATAATTGCGGTAGATGTAGATGGGTCTGTGATATTTGGAGAAAAAGCACATAAAAGATTCATTCCTGGTATTGGGTCGAGTTTACGCCCTTCCATCATAGATGATGCTTTTATTGATGAAGTGGTTACTGTAAATGAAGACGAAACAATTTCTTCATGTAGGGAGTTATTAGAACGTCACAATTTATATGCTGGAGGATCTTCAGGCTCAGTATACGCAGCTGTAAAGAAATATTTTAAAGAAAATCCTGCTGATAGACAAGTAAATATCATGTGCGTATTTGCTGATAGAGGAGAACGTTATATAACAACCATTTTTAATGATGAATGGTGCGAAATGATTAAACAATACAATATTAAACGTCTAGCCGGAGAATCAGTTTCAGCTTAATTAAAGACAGCTACTAATTTAAAAAATAAATAAATTGAGGTACCTAAGCGATAAAAATATCAAAGCAATAAATCTTAATTGGAAGCAAAATGTAGTAGTAATCACTAATGCAGTTCAATGCATAAAAACAAAAGAAATTGCACAACCTGTAAAGCCTTATTTAAGATATGGGAATCCGAAAAATAGAATTATTGCTATGCCAGCCTATATTGGTGGAGATATCAAAAAATCAGGAATAAAATGGATTGCAAGTTTTCCGAGTAATATAGAAAAAGGAATGGCTAGAGCGCATAGTGTGATTATATTAAATGAGGCTGAGACAGGTCGCCCAATCAGTGTCATTAATAGTGGCTCTATATCTGCAATTCGAACTGCCTCTGTAAGCGGATTTATGATTGAAAAATTCTTAGAACTCAATAGGAAAGAAAAAGGAATTATATTAGGAATCATTGGTTTTGGGCCTGTAGGACAATATCATTTAAATATGTGTGCCGAATTATTAGGTGCGAAACTAGATAAGGTATTGTTATATGATGTAAAAGGAGTTTCCTTGAATGCTATACCAGATGTAATCAAAAATAAAGTGGAAGAAGTAAATAGTTGGGAAGAAGCCTATGAAACGGCTGACGTCTTTATCACTTGTACAGTGTCTAAAGATCGTTACATTGATAAACAACCCAAAGAAGGATCATTACACCTCAATGTTTCTTTAAGAGACTATAAAACAGATGTATTTGATTTTTTTAAGAATGCAATGATTGTGGATGATTGGAAAGAAGTTTGTAGAGAAAATACAGATATTGAAGCGTTTCATATTGTAAATGGATTACAAGAAAGTGGCGTAAAAAGTATTCAAGATATTTTGGATAATCATTTAGCTTCTTTACCCAAAGAGCAACCGATTATGTTTAACCCAATGGGAATGGCTGTTTTTGATATGGCCATTGCTAATCACTATTTAACTTTATCCGAAAAGAGTCAAATAGGAATGTTCTTAGAAGAATAAAAAATCTCGTAATATAATCTCGTGAATGTTATGTTAAACCTGATATAATAGCTACTTATATTTTCTTTATTAAATTTTTTACTATGGAAACACCTATTAAACCAACCTCTAATCAGTTTTTCTCTTTAGGAGATGAAGTTAATGTGAAATCACCAACTAAAAATTTTCCGCTCGCGATTTCTCCTAAAACGGATATTGATGTTTTACAGTGGGCCAAAAATCATAAAAGTACATTAAATGAATTGTTATTAGATTATGGAGCAATCCTTATGAGAGGATTTAAGATTCAAGGAGCCGAAAAGTTCAATAATCTTTTTTCAGTAATATCCGGTGAAGCGATAGAATACAAAAACAGAACATCTCCAAGAGATCAAGTCTACAAGAATGTATATACATCGACAAGCCATCCTAAAGATCAAGTAATTCAAATGCATACCGAAAATTCATATTCAAATGCCTACAATCATATTATATCTTTTTACTGTTTAGTGCCTGCGCCAATTGGAGGAGCAACTCCTATCGCAGATGAACGTAAACTATTGACGGCTCTCAAGCCAGAAACTATTATGAAATTTAAAGAAAGAGGAGTTAAATATGTTAGAAACACCATTCCTGGAATTGGATTAAACTGGAAAACCATTTATCAAACAGATGATAGAAACGAAGTAAACAAAATTTTAGATTACAAAGGATATAAATATAAATGGATAGATGAAGAACATTTACGTGTCAAATGGACACTTCCAGCATTTATAACACACCCTATAGCAGGAAAAGAAATGTGGTTCAATCATATGTTTTTTGGTCACAAATCTCATTACAATAAAGCGGTATTAGAATTTTTTGCAGAAGAAGATTTACCATTTGTAACATACTATGGTGATGGGCAAGAAATCGAAGAAGAAGTAATACAAGAATTTATAGACTTCTATAAAGAAAGTTCAATAGTATTTAGATGGAAACAAGATGATTTCTTATTACTGGACAATTTGTGTTTCTCTCATGGAAGAGAATCTTTTGAAGGTAATCGTACAATCCTTACTGCAATGGGAAAGCCATATAAAATGGAATAATCATTTCTATAATACCTAAACTTAACAAAAACATATTCAATTAAAACTATAATATCATGGTAACATCAGCATTAGTAAAAAAGTATCATGAAGAAGGATTCCTATTATTGGAAAATGTTTTCACTCAGCAAGAAGTTCATTTGATGACAAAAGAACTTTCTACATTATTAGAAGATAATGGTCCGCGTAAAATAATTGAATTAAATGGAGAAATTCGTTCGTATTATGGAGCACATCAAGTAAATGATATTTATAGGAAAATTTCTAGAGCGAAGAAATTAGTTGAACCAATACAACAAATTTTAGAAAGCGAAGTCTACGTTCATCAAACCAAGGTAAACTTCAAAAAAGCAATGAGAGGAAATTGGTGGGAATGGCATCAGGATTATCCATATTGGAAAATTGAAGATGGAATGACCTCACCAAGAGTAGTTTCTATAATGTTATATTTAGATGATGTAACAGAGTTCAATGGACCTCTATTAGTAATTCCAGGTTCGCACAAACATGGAATTGTTAAGTTTGATGACAAACAAGATGTTAAAAACGAGCAAGAATCGTCATGGACTAGCGCAAATCTAAAATATACAATCTCTCAATCCATCTTAAAAGAGGCATTTGCTAATAATAAAATTGTGAGCACTACTGGAAAAGCAGGATCTGTACTGTTTTTTCATGGTAATATTTTCCATGCATCTAATTGCAACCTTTCTCCTTTTGACAGAAAAGCATATATAATTACCTATAACAGTGTGGAAAATATATTAAACGGAGGAATGAACAAACGACCAGAATTTTTGTCGGAACGCAATTGTGAACCGATAAAGTATCTTAATAATTAGTAATAAATCATTTACATCATACAATAATAATAGCAAAGATTTAACATGGAGGATTTAGCTGAGATTTCACTTTATATATACATACTGGGAGGTTTATTTATTTTAATTGGATTAGTATATATGAGTATAGCTATCATCCAATACTATCGAGGTAAAAGAGAGTGGGAGTTTTCAAAAAATAAACTCATCAATTTTTTCTTGGGACTTTTGGGGTTAAGCCCAATCATAGGAAGCTTTTATGTGTTGCCAATAGCTTTTTATGATGAGAATTTCTGGTCGTCTATAGCAACAAATTATCTAGAAGCTAAAAATGCAATCTTGTTTCTTTTCATAACAATAATTGGTTTTTATTTAATGATAAAATCAACTGTCTTCTTTCCTCATAAAAATAAATATCAAAATTTAGTGCCATCATTGTTATTGCTGAGTTTGTTTCCAGGGTTAGCCAATTCGTTGATTGTAATGATAATTACAAACTTCATAAACAATGATATCAGTCCAAAATATTTACTATTTTTCTTCTGCGTCTGTACATATGTCTATATAGTGACAATAAGACTTAGTAAAAGAAAAGCAGCATATCTGGGTATTTTAATAGCACAAGACCTTAACTTGATAATCTTAAAAAAGATATTCGATTTTTCTTATATGAAGTTTGAAAAAATAAAAAGCAGTAAAATATATACGATTCTCAATGATGATATTAGTATTATTATAAACTTTTCGAGGGATGCTATTCGAATATATACAGCGTTTATAATGGCAGTATCTGTAATGATATATTTGTTTACGCTAAACATAAAAAGTTCACTTTTGTTATTAGGAATAACAGTTCTCATTCTTGGTTTTCATTTTTTACTATCTGGACCATATAAAAGGGCTATACAAAAATCTAGAGAAGAACGAGAAAATTATATGAGTCTTATTATGGGACTGGCATATGGTTTTAAAGAATTGGTATTACACTGGGTTGTCCGGAAAGAATACCATTCGGATTTAAAATCAGGCGCACACGATTATTATAATGCAGACCTTAAAACGACCTACATTAACATTAATAAAATTTTATTTTCAGATTTATCATTCATTCTTGCAATAGGAAACACTTGTTTGTTATTTCCATTGTTGTTTGGTTTTGATAAAGAACTTATTACGGCTTATGTGATAGCGACTTTGTTTCTTTGGTCTCCTTTTAATTCTATTATCAATGCTGTACCACAAATATCGCAGGCACAGGTATCATGGGATAGAATAAAAGACTTTTTAAAATCTGGAACTACTAATAATGCATTATTAGAAAAAGTAAATCCGACAAGTATTAATGTAAGACAAGTAGAATCATTACAAGTTCAAAATGTAAGTTTCAAATATCCTCAAGTTGCTCAAGATGAAGAGACATATGGAATAGGGCCTATTAATTTTCAAGCAAAAAAAGGAGATATCATTTATATTATAGGTGGGAATGGTAGCGGAAAAACTACCTTCTTGAAAATTCTAATAGGGCTATACGAAACCAATGAAGGTGAGATTTTGATTAATGGAGCACAAGTGAGTACAGAAATGTTAGGAGAGTACTTCTCAGTAATTTACAGCGATTTTTACTTATTCAAAAATATATACGGAATCAAAAAGGAACGTCTTAATCAGGTTTATGCATGGTTAAAAACCTTAGGGCTTTCTGAAAAAGTTGATATTGTTGACGGACAGTTTACTACATTGGATTTGTCCAAAGGACAACTGAAACGATTGGCCATTATAAAATCGTATTTGGAGGACCGATCAATTTATTTCTTCGATGAATGTGCCGCGGACTTGGACCCTGATTTTAAAGAGTTTTTTTACAATGAATTACTACCGAAAATGCGGAATGAAGGAAAAATATTAATAATCATTACACATGATGAAAAATATTTCAATTTAGCAAATAAAACCTATAAAATGGTAATGGGAAAAATGATTGAATTAGAACCTTCATCAATAGCTTTATCTTAAAAATAAATAATTTATATTTGAACATGTTAAGACATAATTTTTTAATTGCGATACGTAGACTCTTCAAGAATAAACTAAATACTACGGTTAACATTCTTGGATTAGCTGTAGGGTTAACTTCAGTTATCTTAATGTTATTATACATAAAGTATGAAACAACATATGATACTTTTAATACCGATTACGATCGTTTGTTTAGAGTCGAAAGAAACTATAAGAGCCTAATTCAAAATGAGCTATGGGATAGTTCACCCTATGTGCTTTCAAAATCAATACAAAATGATTTTCCAGAAATAGAAAATGCAGCGAGTGTACGCACAACATCTAACTATTTGACATTTGAAGATGTCATGTATCAAGAAGACCATGGAATGTTTGTCGATTATTCATTTCTAGAACTTTTTACAATCAAATTTAAGCAAGGAAATAAAAACAATGCGTTGGTTAGTCCAATGAGTATTGTGGTTTCCGAATCGCTAGCAAAAAAAATAGCTCCACAAGGAAATTTATTAGGAAAAACCATCTGGATAGATAAAAAGCACAATTTTATTGTTAAAGGAATTTTTGAAGATATTCCAGAAAACTCACATTTAAGGGTAGACTATTTGCTTTCATTTAATTCATATAATCAAGTAACTGGCTACAAAGAAAATGCTGGTTGGAATGCGAATAACGCAACAGTGTATATCAAGTTAAGCAATCTTGCAGATGAAAAGCAAGTAGATCAAAAAATAAAAGGCTACTTAGAAACACATATTACCTCTGACGATGAATCACAACAACTCTTGAGCCTACGTCCTGTAGTAGATATATATACAAAAACAGCCTCAGTTAGAGGTGGCGGTGGGAAAAGAAGCGATATTATTATTATATACCTATTTCTTTCCGTTGTTATTTTCACAGCTTTCATTAGTATCCTTAATTATATAAATGCTTCTACAGCAGAAGTGATTAACAGAGAATTGGAAATTGGAATCAAAAAAGTACTCTGTATCTCGAAAACACAGTTGCGATACCAATTTATAAGTGAATCACTAATCGTTGTAATCGCAGCTTTTGTAATAGCCATAGTGCTATTATTAATGACATTACCGCTTTTCAATGTATTGGTAGATAAAGATCTTTCATTGAATTTAGGTAACCACTGGCTATTCTTTCTAAAAATATTTTCAGGAGTAATCTTAGTAGGTATTTTATCTGGATTATATCCCGTATTATTTTTGTCATCGCTCAAAATATCTTCTTTTTTACAAGGAAATACTTCCATAAGAAGACGAACGGTTTTAAGAAAAGTATTAGTAGTATTTCAATTAGCTATAGTAATGCCCTTAATTTTCATATCCATCTTAATAATTGAACAAATCAATTTTATAGAAAAAAAAGATATTGGCTTTGCAAAACAAAACTTATTAGTTGCAAGAGTTGAAACTCCGGATGAAACAACGTATGAACGTTTAAGCTCAATGAAAAGCAGATTACTCGAAAATTCTAATATTTCAGAGGTTACAATCTCTGAATCTGCTCCTTTTAATGGTGGAGCTCAACAAATGTCTGTGAATTGGGAAGGGAGTTCGGAGAGAGATAAAATTTTCTTAAGAACTCATAGTGTTGATTATGATTACATAGATACCTACAAAATGGAAATAGTGGAAGGTAGAGGGTTTTCCAAAGATTATGGAACAGATTTAGAAAATGCTTGTATTATAAATGAAACCACATTACGAGTTTTTGGATGGAATAATGCCGTAGGAAAAACATTGGATAACGGACGTTTAAAAATTATTGGAGTGGTTAAAGATTTCAATGATTTTACGTTATTTAAAAAGATTCCTCCGATGGTATTAATTATGAATCAACAAAATGGCAATGCATATTATGTTTCTGCACGAGTCAATCCAAACGATAGAAAAGCAACACAAAAAGTGGTCAACAATTTATTTAATAATAATTTTCCTAATAATCCGTTAAATTTCAAATTCTTAGATACTGAATTCGATATTAGTTATCTAAACTCATTAAAAGGAGTGATAAGAATATTTATCTTCTTTTCAATATTAGCGATTGTGTTAGCTATTTTAGGGTTATATAGTTTAGTATCCTTCTCCCTAAAAACACAAAGGAAGATGATTGCTGTTCGAAAAGTCTTAGGCGCCAATATCTCAAACCTATTTTTATTACTGCTAAAAGAGCACTTACTTTTATTCGTAATTGCTGCAGTCATAGGACTTTTAACTGTATACTTTGTTTCATTCAAGGCTATGAGTGTATTTGCATATCATCAAGAGATTAAATTGATATACCTACTTATTTCAGCATTACTTGCATTGTTTGTAGTATTGATTTCAGTAAGTGGTAAAATATTTACTGCCTCAAAAGAAAACCCTATAAAAGCTATTTCTTCCGAATAAGAAATTAATAGTCTACATATTTTAATCAGCCCCTATATAAGTGTCTTTTAAAACAAAAAGCCTATATCGGCTATTCATTATTTTTCTTAACAATATGCACCAACAAAAATAACAATCTTATGGATAATAAAAATAAGCCAATCGCTATAGTTGGAATTGGATGTAGATTTCCAGGGGCAAGTTCATCTCCTGAAAAATTTTGGAAAATGTTAGTAAATCAAACAGATGCAATTGTAGATGTCCCATCTGACCGATGGGATATGAAGCGTTTTTATGACGATAATGATGATAGACCTGGTAAAATGCGTGCACAACAAGGAGGTTTTCTTCAAGAAAAAATTCAAGAGTTTGATCCTTTGTTTTTTGGAATTTCTCCTAGAGAAGCAGAATCCCTTGATCCACAAGAGCGACTCTTGTTAGAGGTAACCTATGAGGCAATAGAAGATGCTGGCGTCAAAATGGAAGAGATTAAATGTTCAAAAACAGGTGTTTTTGTTGGTGGATTTACATTTGATAATTACATATTACAAGCATCTATAGATAACAGAAAACTTATCAATTCGCACACTTCTACCGGAGTGACAATGACCATGTTGTCAAACAAGATTTCATACGCTTTTGATCTTAAAGGACCGTCTGTCACTATGGATACGGCGTGTTCTTCTTCCTTAGTAGCAACTCATTTTGCATGTCAAAGCATTTGGAATAACGAATCTAAAATGGCATTAGTCGGAGGAGTGAATATCATGATTAAGCCCGAAAACTCTATTTTAATGAGTAAAGGAAAGTTTCTTTCTAAACACAGTCGATGTAAAGCATTTGATAGTGATGCAGGAGGTTATGTTAGAGGAGAAGGTGCTGGAATGGTATTATTAAAGTCAATAGAAGATGCATTAAAAGATGGAGATCGTATTTATGCTCTAATTAGAGGGACAGGCGTTAATCAAGATGGTCAAACAAACGGAATTTCTGTACCCAGCGAAAGTTCTCAAAAAGAATTGATTCGAAAAATATATGCCGAAAATAATATAGATCGTAAAAATATACATTATGTTGAAGCGCATGGAACTGGAACTCCGGTGGGCGACCCTATTGAATTTAAAGTAATTAACGATGTACTTTCAGATGAAGGAACCTTGCCTGAAAAATGTTTAATAGGATCTGTAAAAACAAATATAGGGCACTTAGAAGCAGGAGCAGGAGTTGCTGGTTTAATAAAAGTAGCATTGTGCCTTCATAACAATGCAGTCCCTCCAAATTTACATTTTAACAATCCAAATCCTAAACTGAATTATGAAAATAGCATACTAAGAGTACCTAATAAGGTAGAAAACCTTCCAGAGAGAAAAGAATCATATGCTTCAGTTAATTCTTTTGGATATGGAGGAACAAATGCACATGCAGTATTACAGCAATTTAATTCAAATGAGGTAAAAGACGAGTATACACTAACCAAAAGTGATCAGATTATCTTCCCAGTTTGTGCGAAGAGTCCAAAAGCTTTAAAAGAGCTTACGAAAAAATACAAAGATTATATTCAACAAGGAGATAATAGTTTAGTACAAATACTTAGTAATGTCATTTACAGAAGATCCCATCATTTGGAAAGGCTAACATTCGTAGCTTCTTCAAAAGAAGATTTATTAAAAAAGATGGATGCTTATGAAGAAGAAATATTACTCAAGGGAGTCTCTGAAGGCATTGAAAGTTCGAAAAACCCAAAGATTGTATTTGTTTATACAGGAATGGGACCACAATGGTGGAAAATGGGAAGAAAGTTAATGGAAACAGAATCTGTTTTTTATGAAGCCGTTAAAGAATGTGACAAAGAATTTGTTGATATTACGGGATGGTCTATTTTGGAAGAACTACAAAAAACAGAAGAAGAATCTAAGGTAAAAGAAACATACATAGCACAACCAACGAACTTTGTTATTCAAGTGGCACTTACTAGGCTACTAGAGCATTACGGAATTACGCCAAGTGCTATTGTAGGACACAGTGTAGGAGAAGTTACTTCTACATACATTACAGGAGCATTAACACTTCGACAAGCTTTATTAGTTAGTTACCATAGAAGTAGATTACAGCACTTAACCTCGGGCAAAGGAACGATGTTAGCAGTGGGACTTCCTGAATCAGAAATGTTGGAGGACATACAATCACATGACGATATTTCCATTGCAGCAATTAACAGTTCGAGTTCTGTAACATTATCAGGAGATGAATCTAGTCTTGAGAAGTTAGCTAAAAAATATGAATCTAGTGGAGTATTTAATCGTATGTTGGACGTTACCGTGCCATATCATAGTCCAGTAATGAAAGAAATCGAAAAAGAATTAATGGAAGCGTTGGTCAGTATCAAAGGAACAGCAACTCATATTGATTTATATTCAACAGTAACAGCCGATAAAATTCCAGGAGAAGAAATTGATAATTATTATTGGTGGAGAAATGTCAGAGAACCGGTTTATTTTGCAAAAACAATGGAAGCATTGAAGCGAGATGGATACAAGATATTTATTGAAGTAGGTCCACACCCTGTATTGAAAAATTCTATGACAGAATGCGTTCAGAACAATAAAAACTTTCATTTCTTACAAACGCTAAACATAAAAGAATCAGAACCTTTAAATTTCTTTACAAATCTCTCTAGTCTTTTCACTTTAGGTTGTGAGCTAAAATGGGAAAGGTGGGTTGAAAAATTACCTTTCTTAGATTTACCTTCCTACGCCTGGCAAAAGGAACGTTATTGGATAGAATCTCAAAAATCTATAGAAGATCGCCTGGGAAGAGAAGGAAGTGTATTTTTAAATTATTTAGTAAACGCACCTCAATTGGTATATAAAGTCGAGCTGAATAAATATTTTTTCCCTTTCTTAAATGATCATGTAGTTCATGGTAAAGTCGTATTCCCTGGAGCAGGATATATCGCAGCGGGGATTGCATTTTATCAATATGAAATCAGTCAAGAAGTACCTTTCAGGTTAGAAAATATAAAATTCAAACAATTACTAATAATAGATAATCTAAAAGTAGAGCATCTATATACCTCTTTTAATCCTGAAAATAATCAATTTAATATCTCAAGTAAAGACGAAGCAGAGAACAGTTCATGGTTTCCAAGAGCGACGGGTAAATTTGTTGTAGGTAAATATACCAGCGTTTCCAATTCGATAGACATTAAGGGCATTCGAAAACGTTTGCATGAAAGTTTGTCTGGAGAAGAAGTGTATGAAAAATTAAGTAAATCAAAACTTGAATACGGGTTATACTTTAGAACAATAAAATCTGTGAATATTGGAAAAACAGAACTTATTGCAGAAATAAAAGGGCATGAAAACTTAAACGATTTAACAAATGAGTATTTTATTCATCCAACCTTATTAGATGCGTGTTTCCAATCCATGATTGTATTTGATGACTCTGAATTTGTACCAGTTTCTATTGGGAAAATGCATTGCAATTTTGCTCCAGGAAATGAATTTTTTTGTTATTCAAGACTCACCGGATCAACAGGTAATTCAGCTACAGCAGATTTAATCATCTGTGATAAAGAAGGAAATGTAGCTATCGAAATAGAAGACTTTAAGTGTCAAGAATTAGTAAGCATCACTTCTCAATCGGAAGATTACTTAAATGATTTCTTTTTTGAAGTAGAATGGAAAGAAGAACAAAATTTTCCAGCTATTTCTGAATTTGATGCATATCCGCTAACCTATATTTTTGTAGATAAATATGAAGATTGTATGCCAATAATAGAACAAATAAAAAGCAGGACAATCATTGTTGAATCAGGAGTCGATTATAAAGAACTTGACAATGATCGCTATCAAGCCAATTTTCAAGATTGGGATAGTGTTAATAACATATGGAAAAATGATAATCAAAAAGAAGTCATGTTGATTTCATTATTAGGTCTGAACAGCAATCAAGAAGCTTCATTAATGAGTAAAAAATGTATAACTCATACCAATGCTTTGTCAAATATAGTTCGCTTATTTTCAGATAAAACGACTAAAAATGTAATATTAAATCTAATTACGAAAGGAAGCCAAGTAGTCAATTCTGAAGATCAAATCCTTTCGCCAGAATTATCGACTATTCATGGATTAGGAAGATTGATAGGCAACGAACTGCCAGAGTTCCAAGTTGGGCTCATAGACTTTGACGGTGATATCGAACCAATCACATTTAGTAGTTGGACACTTGCACTCCAAAAAATCTACACGTCTAAATCATTTGCTGAGGTTGCTATTCGCAATGGAAGATTGTATAAGAAAACAATGGTCGCTTCAGAAGAAAATGAAGGGAATAAAACAGTAGAAGAAGTGCTGTTTAAAGATCAACCGTTAAAACTTGCCGTAGGTCAATATACTAATTTAGATGAGCTTAATTTTGAAAACACAGAGCGAATTGCTCCAAAAGAAGAGGAAATAGAAATTTTAATAGAAAATACATCTATCAATTTCAAAGATTACCTGAAAGTTTCTGGAAAGATATCTTCAGAAGCATTAGAAGATACCTATTGTGAAGAAAAAGTAGGATTGGATTGTTGTGGAATTGTTACCAGAATTGGTCAGGGAGTTACCAAATTCAAAGTCGGAGACAAAGTAGTTGCTTTTGCGGCAGGAACTTTCCAAACGTATACTACAACGTCTATATACCTTGTAGCTAAATGCCCTGACCAACTAAAAGCAGGAGAGTCAAATATATTAACAACATATTCAACAGTTATTTATGGACTAGAAGAAAAAGCTAACCTTAAAAAAGGGCAAAAAGTACTCATTCATAATGCAACAGGAGGTGTTGGATTGGCTGCTGTAAATTATGCACAAATGATAGGAGCTGAAATTTTTGCAACTGCAGGAACGGAAGAAAAAAGAGCCTTTTTAACTAATATGGGAATCGAACATGTTTACAGTTCAAGAAATCTTGATTTCTCTAAGAAAATTTCAGAAGTCACAAATAAAAAAGGAGTAGATGTTGTATTAAGTGCATTACCAGGAGAAATGCTATATCAAAGTTTGGCTCTTATTGCTCCTTATGGAACATATTTGGAAATCGGAAAGAAAGATATTATTGATAATGCACCACTTCCAATGATGTTTTTTAATAAAAACTTAGCCTATATATCAATAGATTTAGATCGAATGCTTCTGGAAAGAAAAGATAAAATTGAAGAAATCTTAAATAAGGTATGTGATTATGTCAGATCAGAGCAATTAACCTCGTTACCTATAAAAATATTTAAGCCTAAAAATATAACAGAAGCTTTCAAATTAGTAGATCAAAGCAAACATATTGGAAAAGTAATTATCGATTTTAAAGATCAATACGTAGAAGTTGAAGCGCAAAATGATAAAGTAGTTAAAGAAGATAAAACATACTTGATTACTGGAGGTACAAGAGGGTTAGGATTAGAAATTGCAAAATGGCTTGTAGACAAAGGAGCCAAACATCTTGCATTAGTAAGCAGAAGCGGGCTTGGCAATGATCAAGTAAAAGAAGATGTCAATAAAATGAAGTTAGAAGGCGTAAATATTCAAGTATATGCTGTAGACATATCTGAGAAAAGTCAAGTCGGAGACTTATTTACTACAATCGCTTCATCACAACAACCCATAGGAGGAATCTTTCACTGTGCGATGGTACTTGATGACGGATTCTTAATGGATATGAATGAGGAACGATTTAGAAAAGTACTTCAGCCAAAAGTAGATGGCACTATGTTTATTGATGAATATAGTCGTTCCTTATCATTAGACCATTTCGTACTATTCTCTTCGATTTCTTCTCTAATTGGAAATATGGGACAAGCTAATTATGTTGCAGCAAATGCGTTCTTAGACACATTTGCATACGTCAGAAAAAATCAAGAATTACCTGTGACCACAATTAACTTAGGAGTACTTTCGGAATCAGGAGTCGTAGCCAGAAGTGAAAATTTAGAGCAAATTTTGGAAGGAGCAGGAATTCGAAGTTTTACAAATAAACAAGTGCTACTAGGGTTAGAAAAAATCCTTCAAAAACAACAGTCTCAAATAGGTTTCTTTGATTTAAATTGGAAAACCGTTGCTACAAACTTTGGAGGAAGTGGAACCATCTTATTCCAAGATTTGATACAACTCAATGCCAGTAGCAATGAAAGGCTTTCTGACCAACAAATTATACATTTAGAAACAATAAAAACTCTTGATTCGAATGCACAACACGAGTATATGGTAAATTTTCTAACAGCAGAATTGGTCAAAATATTAAAAATGACGGCAGATCAAATACGACCAGATAAGGGCATCAATTTCCTTGGAATTGATTCTATTTTATCAGTAGAATTGATTCGAAGAATAAATGAAGGTTTAGCAATCGAAATTGCTCCAATGGAATTTTTAGCAGGACCTTCTATCAATCAATTATCTACTATAATTGTAGATAAAATAGTTCAAAGTTTAGAACCTGAATTAGTATAAATCAAAAACTAAGGACTACAAATAAAGACCTACTATACAAATGACAGATTTAACACTTCAAGAAATTTTTCAAAAAAACCTTGCTGAAGAAAAGCAAGAAGGAGTTACGTTTATAAATGGAAATAATAAAACAGACTATTTATCATACAAGAAACTTTATCTTGAGGCAACTTATATGTTATATGACCTTCAACAAAAAGGATTAAAACCAGGAGATGAAATTATATTTCAACTTCAATCAACTAGAAATTTTATTGTTACTTTTTGGGCCTGCGTTTTTGGAAAATTAATTCCTATTCCTGTAACATTTGGAGTTTCTATTGAAGTTATCAATAAAATAAGTAATGTTTGGAAAAAACTTAACAATCCTTATATAATATCTGATTTAGAGTCTTTAAATGATATTTTAGCTCAATACTATATAGAAACAGAAAATGAAACTTTTAAAGATATTAAGCAAAAGCTGATAGCATTTGAAAAACCTTCATATACTGAACAAATATTGCCGCTTCCTTCTAATATTTCTGACATTGTATTTGTTCAATTTTCATCAGGTTCTACAGGAACTCCAAAAGGTGTTATCAACAAACAAGAAAATATATTATATAATCTATTTAATTCTAAAAAGCATCTTGTCATTGATGAAAAAGATAGGTTTTTAGGCTGGATGCCTTTGACGCATGATATGGGGTTAGTGTTTTTTCACTTATTACCTTTGGTCACAAATACCCCACAATACTTGGTGCCACCTATTATATTCCTAACTTATCCAGAATTATGGGTGGAAAGTTTAGCTAAATATGAAATAACTATTTCTGGCTCTCCAAATTTTGGGTACAAGTATGCTTTGGATAGTATTGAAAAAACACAATTAAGTGGTTTGTCTTTCAGTAACTTACGAATAATGATTAATAGTGCAGAACCAGTTTCTATACATGTTTCAAAGTCTTTTACAGAATCCTTAATGCCTTATGGATTTTCTGAAGATGTTATAAAACCAGGCTATGGTTTAGCGGAAGCTGTATTGGGTGTTTCACTATGCTATGGCTATACACCTCAATTGATAGAACATTATATTGATAGAAGTAAACTTCAAGTAGGTAATGAAATTAAATTTTTAGATGCTGATGATATTGATACTGCTACATATGCAGATTTAGGGCTCTTCAATGGAACAGAAATAAGAATTGTCAATGAGAGAAACAATATATTGGAAGATGGTCTCTTAGGATATATCAATCTAAGAAGTAAAGCGATTACTACTGGATATTATAACGATCCAGAAATCACTAAACAACTGTTATCTTGGGATGGTTGGCTCAATACAGGAGATTTAGGGTTTTTACACAATGAACATCTTGTCATTACAGGAAGAGCTAAAGAAATGATTCTTATAAAAGGGCAAAATTATTTTCCAAATGATTTAGACAAGGTCATAGAAGAGCTTCCCGAAGTTAAATTTCAACAGGCAGTTTGTTGTAGTGTTTTCAATGATAAAGAGCATCAAGACGATATTTATGTTTTCATACGGCATGAAGGAACTGTGGAAGAATTCTTTACTTTATCTAATACAATAAAAAAGCATTTGAAATTAACAGTAGGGTTAAGAATTGCGAAAATGATGAAAGTTCCCAGAATTCCTAAAACGACCAGTGGAAAAATACAGCGATATGTGCTTCGAGATAACTATTTCAAAGGGGACTACAACGCATTTCTTTCAGAATTAGAAGAGATTATAAAAAAACAAAAAACACAAATTCAACAATTTACAAGAGAAGAAATAGAGAAACAAATACTAAAAACATTAAGCTCTTTATTAAATGTGAATGATTTGACTAATAGTGTCAACTTCTTTGAATTAGGAATTACTTCATTACAAGTAATGCAACTAAAAGCACACTTAGAGTCGTATATTGGAGAAGATTTGGATGAGGTAATTTTCTTCAGATATACTAATGCAAATGATTTGTCTGTATATATTCACGATGAACTTCTACACAATATAGCAGTTGTCACTTCAGAAAGAACTACTGATTTATCTTCAGCCAAAGTAAGAATGAAACAACTCCTAAAAAAGTAGTACTAATAAGTCTTTTTCAACACTTCAAATCTTAAGATTGATTACTTACTTAACAATCAATCTTAAAAAAACAATTTTTATTTTTTTGATTATGAATCACAACAACTATACAGGATTTGAAATAGCTGTTATAGGAATGGCATGCCGATTTCCCGGTGCTTCTAATGTTCATGAATATTGGGAAAACTTGAAAAATGGAGTAGAATCCGTATCTGTTTTTTCTGATGAAGAATTGAGAGAATATGCAAATAGGGAAGAAGATATTACCAATCCAAAATATATTAAATCCAAAGGACTCATTGAAGGTGCAGCGTATTTTGATGCTTCTTTTTTTGGATTTTCGCCTAATGAAGCAAATGCGCTTGATCCTCAAATTAGAATTTTAACACAAACTGCTTATCATGCATTAGAAGATGCTGGGTATGGTTTTGGAGAAGCTAATAAGAATGTAGGTGTTTTTGTAGGAGCATTGCCAAGTGTAAACTGGCAATTGCATTGTTTTAATAATGCTGGAGATCAATATTCAGAACAATTTTCTTCTTTAATTCTTAACGATAAAGACTTTGCTGCGACACGGCTTTCATACTTATTAAATCTTCACGGACCTAGCAGTACTATTTATACAGCTTGTTCTACATCCTTAGTTACTATTGATATGGCTTGTCAAAGTTTATTGACAGGAAAAAGTAACATAGCGATGGCAGGAGGCGTGGCTTTATCATTGCCATACAAATCAGGGTACTTGCATGAACAAGGAATGATTATGTCAAAAGACGGCCATACGCGCTCTTTCGATGAAAATGCCTCGGGAACAGTTTGGAGTGATGGCGTGGGAATAGTAGTTTTAAAACGATTGGAGGATGCGATTAACGACGGCAATCAAATCCATGCAGTAATTAAAGGTTCTGGTGTTAATAATGATGGAAATAGAAAAATAGGATATACTGCTCCTAGTATTCAAGGGCAAATAGAAGTTATAGAAGATGCAATGAATATGGCCGAAGTTAGTCCAGAAAGTATCAGCTATATAGAAGGACATGGCAGTGCCACTTCATTAGGAGATAAAATTGAGATAAGTGCGTTGTCCGAGGTATTTAAAACCGTAAAAGGAGATTACAAATGTCCTATTGCAAGTGTAAAGTCAAATATCGGGCACTTAAATACAGCTTCAGGAATAGCTGGGTTTATCAAAGTATGTTTAATGTTAAAGCATTCACAAATACCACCATCAGTTCATTTTGAAGTTCCAAATTCCACACTAATCAAAACAAATTGTCCATTTTATGTAAATAATACATTGCAAGAATGGAAATCAAACAATACACCATTACGCGCAGGAGTTAGTTCATTCGGAATCGGAGGAACGAATGCACACATCATATTAGAAGAAGCTCCAACGGCTAAAAAATCTAAAGAAGATATCAGAAAGCCATTAGTAATACTTTCTGCCAAAACACATGATTCTTTACAAAATTTATCAGTTGCTGTGAAAGATTACATTCTTCAAAACCCTTCCTTAAACATAGATTATTTAACCTATACACTTCAAGTTGGACGACAACATTTCCAACACAGAAAAGCAGTACTTTTTGAAGATATCGAACAATTAGCAAAATCGTTGTCGAAAACAACTTTCGAAACAGCTATTGATACGCCAAAAATTGTGATGATGTTCCCAGGAATGGGAACCATATATTCAAACTTAGGAAAAGATATATATCTTAAAGAATACGCTTTTAGAAAAGCAATGGATCAATGTTTTAGTATCTTAAAAGCTAAAACAGGACAAAATTATAAGACCATATTATATCCGGAAAACGGATTGGAAATTCCAAAAGATTTTCAAAGACCCCAATTACTAATATTTGCTTTTGAATATTCCTTGTTTGTATTGTTAAAATCATGGGGGATCATTCCAAATTATGTCGTTGGTTATAGTTTGGGAGAATATGTGGCAGCTTGTGTTTCTGAAATATTTACATTGGAGTCAGCTTTTGATATCTTAATAGAAAGAGGTCGATTAATTAATACGCTGAATACTGGCGGAATGTTGGCAGTCCCTTTATCAATAGAAGCGGTAAAACCCTTTATGACAGCAGATATAGATGTGGCTATAAATAATGGAAAATCTATAGTGGTCGCAGCAGAACAAGTACATTTACAAAAATTTAAACAAGTTTTAGAAGATTCAGGAACTGATACTATAGAAATTAATGCTTCCTATGCATTGCATTCTTCAGAAATGCGGCCCATTCTCTCCGATTTTCAAGCTATTCTTTCAAAACATACATTTCACGAGCCAACGATTCCGATGATTTCTAATGCAACAGGAGATTGGTGTGATGCAAATGTTACAGAAACTGGCTACTGGACAAAACACTTATCAGAAACCATTGAGTTTCACAAAGGGCTCACGACATTAATAAAAGAGCACCCAAATGCCATATTTTTGGAAGTAGGAGCAGGAAATAGTTTAAGTTTATTAGCACGCAGAACAGGAAGTGAAAATGAACACCAACTGAGATTAATTAGTTTAGTTAAGAAGGCAAAAGTAAAAACAACTGATCACGATTACTTGCTAAAAGCGATTGGAACTTTATGGCAATATGGAGGAAAAGTAGATTGGAAAGTGTATAATAATGGTTTACATAAGAACATTATATCATTGCCCAATTATTCTTTTGAGAAGAAAACTTTTGATATCGTTCCAAAAGATGTACTAAATGGAGCAATAAACCCAAGAAATTTTTCCAAACGATCAGATATTTCATCATGGTTCTATGTGCCTACATGGCAAAGAAATCCGTTGTTAATAAAAACAACGCAAAATGACACAGATGGCAAAACCATTTTAATCTTTGGAAATAAAAAAGAAGATACAGATGGATTGCTGTTAGAGAAAGAAGTGGAAGATACTCTCATATTTGCAGAATTCGGAAACAGTTTTTCAATCTCCAATGAAA
>Ga0256847_1000336_pt1 | contig 30776 bp, 27 predicted proteins | sample TeddybearmetaG_FD_189099 | JGI IMG/M metagenome (GOLD analysis project Ga0256847, IMG submission 189099) | Hydrothermal vent microbial communities from East Pacific Rise, Pacific Ocean - Teddybear | ecosystem: Environmental > Aquatic > Marine > Hydrothermal vents | place: Pacific Ocean: East...
CTATGATTGACTACTACTCAAAATTCAATGTTTCGATTTAGTGAACCGCCCAGTACGAGAACCGTACGCTGGGTGGTGTGAGAGGTGCACCTCATCAGTTATCGCTGGTGAGGCCATCTACTCGATTAGATTCCGTATTTTATTTCGTTTCTATTTGATAATTTAATTGCTCATCTGATTCCAAAATAATTTCTATATATCTATTCATATCAATATCTGTAACATTTATTGTTAATTCTTTAGAACCTGATTGTACATTGAGTGGAAATGAACTTCGATTTCCATGTAAAAACTGCACTCTACTTATTTTTGCATTATTAATAGGCTTATCCGATTTTATGATTATTGTTGAGTATGGAATTGCCACTTTGGATGGTACTTCGAAATGTAGTTTTGTAATGACTTTTCCTTGACCATTAGTTGAAGAATTTGATTTTGCTTGAAAAAATTCAAGTTTTGGTTTGATAATTTTTAGAATTTCTTTTTTGGATTCGTAATCAAGTTGTTTAATTCTCTCAAATAAGTCTTCTTTAGATAATTTTATTTCCTTCTTTACAGATGCAAATTCTGGACTTAATGAATTAAATATTTCTCTTCTTGATTCCCTATCTAAATCACCTGCTTGTTTGATTACTTCTTCTTTGCTTAATTTAATTTCTGTCGATAGCTGATCAAATTCAGGTTGCATTCTTTTAGCAATTTCAAGTCTTGATTTTTCATCTAAACTATCTATTCCTGTAAGTATTTGGTCTTTTGTTAAAGTAACATGTGTTTTTATCTTTTCGACATTATTTTTTGCATTTTCGACAGCTCCTCTTTGCAATAAAAAATATGTGGCAATTACTGCTAATATTCCTCCCCAGGTAAATAAATTAAGTCCAAATATGGTTGTCATAGTTATCATTTTTGTTTTTTTCTTTATGGAATCTAACGGTCTGGGGCTTGCCCCAAACCGATATATGGCATCGACCGCAGGGAGATGCCATATATCGTTCTAGGCTAAACGGCGTAGCGGCGCTTAGCCGATATGAACGTTTTAGCATTTGTTCGCTTCTCGCCTTCATTTATTAATTATAAACTTCATCAAATCCTTTCACCATATAAGAATGAGGCAACTCTTTAGAAATTACTTCCGCTTCAGTTCCATGATACTCAAATTCATTAGAATTCTTGTGCAATAGATAATTTCTTTTATTTTTATGAAACTTGCCTTTTAGTCTTTTCGTAAATTTTTCAGAATATTGTCGCAATGGTGAAATAGATTTTGATTTTCTGAATGTAGTCAGCAAATAGACTTTATCTTGTGTTATATTTTCAATCTTAATGTCATCATAATCCTCTCCAACGATATCATTTAGTTGTCTGACATCACTAATTTTTAATAGTTTTCCTAATGGTGAAACAATAATTATTAAATCAGAATTCTTTAATAGAATCTTTTTGAAATGAGTATGCCCTCTTCCTTTGGCACACAAGACAAGTTTTTCAAAATCATCTCCAACCATTATCCAATTAGACGTCATTATACTAATGTTAATTGTTTGCTTATCTTTTTTGATTTGGTTGAAATTGGTTTCCGTAGCTTTTTCCGTAGCTTCGGTAGTTGCCATATATTTACTTAATGGATTGCCTCCCAAAAGGTAAAAGTTAGTTTCATTGAATATAGGGTTTCCAATATTTGCCTTGTGTAATTCACCAACACCTGCAATATTGTTAGTATAAAACATTACTTTATTTTCTTCGCCTGGAATCTTGAGATAAGGTAAATATTTAAAGGCAGGAGCAATGGTTGACCCTGAATCAATTATAAAATTAAATCTATTATAATTTTGTGAACTTTCTCCTTCAGTTTCTCCAAAAGTAATTTTGCCACTTGTTATTTTTTCGATAATATCAGGAAGCACATTTTTTACCAAAATTTTTGACAATTCATGTTTTTCTTCAGAATAATGTCCCTTTCTTTGATAGAATTGAGTGTTTCGCCATGCACTCCCAAAAATCTCATCCAATAAATTTTCTGTTCTTAATCTTCGATTAAAGTGTGACTTCAAGGTTACAATAATTCCAATTAATAGAATTATAACTGCGACTAATAATCCGATGTTGGCTTTTTTAAGGATTTCTTCTTCTCCTATCCAAACTGCAATTAGCCAACTTCCAAATGCAACGATTGAACTACCAATTATTCCAACAGTAATTCCACCAATCCTTTGATATAACCATTCAAGTGTATTATTCTTATTCATTTGTTTTTGTTTTTCTAATTTTGGTGGAAGCGAACTCCCGTATATCTTCACGTCAATACTCAACTTCCAGATATACCTGATATGAACGTAATCCAATTTCTCTGACAATCAATAAATTAGAGCTCCATTGCAGCTAAAACAGATATCCGTGTTTAAACGAGTACTATCTGAATAAAAACGGCTATCGTTGTAATTGCTATGTACTTACACACCATAATTCTAAATATACAATAATTCTTGTTTTCGTAATTCACTAAATCAAAAATTAAATTTTCGTACTTTATTAAATTTGAACTTATAGTCTACTCAGAAACTCATAGGACCAATTTTCAAATCCACTTCTACTTTTATTATTAGAAACCTCCTTAGAAGGCAACTTAAAACCAAATGAACCAAATGAACCAAATAATCTATGCCCTTCCATCGCTTTATAAATCGTATGCAAACCAGCAGCATAAATTTTAAAACTATTACCTTTCTGATTCCCTTTTTTCATAGTAGGATCAGTAAATAATTTTACGCTATATTTTATAGTTTCAATAATGTCTTTTTCAGTATTCTATACTTTTCTAATCTTTTGTAAATAATGAAGAGCAAAAACTTTGTTTCTTCTATTTCATATTTCCATCCATCGCTCAATAATTGGTTTGTATTAATTTTACCATTCTCTCAATTCCAAGAAAATGGTTTAGTAGTTTTTCTTTTTTTTGGTTAATCTCTTTACTTCTTTATCGAAGTCTGATTCAATCGGTGGTGATTATTGTATTTATCATACTCTTCTTTAGCTTTAGAATCTGAGGCAGTTGTTTCCAAAATGGAAATAACTGATTCAGATGTATTTTAAAATGGTACTGTATCGTCTATATCATGATCCGTATCATAATTACGATCTTCTTCATCCATATTGCCATCCAATGGATTAAGCGGTTCTAACCCCGATAATAAATCAACTTTAAGATCAGGATTCTGAGCTATTACTTGATCTACTAATGTACCGCTATCGTTTGGTCCTACTGCCATATCAGGATTCCCTTCTTTTACCATTGTTATTATTCTGATCAAATCTCCATAATCAGCCAAGCGTACTACTTTCTCATCTGGCCTAAACCAAACTGTCCAACCACCATTCACTAAGATGGCATAATTACCTTCATCATCTTCATCGAAATAATCGTCTTTTATAAAAATCTGATCAGTTCCTGTAATAAAGTGGTCTGGACCAAATTCATTCAAATCAAAATCTGGAGTGCAGTAAAATATATTGCCATCCTGTATTTCCCTAGCATTAATTATTTCGAATTTTAATTTCATAAGATCATTTATTGTGTTGCCGAAAAAGTACTGTATAATGAAGTGTTAGTAATAAGTAAAGGTGATTATTTGCCAATGCAATAAGTAATAGGTACTGACATTCAATTGATTATATAAACAAGATACAAATAGGTGAAATAATTTATTTTAAAAGCCTATTTAATAAGAAATTGTTATTCCTCTATGTTGACTATTTCAAAACCTCTTAACGCACCCAATTTCAATAGTCTTTCTTTATACAATGGAAACGTTTCTTTACCTGTTCTATGAGGTGTCTTATTCAATTTCTCTTTCGTTAAAAATATATCAACTTCTCTTTCAATCTCTGCTTGTTTATCCAAATCAAAAATATAACTTTCTGATAATTGAGGGCCTTTATATTGTTCATCAAATACTACAATAAAATTGTGAGTATTAAAAAGCTCAATAAGTTTACAAAAGATGTTGCTCTGAATCACCTTTTAATCAAATTACATGGGAAAACTCCTTTTTGGTATATCCAAACAAATTTCCTTTTTCATAGTAATATCGAATAATACAATTTTAGAAGGAAAATGAGGTATTGAGGTAGAATGAAATACTAAGTAAAGCGACGTCTACCTAACCACCGTCAAATCAAAAAACTCTGTGTACGGCTTACCTGTTTCTTGATCTTGGTATTTTACCATTCCCACATATACTCCTTGGTTTACTTCCTTGCCATCATGCTTGCCATCCCACGATTCATTTGGGTCATTAGTGGCAAAAACCAGATTTCCCCAACCATCATAAATTTGCATAGAAAAATCGCTTATTCCTAATGAAAACATCGAAAACAAATCATTTACACCGTCGTTATTTGGACTGAAAATATTTGGTTTAAAAAATCGAACTACATTTTCGACACATATGGTTTGCACCAATGTGTCACTGCATCCCAATTCATTAAAAACAACCTGTGTAATATCAAATTCTCCTATGTTGTAATAAGTGTACTGCAATTCATCATTGAGCAAATCTAATTGTTCATCAGTTTCTCCAAAATTTAGTATGCCATCAGTGTATCCAAAGGCAAGGTCTACTATATTTAGTTCATTGTTGATTAAGTCAATACAGTCCTGGTTTGGTATCAAGATAAAGTTAGCACCAAGTGGATCAGCTCCTGGAATGATGAGTTCATATTCTTGCTCACAACCACTTAAATTGTTTAATATATTTACATGATAAGTTCCAGGAACTCTTTCAAAATAATGTCCATTTGGAGAAGAAATCCCATCCCAAGTAATGGAAAAATCATCAGGCTTATTTAAAAATAATTCTATATATGAACTGTCTCCATAGCAAACTTCTGGACCATAATTTATGCCCACACTGAAGGTGTCAATCACATGAATATCTAAATCCAACGTAACATCATCAGAACAACCATCCGATAGAATAACACTATAACTGGTATTTTGATTAGGTGAAATAATATGACTCTTTCCAAATCCTAAGCCTTGATCCCATATTGCTGTAATAGAACCATTCCCACCACTAGTCTCCACAAAAATGGATGTTGACTCATCTGGGCATAGTGTATCAAAATTAGCATAAGTAAAACCAGAAATCGGCTCATCAATAACAATATATAAACTCAATTTATCTTCGCACTCATCTACGCCTACAGTATACTCAATCTCATGATATCCAGTTCCTAAGACAGATGGATTTATTTGGGGCGAAACTTCGATCCCATTGATTGTAAGGGTGCCATTGAGAGGATATAATCCTAAAGAATAATTAGTATCTTGAAAGCAATAATTTTCTAAAATACCTAAAATTTCAGCTTCCTCAAATTGAATTACATTGACTGTTACTGAAGTGCCACAACCCTTTTCCGAAATGAAAAATACTTCATGCAATCCAGGGTTTAATTCAGCAATGTTAATTAATCCTGACTCAGGAATTAATATTCCAGGACCCTCCCAATATCCTTCAAAGCCCATATTGTCAAGATTTTGCAGACTACTAAATTCGCAGAATTCATAATCTCCTAATTGTAGTGCCTGTTCCACTTTGATGAATACAGAATCAGTACAATTCAGGGATTCGAATACTATAAAACTTTCAGTGCCAGAAACTAGAGATGGATCAAAATAAATATCGCCTTGGATATCTATGATTCCTTCTCCTGAAAAAATTCCATCATTTGGGGTAGATTGAACAACATCATTGATAGGAATCATACCTGCATCATGGCAATACTGGTTTTGGCCATTAAATTCAAGATTTACATCTACTATTGATAATTCGAATCTATCTTCACATCCTGCTTTTGCTCCATAAATATCATATGTGCCTGGAGTCACCATGCTTATATCATAAGAGCTGTCTATAGGATTATAAATTCCTGGGCCAGTCCACGATCCTTCAAAATACATTTGGATATTATCTATCGAACTACAAAGTGTTCGATCTGGTCCTGCCCAAATACCCTGAATATAAATTTCCATGCTGTCTCTGCAGCCCTCTACCTCATAAACATAAGTATTCCATTCATTTATATTCGCTTTCCATGCTTGTAAACTCCCTGTATACCAATTATTAATTCCTGGACCTGTCCAGGTCCCACCTAGTGAGTTTACATATTCGTAAAGTTCAATTCGCACATTACTACATAGCGTATCAAGTTGGGTCAACTCTATTTGATCTATAACAAAAACCCTTTTTTCATCTGAACATCCCTCATCATTAGTGTAAGAGATAAAAAAGGTGTCAGCAACCGTTGTTGTAAATAGACCTTCTGGTGTAGTATTGGGTCCTTCCCAAATTCCATCATTTGGATTATTGCCAGTCAATTGAAGCGTAGGTTGATTTACACAAACTGACTGATCCAACCCCGCATTTATTGGAATAATATAAACAGTATCATTAGTAGAACAACCATTTTCATCGGTGTAAATTATAACATCTTCTTGGACTCCATTCTGATTACTCCATCTTCTAAATCTGTATCTTGAATCGTCTGTATTATCCATAATACCGGAATTCCACAGACCACCTGGATTGTCTATATTAAATGTATGATTTCCTCTTGAAGAACAAAATGTGTCTGACATAAGAGGATTTAAAATCATTGGTAGTTGATAAGGTACATACCAAAATTCATCTGTCCCTGTGGTGCCGGTACTTACATTTTCAACAAGAACATTCACCAAAGTTGCTGTGTCAACGCAAATGTCTACAATCTCTGAATTGTCAGTCGTATGTGCCCATGATATTGCAAATGGGCCTGGATCCGTGCTATAAATAACTACTTCAACACGTCCACATTCTCCTGGGCAAGCTTGTTCTGCTAGAAATATCTCAACTTCGAACGGGCAATCTGAAAGTTCAAATCCAATGAGTGACTCGAAGGTCAATGTATCTCCACAACTATTGACAATATAGCCGTTGAAAATTAAATTATAACTCCCTGCAAGGCTCAGACTATCACTAAAATTTATGGTGAAATTGGATACTGTATTTTCACCATCACAATCCAGTGGAGTCACACTTGATATACCTGAAGGATCAGGACCAAGCAACTGAAAATTTTCAGGAACTAGAATGTCACATGGAATTCTAGGATCAATAGTGAAATCAAGTGACCCAAGTGGACAATCTAGTGGTGAGGTGATATTAAGTTCTGGGTCAAGAATATCATCGATTTCTACTTCCCAGCTCATTAGCCAACCTAGGGCAACAATATTGTCATCGGAAACAAAGTGAAGGGTCATGCAACCAGAATTTGCCACAATGATGGGTGGATTTGTAAGGACACCATCAAGTTCAGCTATAATAGGAGAATTAGTATCTGGTCCATCATATATTGTTAGTATATCATAAGTAAATTCTGTTGCAAAAAATTCGAAAATAGCGGTTATAGTGCTTGCTCCTTGAACACAAATAGTAAAAGTATAATCTTCATTGTGGTCATACTGTCCATCTTCAGGACCCATGTCACTATCTGACAAAGTTCCTTCGCAATCTATTACAAAAGTATTTTGCATCATATATTGTGCATTGATCTTGACAGATGAAAACATCAAAAGATAAATGCAAAATTGAAGAATCCGGTTACACCTCATTTATTATGTTTAAGGTTTTACTATTAGAATGTCCTCAGTACTAATAACGTTGCTTTCATTCATACTTCTATCAATCATTTTAATTTCGAAATGTGTTATTTCTGAATCTGAATTACCAAACACAAACAGATTTGGAAACTTGACATTTAATTCTCCTACAATCGGTGCAATCTCATTAGGGGGAAGAATAGGGCCCACGTAAAAACCATCAAATTCCATTAAACGTATATCTCTAACAAATAATGCATATTGGTCTGTTTCTTCAAATCCTAAGTCTCCATCACCATCTTCATATGATATGGTAATAATCAATGCCTCTTCAAATTCAGTGATTGTATCACTAGAAATAGATACCAACTCAATTTTAGGCATATTTGGAATGATTTCAATCTTTTCTTTTTGACATGAAGTGGTTATGCCTAATGTTAAACTAATCAACAAGAGTGAAAGACATATATTCCTTAATGTAGTATAAACCATCATCTGTAGGTATTTCTATTATTGGGTTTGATTCTTCTTGAACTCTGATTCTCATGAAATAGTGGCCACTGGTCGAAAACAATGCATCTAAATTTAATTCTATTTTGTGAGAGTAATTTATCATTTCACCATATAGACCAAATTCAAAGATTGGAACTTCCATGATTTCCATTACTACGCTTGTATCCGCTGTAAATAAATCTTGCTCCTTACTGAACATTAGCTTGTTAACACTAAAATTACCTGGATCGTTAAATGGATCAAAACCAAGATATAATTCGATATTGCTTACAGTGTCAGGAATCAATATTGTACCATATCCATCCTCTCTATTCAATATCACGCCATCTATTGCAGCCATAGCACCAATTAAATTTGGATTTATGTAGTTTAGTTGGGGTGCATTTCCTGCTAAATCAAGTGCTCCATCTTCAATCCATGTTCTCACGTTTTGGATATATTCATCAGATTTTTCCAACCAGTCAGAGTCAGGTTCGATCTCTATAGGCATTCTTGGTGCTATCGTTCCGGCTAGTCTTTGGACAATGGCGGATTGATTTGGATTTCCTGGATCTACTCGATAAGTGAGGCTTCCATCATTTTTTATTGGTGTACGATAAACCAAAGAATGATAAGAACTCTCAATTGTTCTAAAGTCAGGTTCAAATGTTCCGTCATGACAACCAACATTGGCACAAGTCGGATTAAATATATTTTGATACAACCCTGCGATTGAATTTGGATCTATGTCATCAAACACAAACTGAACTGTATCTTGATTGTTTATATTTTCTTCAAATGGATTAGGTTCAATTATAGCATCTTCTACGCAAGAATGAAACGTCATTATTATGGCTACGAATAGAATAAAACATGAAGAATAGGTTGTAAAATTTCTCATAATCTATCAAATAAGGATCTGGCATTAGGATCAATCAAACCTTCATCATAAACCGTTTGCTTAATGCCAAAAATATCAGCAATAGTTGGGACAACATCAGCAGCATCCCCTACAGGGTCATCTTCACTTCCTACTCTCAACCCAGCATCAATGCCCGGTCCTACCATCAATGTAAAAATCCGCCTCGAATTCGCATCTGAATGATCATATGATAGCCAATCGTTGCCATCCATAATAGAATTAGGATGTAGATTTCGTCCATGTTCAGGCATTACGATCATTGTAGTATTTCCAGACATGCCAGGAATATTTTGTATTTCTTTCCAGAGGAATCCAATTCCATGATCCGCTCTATGCATATTTTTAAGGTACGCAGTAAAATTCCCATGGCAAACATCTACATTAGATAAATCAACAACTGTAACTCTTGGTTTAAACCAATGTAAAAGTTCAAGGGTATAACCAATTACCTTTAAATCCTGATTATCATTTACTGGTGGAAGAAATATATTTCCGTGCTTATTAAAAGTGTTTTTTACAAAACTTTTTATGAAATTATCCTCGTCAGTAGTATTATATAAATGAGGAATTTCAAATCCTTCTTGAGAGAAGTTATGATTTAAAAAATCTCTCATTTCAAGAACTTTATCCCAATTACCAGTTTCATGATAATTTTTAAAATCCATAAAATGGTTCTGTCCTGGGCTACCAAAAGTTACTATTGGAGCAATGAAATTTCCTGCATATCTTCGTCCATAATCTGGATGAAGAGAATAGTTAAGTAAAGGTCGTGAGCTTCCAGTTCCTAGCCCAACATACCATGCATCTGTAGCCTTAAATCCTGCATGCTTTCTTACATATTCAAAAATGGTAGGAGCTGCAGGCCTTGATTGAAGTCCACCAACATCTATAGATCGATAATTACCAGATACACCATTTACTAAACCTCCATAATGGCTTGTACCGCCTCCAGAATAGAGAACTTCAGGGAAAAGTGTTCCTTGTGATTCTAAAGAATTCTGTAAAAGCTCATCAATGGGAAAACGACCAATAATATCATTTTCATCATCATCTGTACCATATGCGATCTTCGTTTCCGGGGCTGGTCCATCAAACATATTATAAAGAATATTCCCTTCTACATCTTCATTTTGACTTCCCGCCAAATATCGCTGAAGTACAGATTCTTGTTGTCTCACACCTCCGGCAAATAAAACAAAAACAACATGATCGGACATCATAGAAGTCGTTTTCTTACCGATAATTCCGCTAGGTAGAATATAAGGAAAGACAGATGCTGAAATAGCTGCCTTAGTAGTCTTTTTTATAAATTTTCTCCTTTTCATAATAATTAATAATAATAGTATTCATTTGATGTAGAAAATGATAAATACACTAAGTCTGGTGTAATTTCAGAATCACTGTTGATATAGTTTAGCATCCAAGCAAGTTCAGCTTCCGTTGGTTGTCGAGTCAGAAATTTAAAGTAAGTACTCCTGATAAATGCTTCAGGGTCTGCGTCCATCTCTTCCTTAGTTGGCATTTCTGGACTTTGATTTAAATATTTGCTGACGATCATATCATACGCTATCTGCTTGTCACCAATAGAGCGAATTGCGTTTAAAGCTTCCAATAATTTATTAGGCCCTATAGGTATTTGAAAATAATTAGTATACAGGATGGATACATATTGTGCATCTGATTTTGCTTTATCCTTGTCAGCGTTGACGGGAAGTACCTCCAGATTGTTAACCTCATATACCTCATATACGTCCTTTTCACAAGAGGATATGAAAACAAACAAAAATAGCAATAGGAGTAGCTTAGTAAAAGTTTGCATATTCATCAGTTATAACAATTTTTGTAATGACATTATTTATATTATTGTCCAACTTATAAGTTTCAAGGAGTGTGGCAATTTCTGCTGGTGTACCTGGCCTTTGTAAAAAAACATGATAAGCCCACCGGATCATTCCCTCTTTCATAGCTTCAGAATTTATCATAATATTAATATAATCGGTTTTACTGTTACCTAATTGTCCGAGTAACTCATCCGGAATTTGATTTGCAACCATGTTTAACGCTTGATTAAACTCTTGATCTGTAGGAAGACGGAAAAGCAATTGATCAAAACTAGCTCGAACGAAATTAAAAGCATTCATATTAAAATCGTCATAAATTCCATTATCAATCATGTACGCAAAGACCTCATGGAATTTAATTTTACCTTTTTGCAAATCACTTGCGGATCGCAAAAGGAGTTCATAACGACGGATTTTATTCAATTTTATGAAATAGTCCTCCCAGTTTTGATTAAGCGAATCTTGATATGAACTGTTGAGTAATACATTCAATTCAAACATTCTAATTTCTTGATCAGAAACACCTTCGATACATCTGATTTTTGCTAGTATATACAAGTTATTACTAAATGCTTCTTGATAAGATCCTTCATTTTCGCTGAAAGTTGTATCTGTCATTAAACGAGTTATAAGATCTAGCCTTACTTCTTCGCTAAGATCATTTTCATTCAAAAAATCAGCTTCCTGGCTTTGTTCAATATCAGTTGGTTCTCTTCTTATAATATCAATAAAAAGTCGATTAACATAGTTTTCAATTTTAATCTTTGATATCCCTGTCGCAGAATAAGGTTCATTATCTGGCACTACTTCTAATAGCTCAGAATCACAAGATATTATTAATGTTAAAATGAAAAAAAATAATACTATTTTGAAAGTTCGTGTCATGCCAACAGTTTACTATCTTTTGAAAATAAGCAAAATTAATAAAGTACCAATTTCATTACGAGAATATGAAAACTATTCTCTGAAATTTAGAATAAGAAACTATTCTTAAACTGTACATAATTGGGAGAGCTAATATTGATAATTCCAATTTACATAAATTATTTCGTAATTAAATAATTAGTCAACTATTTGTTAATTGATTTACAATAATAATTGATAGAATATTCAAATGAAAAACCTTATTAAACTACAATAACATGCTCAACACCACAGTGCAACAAATTTTGTACTTTCTGGATCAATCCAATTTTGAGAAACCGAATCAGGCTGTCGAATTGGTCAAAAGTTTGGAGAAATTGATTGAACATTTCAGAAAACAACTCCTAATCAAAAATAAAATTTCCTTTGGCAAAAAATAGGAAAACGCCCTTGTAGAAATATACCTCTTCCATAGCTTTATAGATCGCATGTAATCCAGCAGCATATATTTTGAAAGATTTACCTTTATTATTCCCTTTTTTTATAGTTGGATCAATAGAGATTTTAGCACTATACTTGATAGTTTCAATTATGTCTTTTTCTGTATTCTTTACTTTTTTGATCTTCTGCAAATAATGAAGAGTGAAAACCTTTTCACCACTATTCCATATTTCTATCCATTGTTCAATAATTGGCTTATATCCGTTTTTCATATCAGCTTTTCAGATAGATACACAGACCAAACAGAATCTATTTTCACACATATTACCTTATGCTTTTCCTTCCTGCGTATTAAGTCTATTCTGACAATACCATGTATTCCAATACCTCTTCTGCCAATTGATTTCATTATTTTCTTTGGCAATATCAAAAAGTGCAAGGCAAAGTATTTGAGAAATCAGTTTTTCAAATATCTTTCTTTACATCTTTTAGTTTCTTAATCTCCCTATCGAAGTCAGAAATATAATCTTGATCTTGTTTTATTCTAAATTTATCGAACTCTTTCTCAGCTAAAGCCTTTGCAACTTTTGCCTGTACAGTTCCGGAATTTTGTAATATCTCATATTCATTGAATGAAAGGAAAGCATCAAGTCTTGTGATCCAGTCACTCATCTTCATCGGCAATTGCCGTTCTGCTTGTAATTCGGCAAAATCCAAGTACATAGTGACCAATCTATTTAATTCTTTTAGCTCTTTTTCTTCTAAATAGTTTTTGTCAATCATTATATCTTTCTTTGTCACTTTGCTGTCAGGAGCATTCTTGAAGGTCTTGAGACCCATGATTGGTTTGGCAGCATCTACTCGATTATTAATAATTTCAGCAGCAGTTTTTCCTGTGATCGCCCAATGTAATTTATTCTGTACAGTAGCATAAAATTCCTTAGTAACAGGAGCTGCAGAATCTTAGTCGATACTACACTGAGCATAAATATCTGTGATCTTTTGGTAGAATCTTCTTTCAGATGCTCGTATCTCTCTTATGCGATCAAGAAGCTCTCTAAAGTAGTCTTTGCCAAATATTTTTTCGCCTTGTTTGAGTCTCTCATCATCTAATGCAAATCCCTTGATGATAAATTCTCTAAGAATCTTGGTAGCCCAGATACGAAATTGTGTTCCTCGATGTGACTTTACTCGATACCCTACAGATATTATTACGTCAAGGTTGTAGTAGTTAGTACTATTTACTTGTGTCTTCCCTGGTATAGCTCCATGTTGACTGGTTGTTCGGAAATTCCGAACAACCACTTTTTTGTCCAATTCTCCCTCATCAAAAACATTCTTAATGTGTTCACTAATCGTAGATTTAGCTCTCCCAAATAAATCTTGCAACGCTGATTGTGTCAACCATACCGTCTCATCAATGAGTACTACGTCAACCTTTATCTCCCCATCGCTGGAGACATAAAGAATAAAATCTGAGTTTTCATCTAACTTGTTTTTCAATATTGAAAATTGTTAATTTTATTCCTTCACTATTATTCGCCTACTATAATTAACTAGATCATAAATTTAATGTCACTGAATCAAAATCAATATCGCCGTATAGGTCTTCATATTCTTCAATATAATCAAATACGATATCCAGCTCTTGATTATCATCATTTTCATCAAATAAATGTGTCGGATTTTGATAGAAATCTTTTACAGCATCAATTCCAAAATCCTCATAACCCTGGGTATCTAAAATCTTAGAAGCAAAGGAGATTAATGAAGTCAATTTTTTCTGACCATATTCCATTATATAAACTTTGCAAATCAGCCCTACCAAATCATCCTCGATCTCTTTGGCAAATACTTTTACATATTCTTCTCTCAGAACGAATTCTGTTCCTCCATATATAAAATAATTTTCTGCAACTGCTAAAATAAGGCCATCTAAATCAATTTCTGGTGTTGCAATTTGCTCTTTGATATTGCTAAACTCACCTTTATAGACTTCTTTTAAAAATTCATTGTTGTCTTTAATAAATATTTGCTTGTAATGATCTATGTCGGTCATACAAATTTTATCCAAGAGCATTACAATGGTAACATAAGAATAATAGGATGACTTCTCTTCCATATCATCTAAATAATAATCTGCAGCTTCTTCAAATGTAAATGGCACATCATTATTATTATCACCTTCATCATCTATAAAAAAATCGCCATCGGTATAGTAATACCCATCTTTACCTACTGATGCATTGAGCTTGCTGAGAATCGCACCTCTATTATCATTATCATGCGGCATATAATGCGGTTTGCCCTCATATCCGAATTCTAATTCTTCATAATCTACTTCCTCTACATCGATCAAAATGTGTTCGGACACATCAAAATGAGGATGAGGATCTATACCCAAATCCTCTGCATATTCTAGGGCTCCATAAATCACATTGCATGCATGATTTGCATCACAAACAGAAACATTGAATTCAGATTGAGTGAAGTATTTATCCCGAAAGTCAGCATATTCGAAATCTTCAAATAGTTTATAGAATGTATCTTTTACCCCCAGACACCAAGTATCTACTAAATAAACGCCTACTAATTTCTGTCCATTTTGCTTTTTCCTTACAAATACTACATTTCCCTTTCCCATGTTGAATAGATTATCAACCATATATGCTTCGTGAATTGCTAATTTTCGTGCATTAAGTTTGATATACTTCTGCAAACTCATTTTAGGTTGCAGGTTTATAACTTTTGCTTTTTTTCGCTTTTTCTTTTTTGCCATTGATTAAATAAATTTTTATTAATTGATAACCAAAGAACCTGTGATCTTATCGCTCTAAGCGATAAGATCACTATGCATTCTAAAATGGTAATGTATCGTCTATATCATGATCCGGATCATCATTATGATCTTCTTCATCCATAATGTTATCCAATGGACTAAGCGGTTCTAATCCCGCTAATAAATCAATATTAAGATCAGGATTCTGAGCTTTTACTTGATCTACTAATGTACCGCTATCGTTGGGTCCTACTGCCATATCAGGATTCCCTTCTTTTACCATTGTTATTATTCTGATCAAATCTCCATATTCAGCCAAACGTACTACTTTCTCATCTGGCCTAAACCAAACTGTCCAGCCACCATTCACCAAGATGGCATAATTACCGTCATCATCTTCATCAAAATCGTCGTCTTTTATAAAAATCTGATCAGTTCCAGTAATAAAGTGGTCTGGACCAAATTCATTCATTTCAAAATCTGGAGTGCAGTAAAATATATCGCCATCCTGTATTTCTCTAGCATTGATTATTTCGAATTTTAATTTCATAAGATCATTTATTGTTTTGCCGAAAAAGCACTTTATAATTAATAATTAATAGTGAACGTGAAAAGTGAACGTGAAAAATTATTTCTTCGAAACCTTGACTACATTCACTAAAAGCTTTTATTTGTTCGTTATTAATTATTCCTTATTAATTATTAATTCAAATTCATTTACCAATTCAAAAAGTAATAGGTATTGATTATCAATTGATTACACAATATAAGTACAAATAGGGCATAAAAAGAGTATGAAATCTTGTCTAGATATATTAAAGTTATCAATTAACTATCAACATGTTAGTCATAAGTACGATATTTTTAACATCTCAAACTAAGCAGTTTTGAAACTAATCTAACTCATATCTATAGTCATATCATTTTGTGTAATAATTAGGTGTAATCACTTGGACAAATGATTTAATATAGATGCTTCATAGAAAATAGAATTTTAGGATATAGAGTTAAGTCAAAATCTCTACATATCTTTAACATTGAAAAATAGACAAAAATGATCCTAACTAAGTTAGAACTTACCAATTTCAAAGGGTTTCAGCATGCTACTATAGAATTTGATCCTAAACTAAATGTTATAGTAGGCAAAAATGGTGCTGGAAAGTCTTCAATTCTTGAGGCTATAGTAAAATGCTTCTATTCATTGACAAGTCGTTATATTTCAAGCGGACATACTCAAAATCTATATCAGGTTTCTGAGTACGACATAAACCATAAAAGTAACTGTACAAAAGTAAAACTTGATTTATATGATAAAGATCAAATATTTAACGGTGAAATAATTTCACTTTTAACTACAGCTGGTTACTTATCTCAAGATGATGAGATACTACTAACTGAAAATTCAAATTTAAAAAATCAATACATACAAAATTTAAAAAATAAAATAGAAAAAGGAGCAATTTCAATTCCCGTAATTAAATTATATCCAGCCAGTCGTACAAACACATCCAGTATCCAATCGAATAATAGTGTTTTGCAAATTTCGCAATTAGAACCATGGTTGCATATGATTCACAATTCAATATCTCAAAACTCATTCTTTAATTGGATATATGAAATAGAGAATAAAGAACTAAGGAAACAAAAAGATGATCCGCTTTATGTTGATCCTCTATTAGAACCTATCCGTAAAGCTATTTTGTCTGCTTTTGAAATTTTAAATGGTGCAACATATAAATTAATTTCAGAATCTTACCAAAGAGTAGGTACAAATACTTTTATACCTACTATAGCTTTGAAAAATATACAAACTGGAATAAAGGAAATTCTACAACAAAAATCAGAGGGAGAAAAAGCATTGATCATTTTGATTGCTGATATTGTTTATACACTAGCTATTTCAGCGGTTTCAGAAAATATTAATATTTTAGAGAGAACAGCTATCATAATGATAGATGAAGTAGATACTCATTTACATCCAAATTGGCAAAGAAAGGTTTTAGGAGTTCTCAGGAAGATATTTCCTAATATTCAATTAATTGTTACTACTCATTCACCTCAGGTAATATCATCAGTTCATAGTGAGAATATTATATCGTTAGATAACTATTCAGTAAACAAAATTGGTCAAAAAACATATGGTTTTGATACAAACAATGTTTTGAACAATATATTTGATGAAGATGAAAGACCAACACAAATTACATCTATTTATAAAAAATTTAATGCTGCTTTAAGTAATAATGAATCAATAGAAACATTGACTTCATTTGTTGACGAATTAAAAGAAATTGACAAAGAGGATAGTGGAAACGGAAAGAACCCAATTATAGAAGAAATGCTCTATCAAATAGAAGCATATAAATTTGATCTTAAAAATGAATCTGATAAATAAAAGTGCAACACCTCCTAATTTTCTAACATATAGCAAATCTTTAGCTCCCCAATACCCTCTTCCTTCAAAAATACGGGATGAGGTGATTAAAGTACTGCGAAACGAACAAGGAAATATTTGTGGCTATTGTCAAAGAAGTCTGGGAAAAAAAGTTCATATAGAACATTATTGTGAACAATCAATTTGTAATGGAACAAATGGGAAACCCGACCTGAGGGTGAATTATAATAATTATTTATTAGTTTGTGATGGAAATCAACATAACGCTAATGAGCTAACTTGTGATAAAAAAAAAGCAAATATTTCGGGCAAATTAGTCTTAAAAAATAAATATTTGCCAATTTCTGTCAACCCATGGAAACAAGCACATATAGATAGATTGTCCTACTCAATAGATGGGTCAATTAACTCAACTGATCTATTGCATTTAGAAGAAATGAATGTTGTTCTTAATCTAAATGATAGTAATCTAAAAAAAATGAGAAAAGATACTTGGATTCAAATAAGGAAGTTATCAAGAAAAAAAAATGGATTTGGTTTGGATAAAGCAAAACTCGCTTCAATTGTATGTGGAAGGATAAGTGATTCAAAAAATCTTCCACCATTTACTGGACTTTTAAATTTTTTACTTAAAAAATATAAGTGAATAATCATTTTCTTAAAACATCAATTTCATATAATAACTCCTCCAAACCTTGATCTGGCAAATAATTAGTCATTACCTGTCCAGTTACCATATTCACATAATCTGCAATATTCGTATCATAGGACCAATTTTCAAATTCCCTCACACTTCTACCTTTATTTGTAGAAACTGCCTTAGATTGCAATGTAAAGCCAAAAGAACCAAATAACCTATGTCCTTCCATAGCTTTATGTATCACATGCAAACCCGCGCCATATATTTTGTAGGTTTTATCTTTGTATTTACCTTTTCTCATAGTAGGATCAACAAAGATTTTCGCACCGTATTTTATAGTTTCTACAATTTGTTTTTCAGTATTATCAACTTGTTTAATATCTTGAGCACCATGATATACATACTTTTTATATTTTCTATTCTATAATTCTATCCATTCTTTTTTGATTATTTCCGCTATCTCTTTAGATGCACATAGAATATGAAAATGAGGTTTGTATGTTTTTGATTTTGGGTTAAAGTTGCATTCTAAAGATCGAATACCAATTAGTTTTGGTCCTTTGCCACGTCTATGGCATTGTTCACATCGTTTTCTTATCTTCTCGAATGCTTTTATCATTCGAGCCATCCATTTATTTAGATTTAAATTGGGTTGAGCTTTGACCGTTAAGGTTAAGAAATGAATATCTTTCCATTGTTCTATAATTGGTTTGTATCGGTTTATCATATCAGCTTTTCGTATAGATACACATACCAGACAAAATCTATTTTTGCACATATTTCCAAATGCCCTTCCTTTGTGTATAGTAAGTCGATTTTGACAATACCAAGTATTCCAATATCTCTTTTGCCAATTGGTCTCATTGTTTTCTTCTGCTATATCAATAAGCGCAAGGCAAAGTTTTTGAGTAATCAGCTTTTTCTTTGGTCGCTTCCTTTCGGAGTTTTTACATGACCCTACTCCGTGTATTACGTCGTACTGATCAATTTATATTCGTCTATACTTCCTGTACTCTTTTGTCCTAATGTAATTAAAATTTATCATTTGTAACAACGCAAACGGCCATTTTGATAAAGAAATACAGTTTTTTAGTAAAAATATAATTATTTATTACATACTATTTATACGATTTTTCATAATTATTATAATTAAATATAATTATGAAAAAATATATTTTAATTAATCATAAATAACATACTAATATATTATTCTATAATTAATTATACATATATAATTATACAATTTATGCATAAAATAACACTTCAATTTGTTTCCATTTTCAATATTTTACACATTAATAAATTAATTAATATGTTGTAGTTCAATACGTTACAACATATTTATTATGATTATTAATACTTATTTTTTGAAGATAAATTAGTAAGTTTACAATACCAAACCGAGATATTATGTCAGAAATAGATTCAGGAACCAAATTCAATGGTAACATCAAGTACTTCAGATATATATTGGATTTAACCATGGCCATGCTGGCACAATTAATATCAGAATACTTTAAAGGTAAATCGCTAACCGTACAACAGGTGCAAGCGTATGAGATGGCTAGTGAGCCTAGAATTAAAGTGCTCTTAGCAATGCGAGATTATTTAAAGACTAAAGATTCCAGTATTACCTGTGACATGCTATTTGAGAGAGACTTTGCTGCAGAAAGTTATCAATTCCCAGATGATCCAAATCAATACGTAAACAATATTGAAAATGAGTCATCAAAATTAAAGGTGCAAATTGAAAAACTGGAACATGCAAATTCAGAATTACTTTCAAGCATCAAAGATGCTAGTAAAGCCAATCTATTTACCACTGAGTTATTGAATATTCTTACAAAAAAAATGTAAGAAGGATTTTATATAAATTACTTTAACCAAACTCAAAATAAGGATTATGAAAAAGATTTTTACACTTTTATTTATGATGCTTACAGGCACTGCTGCTACAATAACTATCAATGGTTGTTTTACAAAAGCTGAAAGCACTATTACTCTCCATGAATCAGACATTGATGATCTCAATGGAGTTACATACCATTATGAAGAATCAGATTCTGCTCGAATTATGTTGGATTTCTATGAGGAGACAAACAGAAAAAAAGAAGTCATAACTCTTGAAAATGATCTAATAACCAGAGAATACTATTTTGACGGTAAGAGATATCGGACTTCAATAAAATACACACCTCAAAGACGGGAAGTATTAATAAATAGTAAAAAAATAGGTAGTTAGGCTTAAAATATATCGTAGATTGCATAGCGACTATTCCTTGTATTGGAGTAGTCGCTTTTTTTTTATCATTTACCTATACAAAACCGCGTAAAAATCGACTCCAACAAATCATCCGTATGTATCTCCCCCGTAATCTCACCCAAATGATACAATGCCTGCCGAATATCCATCGCCACAAAATCCCCAGTAATCCCACTCCTCAATCCATTCAGCACTGCAACCAAAGCCTCAAATGCCTTATGCAAAGCATCATAATGCCTAGAATTACTCACTATCGTCTGATCCATCAGTTCTGGATTATCAATCACAGTTTTATACAGCATATCCTTCAATGCTTCGATGTTCATCTTATTGAGGGCAGAAGCGGTAATGAGATTATCCTCTGAGATAAGTCCTTCTTTGTAATACTCTTCTGGTTTCGTATATGGATTGAGATCCATCTTATTAGCGACAAACAACTTCTTGCTTCCGCTTGTCAATACCTTACTTCCCTCTAAGAATCGATCCACATCTCCCCAAAGATCTTCAGGTTTACTTTCCCAAACATCGAAGACGTATATGACTACCGTAGAATCAGAAATCTTCTCCATAGTCTTCTCCACACCTAACTTTTCAATTTGATCTTGAGCTTTCCTGATACCAGCTGTGTCAATAAGTCTAAATTGGATTCCATTGATATTTAAGCTTTCTTCAATGGTATCTCTAGTCGTACCTGGAATGTCACTTACGATTGCTCTGTCTTCATTGAGCAAGGCATTGAGCAAAGTTGATTTACCTGCATTGGGTCTTCCAGCTATTACGGTCGCTACTCCATTTTTGATGACATTTCCTAAGTGAAATGAATCAATCAACTTCCTTATCACACCTTGAATTCGCTCTACCAATTTCTCTAGTTTATCTCGATCTGCAAATTCTACATCTTCCTCTCCAAAGTCCAATTCCAATTCTATCAAAGCGGCGAAGTCAATTAATTCTTGTCGCAGTCCAGCAATCTCATCTGAGAATCCTCCTCGCATTTGCTTCATCGCTAAATCGTGACTTCCTTCATTATTAGAGGCTATCAAATCTGCTACAGCTTCTGCTTGCGAAAGGTCCAATTGACCATTCATGAAAGCACGTAAAGTGAATTCTCCACGCTCAGCGTGACGTACTCCTTTTCTCAAAAACAATTGGATGATCTGCTCTATGATATAACTCGAACCATGGCAAGATATTTCTATAACATCTTCTTTGGTATATGACCTTGGTGCTTTGAAAACAGTAGCCAAACACTCATCAATCATCTTATCCTTCTCATCTATGATCTTCCCGAAATGGACAGTGTTCCCTTCCTCTTTGGACAAGTTGCAGCCATGAAAAACTTCGTCTACTAATTTGATGGCATCAGGTCCAGAAAGACGGATCACGCCAATAGCCCCTTGACCAGGCGGAGTAGAAAGCGCAATGATAGTATCTGAAATATTGTAACTCATAAAACAAAGATGAGGAAAATATTAGATTCTTTTCAAGTTTAAAAATTCATTAAGTAGAAATTAAATGAATCGTACGACTGTACAAAGTCATATTTATATGATTTAAATTCAGAACAATATATTGACTACAATTATGGCTATCTAGGTAATACCAATATTCAAACTTAAATTCTTTAAAACATAAAGTGATTTACCACAATGACACAAAGGTAGGCACTAAGAAAAACACAAAGAGTAGCGTAGAATTTCACTTAGTTTATAGGGGATAATGGCTTTGCTTATACAGCAATATGAAAACATTAAATTATCAAAGTTTTAGTTTCAGAAATAAAAAGACTCAAAGTAGATTTTTTGACTTACCATCTTTAAATATCTCTTAGCTCTCATCAAGTCAAATAAAATAAAACGCAGGCAACGGAATTATCTATTTTTCAGTCTTTCAAGTAGAGTAGTTTTGCAAACTAGACGACTTAGAACCCTTCTTTATTTGGATCTCGGTGTTTTAGGAAAATAGAATGTCAAAAATTACTTCAACCTACTACTACTTAAAACAAACTAATATGCATACTCATTGCCCCCTTTACGGATATAAGCACCTATTTTTAGCTGTCTTTTTTATCCTCCCTTTAGTTGCATTTTCTCAAATTCCAGCCAATGATGATTCTTGCCCCACGGATGCCAATCCGCCGATAGATCTTACTGCTGCCGGCTCTCATCTCGGTACTACCTGTGAGGCCACGTTTGATTTAGCCAATATAAATTGTGACGCAGACACTGAAGTAGCTTCCGTTTGGTACACTTACACGCCCAATGCTGCAGATGATGGATACGATGTGACACTTTCTCCAGCAGGAGGTACCGATGATGCAGAAGGTCCAATCACATTAGAAATTTACAAAGGGACAATAAACCAAGGATGTACTGGTTTCTCCTCAACATTAGGCGCAAGTTGCTCTTCTCCAGAAGCTGCGATTAAAATTCCCAATGATTTTGATTCAGGAGAAATTATCTATATTAAAGTCACAACAGCTCCTGATCTTATTAATTGTGGCGAATTCATGATCAGCATTATCCCAGCAACTTGCGGAGCATTTGCCAACACTTGTTCAGATATTACAAGTGCGCAGACCTTAAATCCAATTACGAATGATATGTTCATCCTGGATTATAATTGTGTGTCAGGATGTATTGACTATGCAACACCTGATCCATCTGCTACAGGAGGATGTGAAGAATTTGCAGATAATCCTACTGTTTGGTACAAGATTAATGTTGATGATCAGGCACAACAAATGTACACCACTGTGGATCCTATAGGAAATTGGGATGCAGTTTGGTCTATCTATGGGGGAACAGATTGTACGGATCTTGAAATAATATCTTCGATTGGTCAGACTTGTAGCAACGGAGATTTCACTCCAGAATTATTTCAAATAGCGGTAGAGTCAATTTATGAATCGTATTGGCTGGCGGTAACAGTAGATCCAAATTCAATTCCAATTACTGGCATTGAAGATGGTACATTTGAAGTATGTGTCAGTACTTCGATAAATGCTATTGTATGTCTTGGAAATTTGGAAGGTGATTGCGCAGAGCCTTCTTTGGTGATAGAGGTAACAGAAAGAGAGTTAGAAGGAGGATCATTAGATGGTCCTTTTTGTCCAGGAGAAGAGATTTCAATCCATCTCGAATTCTTTTTTGATGCTAGTGAGACTTCAAGTGATTGGCTCAGTGGCATCATACCTAAATTTGGACCAGGTTGGAACATAGAAAATTTTGATTATAATGCATTCGCTCCAATAGGTAATGGTTCGACTGCCGAATGGCTTGAAGAGGATGGTCCTTGTGCCCCAGCAATCTCAGAAATGGTCCCGCATCTTTGCACTTATATTGACGAAAATGGCAATCTTGCACTATGTAATAGTCTATGCGAATCATGTAATGAATGTCCAAGTCTCGGTATGGAGGAAGAAGATCCATTACCGAGTGGATACTTTTGGGTCTCGAATGGAGGTAGTGCAGGTTGTGAAAATGATTGCTCACCACAAGAAGGCTGGGGAATCGGGTCAACTACTGCTCTGGTAGTATGGGATTTTACTCTTAGTGTTAAAGATTATGTCGATTATGAAACATGTTTTGCTAATAATGATCTTCAGATATCATTTCAGTCATTTTCACAAGGAGTAGTAGGTTGTTGGGAAGATCCTATAGGTGAATGCTTGATAGATAAAAGTCAATTTGGCCCATTGTGGAAGGTAGATTGCATCCTACCATCATCAGTGGAAGGAGAAAATCAAGAGATCTGCTCAGGAGAAACTACCAGCGTGTTCGTATCCACTACGGATGGGTCAGCTAATACAGTGATTGTGACACCAATAGAAAATTTCTTAGTTACAGGTGAATCAAGCTACTCTTTTACTGGAGGTTCAGGAATAATAACAGACAACTTAGTAAACAATAGCTCTGCGGCTCAAGTAGTTGAATATCTTTTGTACAGTGAGGATTTTACATTGACTTGTCCCGGAGGTGTCAATACTGTAGAAGTGGTTGTCTTTCCACAAGTTGAATTAGATGCCAATTCCGGAAATATCTGTCAAGGCGAATGTGCTACCATATTCCCAGAGATCTTTGGAGGATCTACACCACCATATAACTATTTATGGAGTACCGGAGCCACTACTGCTGAAATAACAGTCTGCCCACAAGAAACTACAACATACTTTGTTTCTGTAGAAGATGCATTGGGATGTCAGGCGATGTATGAAATTCAAGTGAATGTCGCTCCATATGTAGATATTTTATTACCAGAAGACATATTTGTCTGCAAGGATGATGAATATGATCCTACTAATCCTGATTATGTAGTATGTCTTGAATTTTTGAATGGAACTCTGCCGTATGAAGTTATTTGGAATGCTCCACCAGGATTGGTGGGTACACCTGCCGGTATAAATGGGGAATGCTTTATTATAAATGAGATGACTACTTCCGCTTTTGGTGGAAATAATGGAGAATATATTTTAGGGGCTTCTGTAACTGATAACAGTGCATGTATGGATGAGACCGAAATGATTGTAAATGTCACAGGAGAATTGACAATTATCCCAATTGTGCAAAACCTAGAATGTGATGATACTAATGCTACGATAAGTGTTACAGGAATAGATGCGTTAGGAAATCCAATAAGTTCATTTTTGTTATACGGTGGTTGTCCTGAAGATGAAGAATTAGGCGATTTTCTAGCAGAAGCAAATCCCACAACTGGTGTAGCCACTTTTCAAGAAGTAGATTTACTATCATACACTTGTTATACTATTGTAGGTCAATCTGAATTCGGATGTCAAGAATATATAAATATCGAAATACCAATTACAGAAGGCATACCAATCGAAATTTCTGGTACTCCTAATGTTTGTAATGGAGAAGAAACAACGATTAAAGTAAACAATGCCTCGGATTATATTGCTTTTATTTGGACCCCTAATATTGGGAATACGCCTTTAGTCGTTTTTGTTCCAGATAGCACAATGAATTACTTCGTAGAAGCCACAGATGCTACAGGCTGTGTAGTAAAAGAAGTCTACAATGTGGTCGTACATGATGAAAATAGTCCACTTTGTGCTGATCCATGTGAAAACCAAATATCAGATTATCAGATCACAGGATTAGCATATTCTGATGACAATGCCAATGGAATTCAAGATGAAGGAGAACTGCCTTTGAACAATGTTTTAATAAAGGACTTGGACAATGATTTTACTGTTTTTACCAATGTTTTTGGTGTTTATGCAATTCCAGTCGATCCAGGTGTAGTAAATCTTCAAGCATCTATTAGTCTTGGTCAATGGACAAATCCAGAAATTGATAGAACTATTAACATTGAAATACCTTGTGTACCAGATGTAAATTTTGGATTCATTCCTGAAGGAAATTCTCCTTTGACTAATATTTCTGTAAACAATACGATAACCCGGTGTGACTTTGAAACCAAGTTCTTTATTACTGTCGAGAACCAAAACCATGAAGCTATTAATGGAATAGTAGAGTTTACCTTTGATCCTAAGACTACATTTTTCTCATCAGATATTATTGGATTGGATGTTATTAATAATAAGGCTACTTTTCCTACTGGTATTCTTCCCGCATTTACACCTACGACTTTCGTGATTACACTTAAAATGCCAGGAGGCAGTTCTGTTTTGCCAACATTAAATTTTAGTACGAGTTTATTTGAAGGAGATGAATTGCTGGATACTTACTTCTATTCTCAAGAATTAAAATGTTCTTACGATCCAAATGATAAAAGAACATTCCCTGATCGTCCAGGAGATGAAAATCCGACACTCAAAGAAGACATTCTTGAATATACTATTAGGTTCCAAAATAATGGCAACGATACTGCATTTCATGTGAGACTTATTGATATTATAGATCCAAATATTATTAAATCTTCGATTAGATTCATCAATTCAAGTCATCCTTTTGAGGCATGTCTATCAAACGATTCTTTGATAATGAATTTTGAAAGTATTCAGCTGGTCGATAGTATGACTAATTATGAGGCGAGCCAAGGATACATCAGCTTTAGTTGCAACATTGATCCAAACGTGGCTATAGACACAGAGATAAGTAATATAGCCGAAATATTTTTTGACACAAATCCACCAATTGGTACTAATACTACCTTGAATACCATAGTCGATATGCTCTGTGTAAATACATCTACAGATATAGACGAAGAAATCTGTCTCGGAGAAAGTTATATGGGATATGATCAATCTGGCAGTTATCAAATGACATTGACTACAGACCTTGGATGTGATTCCACAATAAATCTTGAGTTATTAGTGATAGAGCCTGAACAAGCTACTGTGGCTGATGTGATTGTTTGTGGAGATACTTATGTTGTTGATATTCTTGGTACTACTTATGAATTGGATTCTTCAGGGATATATGTATTTGAAATTGAAGGTCCATCTGGATGTATTGAATATATAGTTACGCATGGTGTAACTCTTGTTGTACCAGAAGAAAAATTTGAAGAATTCACTATTTGTAATGGTGATCTTATCGAATATGACGGTAATACTTACACGGTTGATTCTACAGGAAATTATGTCTACGAAATCATGGATCAAATTGGATGTGTAGAGCAAATATTACATTTTGATATTACTGTAATCACAGCCGAAAAGAATTTCTTTGAATTCGAAATGTGTGAAGGTGGTATACTAACATTTGAAGATGAAGTCTACGAATTTGATTCAAGTGGCATCTACTCTTATTTGATTGAAGGTGCATCAGGCTGTAATGAATTAGAATTGATTTTTGATGTTACAGTTTTCCAAACTACATATACTGAGTTTGATACGACTATATGTGAAGGTCAATCGTATGAAGGATTGGAGGTTGCAGGAATATATACAATTGAAAATGCAGATCCAATTACTGGATGCCCAATAGTTGAGACGTTAACCTTGACAGTCTTGCCATTATCAGATCCTGCATGTATAGTCAGTGTTTCAGATGTGATACTGAATGAGATAGAAGTATTTCCAATTCCTACAAATAATTCACTATTTATAAGAAGTGAAGTAGAAATGCAGGATGTAATCATTTTATCGACCACAGGAAAAATCTTGTCCAAGCAAAACAATATATCTTCTAGAGAGTTGAAAATGGATGTTTCTCAATTGCCAGTAGGCTTTCACTTTATAGTGATTGAAACTAGTCTAGGTAGGGTTATGAAGAAGGTGATAATTAGTAGATAAAATTGCTAGATGTTGACTTTTTTAACCGCAAAGAGCACAAAAGTTGCATGGAGTTTCGCTAAGTAAATACTGACATATTTGTTGGCAAAGATCTCATAATATGGTGTACTCAGTGTTTATTGGACATGATTTATGAATTGTTCTATGTTGTTTTTGATTTTTCATATGTATAGATCTCCTTGCAAGTATTTCAATCCTGAATCGCAGATTACGGTTACAATTTTTTTTCCTTTCCCTAATATTTTTGCCCTTTGGATGGCAGCCCAAACATTTGCACCCGAAGTAATTCCGCCAAAAATTCCTTCTATTTTTGCTAAGTCTCTGGCAGTATTATATGCGTCTTCATCTTTGACTGCTATTATCTGATCAGCTAAATCTAAGCGACAAATATCAGGTACAAACCCTGCTCCCATTCCTTCAAGTCTATGTGTTCCTGATATATCCCCACCTGATAAAGTTCTTACATTAAAAGGTTCTATGGGAATACATCTAATTTGAGGTATGTACTTCTTAAATATTTCAGCGTTTCCTGAAAAGCAACCTCCTGTTCCTACACCTGCAATAAATTCATCTATTTCATGTCCCAACTCATTCATTATCTCTTCTGCCATTTTATGGTAAGCATTGCGATTGTCAATGTTTCTAAATTGGTCTGTATAAAATGTATTTGGTTGCTTTGCAATTTCTTTTACTCTTGCAAGTGCAGTATCAATAACATTTGCTGTTATTTTGCCATTTTCACTAGGAATCAATTCTAATGTTGCCCCAAAGGCTCTCATTGTTTGTAATTTCTCTACGGCAAACGCATCTGAAGAAACAAAATGTGCTTTATATCCTCTTGCTGAACATATCATTGCCAAAGAACTTCCTGTGCTTCCTCCTGTGTAATCTACTACTGTCCCTCCTTTTTTTAAGTCACCTCTCTTTTCAGCACCTTCAATCATTGATAGCGCCATTCTGTCTTTCATACTTCCAGTAGGATTAGCTCCTTCAAATTTGACATATATTTCAGCACTTTCTGAGTCGATAAGTTTTTCTATCTTGATTAGAGGCGTATTTCCTATTCCTTTCATTTTGTTTTTTTCTAATATCATGAATCAAGTACATAAACAAAACTCATGTATCAGTTCACAAATATTATATTAATCTAAACATGAAAAACTAATAAATACAACCTACAAATTTTTCAAAGTCTGAAACTTCATTGTAAACATGTGGGGATACTCTAATTGCATTACCTCTGTAAGAAACAAAAACACCATTGTCTTGCAATCTCTTTTTGATTACTGCTGTGTCCAAATTTTCAGGAAGATAGACTCCAAATAGATGATTCCCTCTTCCTCCTTCAGATTCTACAAAACAGCCTTTTGAGCGGAGGACTTCTATGCCATTGCTCACCAATTCGCCACAATATTCCTGAACCTTATTTGGTCCCCACAGGATTGTTTGTTCAATTGATTTAGTCAACATCGGTGTCAAAATAAAATTGCTTGACTCCCCTACCGAAAATCTCTCTGCACCAGGTTGATATTCAGACTGGTAATTTACTAGATTAGCAAACTCTTCACTCTTGTATCTATTCAACCAATTATGCTCAATAGGTTCTCCATCCCAAAGCGATTCCGCATAATATGCGACTCCCATTCCGTATGGACCCATCAACCATTTGTATCCAGCACATATTAGAGCATCGGGTTGTATTTCCTTAATTGAAAACGGCATTGCTCCGACGCTTTGTGTGCCGTCTATGATTAATTTTGCACCAACTTCAGTTGATCTTTTCCTTATTGCTACCAAATCAAAGAGAGTTCCATCTGCCCAATGAACTTGTGGAATTGCAACTACTTTTGTTTTAGTATTTATAGCCTCAAGCATCCTTACATTCCAGGATTCTGCTCTATTGTCACTCAGTGGTGGAGCCACTATAGTAATCACCTTGCCATTATTCTTATCTGCAAGGTTTTGCCAGGAGTAAATGTGACTTGGAAATTGAGCTTCACAAACCACTATTTCATCTCCACTTGTGATTTCTATATTATTTGCGACAGAAGCTATTCCATAAGACGCCGATGCAATTATAGCCACACTATTGTAATCATCCGCCTCAATCAAAGCTGCAAATGACTTCTTTAACGCCTCCCTCGGTTCAAAAAAATCATCTCCGCTAATAAGATTCGGTCTACTTTTTCTAATCAATTGATCCACACCCACTCTAGTTACTTCTTTTAATTGTGGAGACATGTAGGCTCCGTTGAGATAAGTAGTTGAATCATCGAGGTCAAAGAGGTCTTTTTGGTTTGTCAGCATATTATTAAAATTTGAATTTCAAAATTACATAAAAAGTAACAGGATTCAATTTCTTGATTCACTTGATGTGTAAAATATATTGCACAAAAAGTAAATCATATTTGTATGTTTAGTTCTTAACATTGTCATCCTGACCGTAGTGGAAGGATCGACAATGTTAGTATTATACTAATTTCGACCGTAGTGGACATTCGCGTCAACCTAATATATTAATATATGATAATTTCATATGTATAAGTCATATATTTTGTGTATAAATTGTAAGTTAATAACGAAGTTTTCACTTTCAAACAAGAATGGTCGCTCGCCGCGACTGGCGTTCATTTCTTCCTTGATGAAGAAACGAACCAAAGAAATCAAGCCGCTAAAAAGGCTATACTGCGAATGTGACTGAATGATCTATCTTAGATAGTTTGAAGCAACAGCTTCAAAAATGAAGAAACCTGCATTGCAGGATGGGTTGGCAGCCCATCGCTTACGCGTTCCTTCCTTTGTCGACTATCGTCGCCACTCTTCGAGTTCAGTCAGTCCCCCACAGTTTAGCGGCATGGCTATACTCTTTTTTAAGTTGTGTCTTCGACATGAAAACAACTACCCGAAACCTATATCGCACGCTTACAGTTGTTTATATATTGTATAATAAAATATATTAACTTCTTAGGTTGACGAGTATACGCAGTGGAGATTCCCAAGCCTCCCGATAGTTATCGGGAAGGATTGGGAAGCTCAGTTTATCATCAGGTTCATAAGATTGGCAAACATTCATGAAGTCGGGCTTACCAATCTTTGCAAGCTTGGGAATCCCTTTGCACACTATGGAAATTCAAAATTAAAGAAAGACCTCCTTGGTATCCCCTCAAAAAGGGGTGGTAATTACAATGCCTTTTGATAAATTAGTGAGCTAAGAGAAGGCATGTCATTTTCTTTTTTGATTCTATCCAAAATATAATTGAAAGGAGAAACGTCCAGTTTTA
>Ga0256847_1000337_pt1 | contig 30772 bp, 29 predicted proteins | sample TeddybearmetaG_FD_189099 | JGI IMG/M metagenome (GOLD analysis project Ga0256847, IMG submission 189099) | Hydrothermal vent microbial communities from East Pacific Rise, Pacific Ocean - Teddybear | ecosystem: Environmental > Aquatic > Marine > Hydrothermal vents | place: Pacific Ocean: East...
GTGTGATTCGTTTCCCTGGCACTGGTTTCCCTTTTTTTGTGGTTATTTCAGTACCTGGTAATGTATCATCAACCGGTCAAGATAGTTGTCGCGAACCAGTCAAGGTAATTGTCACCTAACATCCCGTTCCTTTTTTTCCTGGTACTGTACGTATTTACGTACCATCTCCGCATCCAGACCGACGATATCCGCACAGTAGCCTCTTGCCCAAAAATGATTCCCCCAATACGGCTTTTGCTTCAATTTCTTGTATTTATTCAAAACACGTATTGCTGAACGTCCTTTAACCGTCCCTACAAAATTCGAAATTGATATTTTCGGTGGTACCATAACGAACAAATGCACATGGTCTACCTGCACATTCAATTGAACTACCTCACATTTTTGTTGCTCAGAAAAAATCCTTACATTGATTTCTACTTCTGTGGCTATGCTCCCTTGCAATATTCTATACCTATATTTTGGAGTCCAAACTATGTGGTACTGGCAATGCCATATACTATGTGATAACTTTTTAAATCGACTCATTTGTTTCTCTCTCTTTGCTGTGGGGACAACAATTGAGAGAAATAACACTGAGCCAACAACAGTTCAACTGGCATAGCCATTGAACTGTGACCACCCCCTAAGGGGGTGGTTTTCTATGTTCATAATAAAATTAAGGAAACATTGTATCAGAAGTTGAAAATGCATTCTTTGGAGCTTACTGGAATAGGCAGAGTGATTGGGTATGAGGAACTTCGGGCGGAGTTTAAAAAAGCAATTCAGTTTCTTGAGATTGAAAAGAGAAGTAATGAATAAGTATTACAACCATAAATTGGTGTACACCAATCGGTTTTCTGTAACAACGTTAGTCATTAAATCATAGGAGAGTAATTATGAAATTACTATTAGTGGGGGCTTGGGTAGTCCTATTAGCAGGATGTTCTGGAAAAATATACACGGTACAAACCCCGCAGTTTGTGGATGGAAAAACCGAAGGGGTGTTGTTTTATGGGTACAAAGCAGTTGAAAAGAAAACTGTCCTTGATCGAATTCGCCACACAAAAACGGGTAACATTACTCACTCCATGTATGAAACTCCAGGAACAGCTAAATATTGTTCACCACAGATAAAACTAAAAACCGTAATGGTTGCAGATTATAGTACTCAATATGCAATTAAATACGAACCCGGGTTGTTTGAAACCAATAAATTTTCAGTGGAACTTGATAAGGGTATGTTAAAGTCTGTTAATTCAGAGTCTACGCCGGGATTAAAAACGGCGGTTGAATCACTTCAAGGGCTTGTAGATATTAGTCAAGATATTCTCAGTGGTTTTGTTAACGCCGCCGAAGTAGATAGTGCAAAAGCAATGAACAGTGTCTTAGGAAATGCCCCTCAAAGCACCCCAATTAAATGTTCAACAAACCAGTAATAAGAAGGCATATTCAAGGAGAAAACAATGCGCCTAAGTGCATTTAACGTATTATTAATTTCATCTCTAATGAGCTTATATTGCAGTTTATCTTCTGCAGCTGATCTTAGTTTCACACTAGGAAACCAAGTACTAGAAAATAAAGCTCTTAAGGCCAGACTGAAGGCTAGTGAATTTGATATAACAATTTTAAAAAGAAATCTAGCCAACCAAAAAAATCTTACTCAAGCCGCGATAGTGGATAAAGCATCCGTTATTAGAAATGGCCTCTGGCCTAAAAATCCCACAATTTCTGTGTGTTGGGAAAATCCTTCCCCAGATAATCTACATGGTAGAGAATTGGTAAAAAATATCGTTGCAGAGACTTGGGGAAAAGAGTCAGGAGTAACGTTTGAAAACTGGAAAGTATGTGAAAGCACAAGTCAAGGAATAAGGATAAAAATAGCCGATGTTGGTCCGCACGTTAAGCGCTTGGGACAACACCTAGATGGAATGAAAAATGGTATGGAGCTGAATTTCACCTTCAATAATTGGTCACCATCTTGTAAAGATACTCTTGATGACTGTATAAAATTCATTGCCGCTCATGAATTTGGACACGCATTAGCATTTACGCATGAACAAAACAGACCTGATACACCACCAGAATGTAATGATCGACAAGGTACTGATGGTGATTATCAAGTGACACTATATGATTCTGAATCCATAATGAATTATTGTAATCCACGCTGGAATAATTATGGTCAACTTAGTTCGAAAGATATTGAAGCTATCCATCAATTATATGGGAAGCCATAAATAGTTTTGGCGAAGGAAATATGCTAACTATAGGTTGCACCGGACGCCAAAAGCGTGGAAGACCACCTAAACAACAAAGCTTATCAGGAGTTTTACCGCCTGTTCGCGTAACGCCTCAGAAAAAAGAAACTTATAAGAAAGCTGCTGAGCTGGCAGGTTTATCTTTGTCCGCTTAGCTTAAAAATGCAGCTGATGAAAGCTACCTCACCAGCTAAAGTAGAGAACAGTTAATGCCTATAACGAACACAATAAATCAAGATGAACTCTTCGAGAATGAGTATAAAGGTTTAAGAAATATCAAACCCAAAAAGAGCTTGTTTGCTCCCGTGTATGAACATTTAAATGGAACACTCTTTGAAGGTGATTCAATTGAATGGCTAAAATCTTTAGAATCTGAATCTGTGGACTTAATTTTTGCTGACCCCCCTTATAATATAAAAAAGGCAGATTGGGATAAATTTGAAACACAAGAAAAATATATAGATTGGTCTATGCAGTGGATTTCTGAAGCACATAGAGTTCTCAAGAAAGAAGCTACTTTGTATGTGTGTGGTTTCTCTGAAATTCTCGCAGATATAAAGCACCCATCAATGAAATATTTCAAAGGTTGCCGCTGGTTAATTTGGCATTATAAGAATAAGGCTAATCTAGGGAGTGACTGGGGGCGGTCTCATGAAAGTATCCTGCACCTTAGGAAGTCAAAAAAACAAAATTTTAATATTGATGATGTTCGTATTCCTTACGGAGGTCATACGTTAAAGTACCCCTCGCATCCTCAAGCAGAAACTAGCCAATATGGGAATGGCGGCAAAAGAAAAGACGTATGGACGCCAAACCCAAAAGGGGCTAAGCCGCGAGATGTATTAGAAGTTCCAACAACATGCAATGGAATGGGTGAAAAAACAAAACACCCAACTCAAAAACCGGAAGAGTTAGTAAGAAAGTTTATTTTGGCATCTTCTTCTGAAAATGATCTTGTAATTGATCCATTCTCTGGTTCTGGAACAACAGCGGTTGTTGCAGAGCAACTTGGCAGGCGTTGGGCTGGATGCGACGTAGAATCTGAATACAACCTTTGGGCTATGGATAGATTAGATAATATTATTTTTAAATCTAAAAGTGAGTGGATTAAATTTGATAAAGAAAATGACAAAAGAAGGAATTCTATCCGATGAAGTTGGATGAATTAGTAAATCATGTTATTTACAAAGATAACTTTCTTTCAATAGAAAATTATTTGGAATTTCCAAAGCTGTATCTTGAATTTATTAAGAATAATTTACAGGCTGTAATTGTCTCAAGAAACGAAAATTATTATCAATTTTTCCAGTACAAGGGCGATGGAACTTATAATGTTACTCGCCCTATTAATTCTAGGCTTTTTTATTCTTTTGAAGAGTTTGAGTCACTTTCAGGTGATTTCAAATATCTTATAGAAAACATAAGAGATAATGAGGTTGATACAACAGAAAACAGAATGTTGGTTAACAGGTTAATATACTCAGCACAGCAGTCTATTGGAGCTTGTCTCGATGCACTACCAGCTAATAAATCCAATACTGCAAGAAAATTAAATGGTGATTATTTCGAGAGATTCATACGCTTAATTATTGAGCGTTGCGGTTTGGAAGTTACAGAAGGAACTATTCGTGTACCAGTGGAGATAGATGGTAAAGAAGCGTTCAAAATGAACTATCAGCATGACTTAAATCTAATTAAAAACAACGAAGTAATGGCTATTGGTTCTGTTAAGACATCGAGCAAAGATCGGCTAGATAAAGTCTTTGTAGATAAATTTTTATATAACAGATTAACTGAAAAAGATACACCACATTTTGCAATTTTTCTAAATGATGTCCAAAGAAAAGGGCAAGAAGGAAAGTATGGAATCAGTGCAACATTTTTACCTGGCCACTTTAAAGGTTATACGGTAAAACTAAATCCATTAGATGGAGTTTACTATTGTGACATCCGGCCAAACATGGCCTCAGAGCCAATTTTAAAAGATCATATAAAGACTTTTGATCATTTCGTTTTTTCTGATATGTGGAGCTTTGTCGATTAAATGCCTAATCGGATAGCAGAGGGGTTTCTCTCCCCCAGCCTCCACAACACCCCGCATGCGGGTCTGCACGGGGCGTTTCCCCCGAGGCCAAAAGGATTTTCTCCAAATCTCAGAAAATCCCCCAAAGCTAGCTACTCCACACATCGCCATGGCAGCTCATCCGATCGGACAACTATCCTGACACAGGGGGCAACCTTAACCGTTTACTGGACAAGCCCAGCCAGAAATACTGGAAATTGACATAGATATCATCTTTTTTAATTAGATTTTTTAATATTTGTAGCATTGAGGATAAAATAATTACATTTGAATATTTTGACGACCCAGTAAATTATTCATACATTACCGATAACAAAGTTAAATGTGACATTTTCGGTTCCATTGAAATATGTTTTGACGATAGAGGGTTTTCTGGAATGAAATAAATTGAAGCAATTTGCCCTAAATGTCTAAGTGAGGGAAAATTGGCTGAATTGGGAATAAGTACAAATGAGGCAATCGTAGAAAAATCTGGTAAAAAAAAGTATTATTGAACATTGCACACCAAAATTACCTACTTGGCAAGATCAAGTTTGGCCATTTAAAAATGATGCTTTTTGTCGCTTCATTAAAATCGCATCACAGAAAGACTATACAGGCCCAGATGATCTTTTTAATTCAATTGCACCTAATATGCATTTTGGCAGAGATGCTAACGATTTATGGGAAATGCTACCTGATGTTAAAATCACTTGCTTAGATGACGGCAATCAAGATATTTCATTTTATTTGTTTATGTCAGGAAAGCAGAAAGTGACAATGTTTGATTTTAATTAATTGACATAGAGAATAAAAATAGCCCATCCACACAGGAAAATATTGATACATTAACACTGGCGCTGGAGAAACACCTGAAATCAATGAGGCGTATATTTCTGCTCAGTAAAAATGGCGTCATCACAAAGCCCAGACCTACACACACACAGCGTTTCGAATTGACAAGCCCCCAGCACTCCGATACCCTCGCCCTTCCAATTATTCGAAGGTGCTGCTCAAACGACTGTTTGAGCGTTAAACGGGAAGTGAGTGCGTGTTGTACAACACAAGGCTTACACTGCCCCCGCAACGGTAAACGAGTGTTACTCGTGAGTCCGGATACCGGCCTTCGCTGTCTTTTCAATCCTGCAGCGGGTGTGCAAAGGAGCGTTTTGTGCAACAATCTTTACCCTTATGTTTTATGTTTTCTTTTTCTACGGCTGTATCGGCTGATTTAACGCTGGAGCCTATGGTGGTGACGGCCACCAGAACTGCGCAGTCTAAAACCGATGTTCTGGCTTCAGTCGACATCATTACCCAAGCTGAATTACAACGCAAACAAGTGCGCAGCTTGCCTGAGTTACTCGCCGGTCGTGCGGGGATTGATGTCGATACCAGTGGCGGTTTTGGTACACAAAGTGCCGTGCGTATTCGAGGCACCAATGCGGATCATATATTGGTGCTGGTTGATGGCGTCAAAATGGGGTCGGTCAGTGCTGGCACCTTTGCTTTCGAAAATTTTCCGGTGGAAATGATTGAACGAATTGAAATCGTCAAAGGCCCAAGATCCAGTTTGTACGGGTCTGAAGCGATTGGCGGTGTGATCCATATTTTCACCAAAAAAGGCGGTGATAAAGCCTTTATTCCAACCGTTAAGGTTAGCTATGGTACGCATGAGACCGCAGAAACGTCCATCGGTTTGGCTGGAACCATCGGAGCCACCAGCTATGGCATTAGCGCCAAATATTTCAATACAGAAGGCATTGATAGTACCAACGAGAATAATGCTTTCGCCAATAATTTAGATAAAGATGGATACGATGAAGGCTCTATATCGCTGAATCTCACCCATCAGTTTTCTGACACCTTGGATGCCAGCATACATGCGTTACGTGCAGAGGGTAATATTGAAATTGACCTAGGTTTTGTTGGCCGCGACAGTACTGATGTGGCACAACAGGCGGTTGGCATTTCGACCACCTGGTCACCTTTGGCGATTTGGTCAACCACCGTCAGCATCAGCGAAAGCCGAGATGAATCAGAAACCTTTGGCAACATCCCCAGCGTGTTTGATACGGCACGAGAACAATGGTCTTGGCAGAATGACTTCACTGTTTGGGAAGACCATATTTTCACTATCGGGTATGATTTCCAAGAGGATAAAGTCCAGAGCACTACTGCGTTTGATGCAAATTCGCGAGACAATAAAGCGGTATTTGTACAATGGCAAGGTGGTTGGCAAGCACTCGATTGGGCGGCGGCGGCTCGACATGATGATAATCAAGCCTTCGGCACTGAAGATACTGGCAGTTTGGCTTTGGGCTACACGTTTAACAATGCATTAAAAACGACGCTGTCTTATGGCACGGGATTTAAAGCCCCTACGTTTAATGACCTCTTTTTTCCCTTCACCGATTTTGGCTTCGGATTTACTTTCCAAGGTAATCCAGACCTCAAACCAGAACGCTCCGAATCTTGGGAATGGGGTTTGCAACAAAAAACCGCTTGGGGGCATTGGCAAGTCAATTTATTCTACACAAAAATCGAGGATTTAATTACACTGTCTGCCGATTTTAGCACCATTGAGAATATCGACAATGCCCGCATACGCGGCCTTGAAGCGGTCATCGAAAGCACTGTATGGGGCTGGGATACACGCTTTCAATTCACCTACACTGACCCCCGAGATGTGGATACCAAGCAAGTCCTCGCACGGCGTTCACTGCGCTCTGCCAGCTTGTCCATGGATCGTCAGTTTGGGGCCTTGGGTGTCGGTGCGGATATCATTGCCAAAGGTCACAGCTTTAATGATGCGGATAACAATGTGCGTCTATCCGGCTACCATTTAACCCATGTGCGGGCCACATATGATATTGATTCACATTGGCAGCTACAGGGTAAGGTCAACAATCTGTTCAATAAGCGCTTTGACACCGTGAGTGGTTTTAACACACTGGATCGCAATATCTTTGTGGGTTTTCGGTATCAGTAATGCGTCTCTACCGGTACTGGCACACATGCCCGTACCGGCCCTTCTTGGAGCATCCGCACCGGGCAGCCGTAAAGTGCCGATAACTGCGTTTCCGTCAACATCTCCGCTTGTGAGCCTTGTGTCACCCGGCCATCTTCATGCAACAATAAAATATGGTCACAATACGATAAAGCCACGTTCACATCATGTAATGCCATGACGACAATGCCTTGCTTGGCTTGTGCGCGTTGTACCGTTTGCGCAATCAGTTGTGTTTGGTAGCGTAAATCTAAGTGGTTGGTTGGTTCATCAAGTAAGTATAATTCTGGGTCTTGAATCCATAAGCGCGCAAAGGCCACCCGTTTTTGCTCACCGCCGGACAACTGGTTCACCCAGCGGTCACGATAAGTCACCAGTGATAATGCCTGCATCACAGCATCGACCATGGCTTTATCTTCTGCCCGATCCACCAAGCTAAACCCAGTATAAGGGTATCTAGCCGTCATCAAAGATTCATACACAGTTTGAGACAACAACACCTCCGCTTGCTGAAACAGCACACCAATGGCTTGCGCGCGTAATTTAGCGGGCATGTGTTGGATATCCCCTTCACGCCAACACACTCGCCCCTGTTGCACGCGACGTAACCCTGCCAGCGTATGCAGCAAGGTGGTCTTACCTACCCCATTCGGCCCGAGAATACCCCACACTTCCCCCGCCTTCAAAACCAGATCAAACGGCTGATTCAAGCGTCTACCCGCTTGTTGCACCGCCAAATTTTGCAACAGGAGCAAGCCCATACTGTTCCTTTATAAACGCGCGGTACGCATGAGTAAATATAAAAAGATAGGCACGCCAATGAAGGCGGTAATCACCCCCGGTGGCAACTGTTGTGGGGCGACGACGGTTCTCGCCAAGAGGTCAGACACCACCAACAAACAGCCCCCAAATAAGGTCGCCGCTGGCAGCAAAAAGCGATGATCCGTCCCCACCAGTAACCGCATCATATGCGGTGCGACGAGACCAATAAACCCAATCCCCCCCGCCATCGTCACCGCCACTGCGGTTAGCAGTGAGGCCAAAAAATACACCATTACTTGCATCCGCAGCATATTCACGCCTAAAGCTTGGGCCGCATCCGTGCCTTGTAATAGCGCATTTAACGCACGCGACAACCCCAACGCCAGAATAAACCCCAATGCCAAGGTATACATCCCCAGAGTTTGCGCGACGACTTGTGATAGGTCCCCCATCAACCAAAACAACATGGCTTTGACTTCCCGGCCTGGCCCGATCACCAACAACACATTCACCACCGCGCCCCAACCGGTGGCGATCACAACCCCGGTCAATAAGATATGCGCGGAGGTCACTTTGCGGCTCAATAGCACAATAGCAAAGACCAGCGCCATGGATAATAACGCCCCCAAAAATGCCATCAGGGAGAGGATAAAACCACTCAAACCCAGTAGGATCGCGACCAAGGCACCCACCGATGCGCCCCCAGAAACCCCTAGAATGTAAGGTTCTGCCAACGGGTTTTTCAACAACGCTTGCAACAAGACACCGGATAACGCCAGCAAGCCCCCAACCAAAAACGCATTCGTCGTTCTTGGCAATCGGATTTGCAAGACAATCGCGCTATCCATAGAGGGCGATGGCGCAGATAACGCTTGCCAGACTGACTCAATGGGTATGTTGACACTACCAACCGCCAGAGACAGCATAAAACAGCCCAACGATAGCAAAGATAAGGCCACCAACCACACCAGCTTCATCTTGCCCTGGCCAGATAAAATAGGGCCGACAATAACACCACAAACACCCCCACACAGGCTTGATATTCGGGGATAATATAATGGGTATCAGAATCGACAGCAAGGTCTAGATCCGCGCAAATTTGCCTTTAGCCGCTTAATCGTGTACTTTTTTGCTTTGTGCGCTAATGCGACACAGCTTCGCCCCCTCTTTAGCCAAACCAAATACAGCCATGATGAATCACACCCTAGAACAACGCCTCAAGCGCATCCAACAATCACGCAATTATTTAGCCTTAAAAGACAACAAAGTGGGCTTAGAGAAAGAGAGCTTGCGCGTCTCCAAACAAGGCCAAATCGCACAAAGCCCGCACCCCAAGCACTTTGGCTCCGCCCTCACCAACCCCTATATCACGACAGATTATTCTGAAGCTTTAATGGAATTTATCACGCCGCCATATGCCGATGTGCGCGATGCTTTGCAGTTTTTATATGACGCACAAAAATTTGTCTACGAACACCTCACCGATGAAATTCTGTGGGCCACCAGCATGCCTTGTATTCTGACCGGGGGGGAGAATATTCCCATCGCGCAATATGGCAGCTCCAATGCCGGACAGATGAAAACGGTCTATCGCCGAGGGTTAGGCTTACGGTATGGCCGAGCGATGCAAGTGATTGCCGGGGTACATTTTAATTTTTCTGTCGCCACCAGCTTTTGGCCAGAATACCAAATCAATGAAGGCTCCAACGATAATTTACAGGATTTTATTTCGAACCAATACCTTGGCATGATCCGCAACTTACAGCGCTTTGGTTGGCTGGTGCCTTATCTCTTTGGCGCGTCACCGGCGGTGTGTAAATCTTTTTTAGGTGGGCAAAAAACGCATTTGCAATCCCTCGATGCAACCACCTATTACCACCCGTATGCGACCTCGTTGCGCATGGGTGACATCGGCTACCAAAACAACAAAGAAAAGGATCGTGGCTTCAAAACCAGCTATAACAGCCTGGAGGGTTATATTCAGTCCCTCACCCAAGCGATTGAAACGCCGCATCCAGAATACGAACAATTGGGCATACTCAAAGACGGCGTATACCAACAACTGAACGGCAATATTTTACAAATTGAAAACGAGTATTACAGCACCATTCGCCCGAAACAAATCCCCTTGTTCACGGAAAAACCGACGTTAGCGTTAAAGCGTCGTGGCATTCAATATGTTGAGTTACGTTCCTTAGATGTGAATGCGTTTCATCCTTTGGGCATTACTGAAAGCCAACTGCGCTTTTTAGAAGCCTTTTTATTGTTCTGTTTATTTCATGATAGCCCGCCCATTCTTGAACAGGAACAACTGGAGATTGATGAAAACGCCCTCTTATCCGCACATCATGGCCGCGACCCGGCACTGATGTTACACCAAAATAATGGCAAAATTAGCCCCACCCAATGGGCCAGTGAGATTTGTGATGGCATGCGTGGCGTGTGTGAGTTATTAGATAGTAGCAACCAGCACCAACAATATATAGATAGCCTCAATGCGCACATTGCGCTGGTTAAAGACCCGGAACAAACTCCCTCTGCACTGATGCTGGCCGAAATGCGTGATACCGGGGAAGGTTTTTACCACTTCGCCCAACGCATGTCGCACATTCATCACCGTTTCTTCCGCACATTGCCCCTCATGGAAGACAAGTTTCAGTTCTTTTCCAATGTCGCACAACAGTCATTAGCGCAACAGACGGCTTTAGAAGCACGAGATGAGGTGGATTTCGCGGCATATCTCAAACGCTATTTTGAACAGCAATAACCCTATATCCTAAACATATAATCCCACTTGATACCGAGGGATTATGCTATATAATACCCCCGTCGAGATGGGCTGCTAATACTGTAATATCTCAATATTAACAGGCACATCATTCGCTTTAGCTTACCCCTCCATACTGGACTCGACACACATCACTGCGCTCATGGAGGAGCTATATGAGTATGGATTTAGAACAAGCCCTTGGTTTAAGTGATCGCCCCCTCAATTCTGAAGAAGAGCGCAAACGTCTTCAGTTATACATTAATCTCAAACTCGCTTCCTCCGGCCAACCAACTTGCCAAGACCAATGCGGGCACGAATTTTTATCCGTCGCGAATGACTTATTACAAAGCTACCGACAGAAATCTCGCCTACTCTCCAACTACCTTTGTCCTGCGGATACACGCATCCAAACCTTTATCGATGACTACCTGGCAGACGTTAGCCAAGACTACGCGCCGAAACTGCCCACCAATACCCTGGTGTTAGACCGGCACGGCGTCGCCCGCGAATTATCCATTCCCCCACAAGACAATACTTTTACTTCTGAATACGTCAAAAGCTTTCGGGTGAATCAAGGTGTGCTGCACAATACCATTCGTGACCGCCGCACCACCAAAGGCTCTTTCCACATTGCAGAGGGCGGCCTACCCGTACCGGGGGATAAAAAATCTGTGCCCAAAGCTGCATTCGCACACATGCTGTATGAAGCGTTAAACCCACCGACACAATTAACCACCCTACCCTTCACCTCGAACCAAACAAAACAGGCCCGCATGTTTGTGTCGTTACTGCTGCGCCCAACGGTATGCCCAGAAGTCCCCGGTTTCGAAACCGAAAAAAGCATGGAGATTCGTTTCTTCGCGCCCGGTGAACTGGTGAGCAACTTAGACTTTGTTGAAAGCATTTTTGGCAACGCGGGTAACCCTTATTTAACCCACCAAGATGCAGGCCTGGACATCCACCATTGGACCGGGCACACCGGTTGCGTGATTTTGGCCCCTCAAATCATCGAACTCACCAAGCAAGAACTCGGCCTCCCGCATTACGATGACGCCACCGAACGCCAACGTCATGACGAAATGTGCTGGAAAGAAGCCGACGAACGTTACAATGGCGGCCAGCCATTCAAGGTCACCTGTCGTGATAAACGCGGGGTTATCGTCACCATTCTGGCGGACAACTATTTCGGCTACTGCAAAAAAGAAGTCAAAACCCAACTGAGTTACGCTGCCAATCTATATGGTTTGGTTGAAGAAGAGCATGCCGGGGGGGCTTTGGCCTTTCCACGTTACAATCACGGCGAAGAATTTGGCACCGATAGCCGCACACGCAATACCACATACCGCTTCCAAGACGTGTTGGATAAATATGGCGAGAGCATGACGCTGCAAGCAGAAGGGTATGCCATCGACAAACGCTACCCACAACTGATTTATGTGCCTGAAGACCTGCGCATGGATTTGAACAAACAAACGGTCACTTGGCGTACCGATGGTCAAACACAAAGCATCCCCTTACAACCGGGCAAAGTGTATATGCACCCCAGCGGTTATAAGGTCAGCATGGAAAAACACCCCAGTGCACCCACATGGCGTTTAGTCGGCACTGAAGCGGAAGGCACCTTTTGCCACAAACCTTGTACCGTCTCCGGTGGTGGTAAATCAGAAATTTCAAAAGCCATTGACGATGCCATGATTTATGGCCCCCTCTTCGTCAACGATTATGAAAGCACCTTGGATCAAGTCGAGCAGATCTTCAAACGGGATTATTCCACACGCTACAAAGCGGAATTTCAAATCGATTACAGTCGACGGCCTTCTCGACAACCCTTAAGCTCAAACCGCAGTTTAGGCTCGGTCATCAAACTGCTAACCCCGTCCGATGAAAAATTCACACCTGAATACAACACTTGGCTGCGCAGCATTTCCGACTCTGTGCGTGCGGTTGCCTTCATCATCAAGCGGTTTTATCGGCAAGAATGGAAAGACAACTGGCGCAAACAATTTAGCGTCAATATTGTTGATGGCTCTCCCGGCCATGAACTCATGCATAAAGACCGGCCTTTATCGGTTTCTTACCTGCGGGTGGGTTTTGACGAAAGCCAAGCTTGGCGCACGTATAAAATGCGACAAGATTATGTGGCCGCAGAAAAAGTACAAATGGAAGACGATATCACCGCCTCCATTGTTGTGCCCATAGAAAAACTCTCCAACAAACCTGAGCGTAATACGTATCCCAGCGTCAAGCTGGTGAAGAACTGTGAATACCGTTTATTTCAACGGCCTGATGACGCCATTATCAAAGGGTTTGATAAACAAGCCGAACGTGAAATGTCCCAACCGGGCTCGTTTTTAGCCAACTATCAACCCCTCGATACGCAAGCGGTTTCAGCCATCATTCGGGATTTGGTCGAGTTTGATAAATTCACCCCCTGCATGCGTGACTTTCTAGAGAACAGCGCAAACACAGACGATAGCTACACCGTATGCTCCGCCAATCCACTCATGGTGGACGGCAAACCCAGCAAAAACCCACGCTATTTACAACTGCGGGCGGATCTGGCTAACCCATTCAAATGTTATTTGGCCGTCGCCGGTGCGCGTTTTCATCGCGGCGCACCGCTGCAAGATAAGATCAACTTCCCCGTCGATGCCGTTTTAACTGGCCGACGCAATAACCCCCCTGAAAAAGCGGCGGGCATCCGTTCACTGGCCGTGTATAACCCCATCCATTATCAAGCCTTACCTGAGCTATTTATGGATTTCATTTGCAGTTTAACCGGCAAATCACCTTCCACCACTGGCGCAGGCACAGAAGGCGCCTTAACCAAAGGCCCATTCAATGCGGTTTACCCAACGGCGGATCTTAACAACGCGTTGGTTTCTTTCATCCTCACGGATTATCCCGGCTTCAGCAGTGCAGCGGGTTATGTTGGCCCCAAAACGCGGGTTAATCATGACATCAGCTTATTGGTCCCGGAAATTTGGGCACGCATTAAACCCGAACACCGAACCCCTCAATACTTGATCGACAATGACAACCTAGAAGCACTTGAAGACTTCGAACATAACGGCCAAACCGTGCTGGCCAGCCGTTTAGGCTATCGCATCACCGCACGTTTTGTGCATAACTTCTTCGGCAAAATCTTTGACAGCCCAACGGCGGTCTTTGATAACAGCATTCTGCGCCCAGAAACACAGGACATGGAAGCCTTCGTGGATGGCATCAATAACATCGTTGAAGCTCAACAACGGGTTGCGCAATGTTACCTAACCGATGGCTCGATTGAAGAAGCTTGCCCGCCATTAAAAGCCCTATTGCACATCATGGCAGAAGGCACTTATGAAGGTAAAAGCGCACACCACGCGGATATTCGCGCCATGTTCACACGTGATTATTTACTCGCCTCTGACTGGTACCGCCAACGCTTAGAAACCAAGCAAACCCGAGATAAAGCCTTATGGCAACGCCATATTGATTATCTCGGTGAATTTCTTGCGCGTGACAGCCATCAAGATGAAGCCGAGCGCTTAAACATCAGCGCCCGCCTACAAGAAGCCAAGGATAAATTAACCGACGTGAGCCAAAATACCTACCCTGATAGTTTAATCGGCACACTGGGTGCAGACCCCATGGGGCCGATCACCGCCTAACGGGCGCGATGTAGCCACACGCACATAAGGTGACGCAGGTCACCTGACTGCCTTTATGATTAAGTTATACCAAAGCAACACCCTTGAATCCCTACTCAGCGCGTTACTCACACACACGCGCACGCCTTTATCTAACCCTTTCGAGCCTGAAACTATCGTCGTGCAAAGCCATGGTATGGCGCGCTGGTTATCCTATGCCATTGCCGAAACCCATGGCATCGCCACAAACCTGGATTATGTGTTTCCTGCGGCTTTTATCTGGCGCATCTACCAACACACCTTGGCAGGGGTGCCCGAGGCGACCACCTATGAAGCCCCGGCTTTGATGTGGCATGTGCTGCGGGTCTTGCCTCAGTACCTGGAGCACCCCGCGTTTACATCTGTCGCACATTATTTGGCCAACGATGGCACCCAACACAAGCGTTTTCAACTCGCATGCCAGGTTGCCGAGGTGTTTGAACAATACCTGCTTTATCGCCCCTATTGGATGCTTGATTGGGCCGACACCGCCCAGACACATTGGCAGGCCATCTTGTGGAAGGCGATCACCGACAGCACCCCGGAAAACCACCCTGCGGCGTTACAGCGCGCGTTTTTGGATGCCGCACACACGGGCGACCTACAAACCGATGACTTGCCGACTCGGGTTTCTGTGTTTGGCATCGCCACCTTGCCACCGATGCTACTGGCCGCTTTTGCACAACTGGCTGAACTCACGGACGTCCACCTCTACCAGCTCACTCCCAGTGTATCGCAAACGTCTGCCGGTTTAGCCGCTCTGGGTAAACTCGGACAAGATTACGTCACTTTGCTGCACCAATACCCGCACGAAACCCAAACCTTGTTCTCCGACCCCGTCGCCAAAGGTCTGTTAGGGGTTTTGCAGGCGGATATGCTCGCGCCGACGGATCGGGACAAAATCCCCATTCCAACATCAGATGTTTCTGTACAGATTCATCTATGCCATAGCCGCATGCGAGAGGTCGAAGTCCTACACGATCAACTCTTGAATCTGTTGCATCGACACCCCACGCTTGAACCCAAAGATATCATGGTGATGGCACCGGACATTGAAGCGTATGCGCCGTTTATTGAGGCAGTTTTTCATGCCGCACCACACGCACGCGCCTTACCTTGGTCTATTGCAGACCGCCCAACACCGGTAGACCCCCCCATTATTCAGGCTTTTTTCCAACTGCTGGGATTACCCCAAAGCCGCTTCGAAGCCAAGGATATCCTCAGCTTATTAGCCGTGCCCAGCATCCAGCAACGCTTTGATCTAAACACCACCGGCCTCCAACATATTCGCCAGTGGATCACCCAAAGTGGCATCCGTTGGGGGCTGGATCAGGCCATGATGGCGAATTTTGGGTTACCCGAAAAACATCAAAACACGTGGGCTTTTGGATTGGAGCGATTATTACTGGGTTACGCCATGCCCACTGGCTCGCCCTTATTCCAAGGCATTGCTCCTTGTGCCACGATAGAGGGCGAAGCCGCCTCTGATCTTGGCAAGCTGCTGGCTTTTTTAGATCAACTCAGCCACTATCAAGCGTGTTTATCCCAACCGCGCAATGCGTCTGAGTGGGTGCGCATTAGTCATGCACTGTTGATGGATTTTTTTGCAGATACAGATGAACACAGCCTCACCTTAACCCTGATTCGCACGGCGTTGAGCGAACTCAAGCAAGCAACGGATTTGGCCGTGTATACACAGGCCTTAAGTCCAGAGGTCGCCCGAGACTATTTGCAGCAACACCTGGCTGAGCCCATCTCCGAGCAAGGGTTTTTAACCGGAAAAATCACTTTTTGCACCCTACTGCCGATGCGCAGCATCCCATGCCAAGTGATTTGCTTACTCGGGTTAAACGACCACGCGTTTCCACGCCTCCAGCCCCCGTCAAGTTTTGACCGAATGGCCAAACAGGCAGACATCGGGGATCGCAGTCAGGGTGATGATGATCGTTATCTATTGCTTGAAGCTTTAAGCTCGGCCAGATGTTGTTTTTATCTGAGTTATGTGGGCCGCCATATCCGCGATAACAGCCCATTGTTGCCCTCTGTGGTGCTACAAACCTTGCTGGACAACATTGAAGCGGGGTTTGAAGGTGAGCAAGGCCAAGCCATCCTCCCACAAATTACAACATTGCATCCTTTGCAGCCGTTTAGCCCCCGTTATTTTTCAGGAAATGCGCTATTTAGTTATGTGGATGAATGGGTCGCAGGTGCACAAACATTATCCCAACCACAGCCACATACCGCGACTTTTGGTGAACACAGCCTGGGCCATCCACAAGATACCGACAAAACCATTGAGCTGGCGCAGTTGATCCAATTTTTCAAAAACCCGTTACGTTTTTTTGCGAATGCGCGTTTAAATATCTGGCTTGATCCGCATTCGCCCAAGCAGACCAGCACAGAATCTTTTCAGTTATCCCGCCTTGAGCATGACCAGTTACAGCAAAATATGTTACGGGCCGCCGTCCACGCAAAATCCTTGCGCGCGCATTACCCTCAAGCTCAAGCCCAAGGTTTATTGCCAGTCGGTCATTTTTCAGATCTCATCTATACCCAATCAAGCCAACCGATTGAACACTTTAGCCGCCCCATTCGGCAGCATTTAGACAACGCGCTTGATCCCGTGGAGATCCAACTACGCTATGGTGAAATACAGCTACAAGGCTGGTTACACCCGATCACACCAGAAGGCTTAATCCGCTACCGTTTCGCGCCACTCAGCGCAGAAGACCAAATCACCTTATGGTTACAACATTTGGTGCTGAATACCCTTGCCGATGTCGGCACCCCCAAAGCCAGCACGCATTATGCGCAAGACAAAAAAATGACGTTTCCAGCCATTACCGATGCTGAAGTGATTTTAAAAAATTTACTCATTTTATATTGGCAAGGTATGAAAGCGCCCCTCCCCTTTTTTCCGGAAACCTCACACACGTTAGTTCAGTGTGAGGCGGAAAAAAAATCAGCGTTCTGGACCGAACGCAACCTTCAACAAGCTTGGCATGGCAATCTATCCGTGCCGGGAGAAAAATCCTCGCGTTATTACCAAACGTTTTATCGCGCTAACGAACCACACTTTAACGCCTTGTTTAAAAAAATTGCACGCCATGTGTATGTGCCATTGCATCACTACCGCATGATCACGCCCACAGACGATCAAACCAAGCAGAGATAAACACCCGCTTTAAATAACTGTCGAGGGTGTTTCCACGGCTTCTTCTTCGTCTTGAAACAGATCATAGAGTTTTTTCAACTTACGTTTTGCTTTATCCAAATGTTCCTGATATTTGGGGTTGTTGATTTCCGTTTGAATTTTCTTTTTCACCGCATCCACCTGAACTTTGGCTTCATCAATCGCTTCATCGGCACGTTGTGCAATCAGTTTTTTGATTAATTCTGACTGCTCCTGGCGCGAGAGCGCCTGAATTTGCGCCAAGATTTGATCGACCGGGCTAAGCACCTCTGGATTGACCTCTGCGGGTGGATTGCTCTCGGGTGGGCTAATCTCTGGCGGCACGGCGTTATCCGCCCAAACCCAGGTACTCAATAACAGGGATAAGATAAAATAGGCCAGTCTGTGTTGCCACATGGTTACACTCCTTTGTTTACAGATTAGAAAAAAATCAGTATATCACTGATTAGGAATATGTCGATTCTTGATCGTAGCGAGTTTCATCGCACACTCCCATGCGTAAAAGATCAGCGGAGATGTTGACTGGACAAAAAGCGGATGACGGCGGTACTCAGGCGACACCTGACACGAGGTGTCGCCCACCACAGACATTACATACCGTTGGCGAAATCTTTATGGTGAATCTCGGTATTGTTTCGCATCGTACTTAAGGCTTTCCCATAGCCCATCAATATATCTAAACACCAGCTCAAGCGAGCTTTATAGTACTGATCGGCCTCTTCATCATTGTCCTTCGGGTCGTCATTCAATACCTTTTCAACGTCTCGAATGATCAAATGCTCTGGGATGTAACACAAACGGTTGTTTTTATAACTGCTCATGCGCAATTCCGCAACCGGGTATGAGCCCCCCGTGGCAGAAGACACCGCAACAATCAGGGCCGGTTTATGGCCCAACTCAAAGCGGCTAAACAACAAGAAGAGGTTTTTCAAACCCGCCGGCACCTGGCCATGCCATTCTGGCGTCACAATCACCAACGCATCACTTTTAATGAGTTGCTCTTTTAGCGGTGCCAACCGCTCAACCCAAGCTTCATTACCTTCCCAAATTGATTGATCCCATAAGGGAAAGGGGTTATCCGCGAGTGAAAACAAAAAAGGCTCAGCATCTGCATGCCCCTCCAGCACAGTGTTCGTGTAACGCGCAATTTTTTCACTTTGAGACGGGTTCCGGTGGCTCCCGCTAATGATCGTAATATGCATACATTATACCTTGGTCAGAGTATTTTGATCCGTATGGTGGAAGATGGCTTCATTGATGGGTATCCACAGTTGCGTATCTTCTTTGTAACGAAAAGTCCCCTGCTCCAGCGTGACATCCAAAGTATATTTTTTGGTTTTATATGATTCATCTAAATATTTATTGGACAAAATACCGTAAGTTTCAGAGCCCACTTCCGCAGATAAATGAAACTGGGTACTCTTGGCTTCGGCATCTCCCCCCGCATTAATCAAGACCCCACGCGGCACCATAAAACACCGCAAGACTTGCTTTCGGTCAGCATCCCATAACCAGTAACCCACTTCTTCATGAAAGGCATTGTCTTCCCCTAAACGCCATGCCGTCGTCGCATACCGTAAACCGTATAAGACTTGGGGGCCATTAGTGACCGGCCCAAGTGGTTCGAATACGGCTCGCTCACGAAATTTTGTTTCTGTTTCTTTGCTGTGAACCCGAGAAATATCAACGCCTTGATCACCTTCCCAAGTCCCGGCTAAAGCGGCAAGAGGCCCTAAATTCTGAATAATTTCGTCACTCATGTTGTATCCTTTGAAGTGTCAGTGTTTTGTGGTTTTAGCCAATTTGTCGCCCGATATCAAGGCTACAATGACTATGGAATCTGCGGCATAGAAGGGCTTAGGCTTAAACACCCTCGGCTATCCGATTTAGCCTGACTAATCGCCTTCAATACCAAATGATTTATTTCGGATTCTGTTTTCATTTTATCAACTGAAATATTAATAATTTTTATCTTATTATCTACGGCTAATTTAAGCTCTCTTTGAACCCAGTTTGATTTCGATGTTGATTCTGAATCCAGCAACACAATAAACTTAGATTTTTGCAGCTCTGCTTCAACTCTTTCCTGCTTATTTTCTGAGTCATTGTGTAATATATCAATGTAACAAGACCAATACTTGTGAATATTTTTTTCTATTGTTGAAAGCAGACCCGAGGTTATATAATCATCCCGCATGGTGTAACTGATAAATATTTTTTTCATTTTTATTAAGTCGCATGGATTAACCAAGCAACCCCTATCAATATAAATAGAGCATAATATAGCGTCATTGATGAATTAAAAAATGCACCCGACACAGACACATCTACTTTTTTACCCTCATAATTTGATATGTCATTACGTTCTGCTATTGCAAACATGAGTCTTCCCATGGACTTTCTGATAGAACGTTGATAATAAAATGCGGTGCCATCCGCTAACCAGAAACCCAAACAAATTAAGACCACGACTAAAAAATTCAAATTCGCGAGAGGATCATCAGAAAATTTAATCATTAATGCGGCACCGACACCCAGCAGGCCAATACATAATTTTTTATATTCGAAACAGTTTTTACTGATCTCAACCGTCGCAGTATGCAGCTGATCAATTTCAACCCAATTGAGTTCATCGTGGCAGGATCTTTTGTATTCATCACGCATTATTAAAGCTCGGATTCATTAATGTCTGTACAGCGCATGCACTCATGCGGTGCCAGCCTTTGAAAAGGGATCACCGTCATGATTAGACGACAACAACTAGTGAATGGCAAGGGCCAATCGGCAATCCCTTTAGGCTTTGGAAGAGCAACGGCTTCAGCTCGCCGGATAATGTCCAATGTGTGCTTGGATGTCTGATAAACTGTTAAGAGTATTTGGCAAATGAGGGATAGACGATGAACCAATATGGCATAGGCATGGCATTCCTGTTATTCACAGCCGGACAAGCGATGGCCTCAGACTTATATTTTCCCACCAATCAGAGCGAAATTGAGCAAGCCTTTAGTGGCGGCGGTATGGCTTTAGATGAGTCTGATTGGGGGGATGATGACAAAGTTGAGGTAAAAGTCGGCGCACGGGTGAATTTTACGTATAACTCCGCAGCGCTGTTACCCGAATCACGCGCCTTATTAGATGAATATGGCCGCGCATTAAACCGAGGTTTGTCCGATTTAACGTTTTATGTGGTGGGACACACGGATAATCAAGGCAATGCCGACTATAACTTGGCTTTATCCGAGCAACGCGCACAATCCGTGGTGAATTATTTGGTGACCCTGCATGGCATTGATGAAGACCGCTTAACCGTGCGCGGCAAAGGCGAAAGCCAACCCTTAACCGCCAACGATACCGCCCATGGCCGCGCACTCAACCGCCGGGTGGAGTTCATTAAAGCCTGGTAGGTGTTGTGTGGCCCCCTTTTTTATTAAGGCGCGGGGTGACCGGCCTGCCACTGTGACTGTAGGTAAGCACCTTCTTGCCGGTTGACCGTGCCTTCCGCAGAGACGATGGCTTGCCCAGCAGCACTGAGGACAAATTCAACAAACTGTTGGGTTTTTCTGTTCGGTTGTTTGCTCACGGCTAAATAGAGCGGGCGAAATAACGGGTACTGGCCTGAGGCAACATTGGCTTTGGTCGGTTTGACTCCATCAATCGCCAGTAATTTGACCGTGCGTTTTTTGGCGGAGCTGACACCGGACACGGCAATGCCAGCTTGGTAGTTAATGCGCCGCTCCAACACTTCCTCTAGCGGACCACTGGAGCGGAATAATTTGCTCCCCGCCGGAAACGTAAAGTCCGCATCTTGCATCACCATGAGGCGGAACATATACCCAACACCGGAGGTTTTCCCCTCACGCCCGAGCAATAAAATGCTTTCATCTCGTCCCCCAACGTCTGACCAATTATTAATTTCACCGGAAAAAATACGCCGCACTTGGTTCAAGGATAAGCTGGATACCGGGTTATCTTTGTACACCATCACCACCAGTGCATCCCACCCGACCAACACCATATTAACGTTTTGCTCGACTGCAATGGGCTGATGCTCAGCGTCTAAAATGCGGTGACGACAAGTGCCACCGAGATCCGAACGACCGGCTGCGGTTAAGCGAATGCCTTTGCTCGCACCGCCACCGGCCATGCGAAATAAGGTGCCGGTTTTTTCGGTGTAAACCGTCGCCAATGTGTCCATAAAGGCTTTTTTCGAAATGCCGCAGCCCATCCAAGTAATATAATCACTGCCCATCACCAGGTGTGGGAAACTACTCAGGAGCAAACACAGTATGAATAATTTTTTCATGACAATCCTAAGGGTTAAACATAGCCTCAGCCTAGCTTAGGTTAATGCACAGTTCAACTGCCAACGAATCGGATTGCCCGTCTCCACAGCCGCCAAACAAATGACTTTGAGCGCATCCGTGATATAAGTTAAATCTTCTGCGGCTTGCGGTTTGCTTTCCGTGTGTAAATGCACCGGGTATTCAAAACGGATTTGACCGGCATCATTCTGCCAAGCGCCATTCGGCCAGCGGATACGTTTCCCCGTGATGGCGGTATGGCATTCAAAACATTGCCCGGATGCATCATCCGTATACACCACTTGCGCGTCTACCGCGCTCGGGTCATCCCCCAAAGTTTGCGTAAAACGTTGGCTGCGAAACTGCTCAACGCCGGTATCCGACTGAATAAAAAACCCCTGCGCATCCACCCCAAGCGATAAGGCATCGATTGAACTGGATTGCATTTCAGAACCATATTCAGGGATATATTCCCAAAGACTGATTGCGGTTTCAGAGTTCCATAAGACTGTTTTCAGTCTGCTGTGCACGGTGCGATCAAATACGCCTAATTCAGATAACATCTGTTTCGCTGCGGTTGCGGGGGTTAAGGCTTTATGCGCGCATTGCGTTTCCCGCAATAAAGTTGGGAATAAAGCCGGATCAGCATCTTGTAGTAAATGCTGGAAACGCTGTAAATCGGCTTCGCTAGCAACCGGCTCCTGTTTCAGGCACATATCCTCATGCTCACAAGCATGTGCTATCCAAGCTTCAAATTGATTGTGGCATTTTTCATTCCCCGCCACCGGCAACTGTATACACAGGAAACCATCGTCATTGATGTGTAAATAGGGTTCAAATTTGGTGGGCACCACGATGGCATCAAGACATTGACACATGACAGAGGCAGTTAAACTCATGGCAAATCCCCATTACATAAATACGGCTACATTATAGGAGCAAAATATATTCGGTCAATCACTTGGCAAATACAGGCTAAAACACACACCATCGCGATTGGCCAGATTATCCGCCTGCGCATACCCCCCATGATGCTCAGCAATTAACCGAACAATATACAAACCCAAACCCAAATGCGGAATATCCGCTTTATCTTGCCGCACAGAAACCATGGAATGAAATAATTCCATGCGCATATTTTGCGGCAATAAGGGGCCGAGATTTTCCACTTGAATCACATAATACCCCGCCGCTTCGGATAAACGGATGATAATAGTGGCCAGGCTCGGGCTGAACTCCATGGCATTGTCGATTAATTTATCCAATGCTTGTGCAAGGCTCTCTGGTGCGCCATAACAGGTTCGTTGATCACCTAACAGGCGCTGTTGTAATTCAAATTGACGTTCGGGATACGCCGTTTGATAACCTTGAAAACAGCCTTCAATCAACGCTTGAATCGGAAACGCTTGTTTCTCCCCTTGTTGTAAACATTGCTCTAATTGGGTCGCTTCAGACATGCGGCTAAGAATCCAAGCCAAGCGCTGCACCCCGCTTTTCGCACGCGCAACATACACCGCTTGATCCGGCCCATCAGGCGCCAACTCTAAATGCTCCAACGAGGATTTAACAATCGCCACCGGGGTTCGGATTTCATGCGCCAGGTTGCGTGCCATATTTTCCAAATATTGATTGTACTGAATCAGACGCTTGAGCATTTGCTCAAACGTTTGCGATAACTCACCCAGTTCATCATAACCTTTGGGAAAACTGGTTGGGTAAATACGGCCATCACTGGAGATCGCATCTTCCGTCGCTTTACGCAGCTTTTTGATGCGATAAGTTATGCGTGAGGCGAACAAAAAAATCAACACAATCACGGATGAAAAAATCAACAAGGTGCTGTTAATTAACTCTTCAATGCCCGCGTTTTGCAAGATCAACACATCTTGGTTCGAGCGTTCAGCCACCACCGCACCAATCACCACCTGCTGCTGATTCACAATCGGTTGGGTCGCAATTAATCGGTGAGTATCGCCAAAGTCTTTCCAGGATAATTTTGGCTGATGGTTCAGCGCGGCTTTCACTTCTTCTAAATCCAATGTCACCGCACCACGGAAAGGATCTCTATATCGCTCTGACGTGCTGATGATGCGCCGATAAATATCATGAATAATGTGGCTCACGGATAAGTCTTTATCATTCACCCGTGGCCTTGCCACTTTGAGTTTGCCGTATTGCCCCAACACACTCTGCTTGTTGTCCACCACCCAAATCCGGGTTTGCGCAGGGGTTAAGCTGGCCAACAGTTTTTCGATTTTCTCTGAAGGATACACCAGGCTGCTTAATGCGGTCGCAGAGTTAACCCCGCTGGTGCCCAAAATGGCATACACAGAATCGGGATAACTCGGGTTGAAATTAATTACATTCACTGCCAATGAATCCTTAATAAAATCTTTAGGCAGTTTAATTTCGACTTGATACCCCCCTTTCACCTCTTGCCATTGCGCCTGAATCCGGTATTCAATCCCCAATAGAACCACAGATTCTTTTTGCACGCTGACTTCTCGGGGATTCACTCGGCCTGGGGCTGACGTATACAGCGTATAGGTTTTGACTTGGTGCTCAGCATCCATCCAATCTAACTTAATGTGGTCACTCAACAACGGGTTTTTATCCGCCTGGTGATACACAATATCAGAATCTTTTACTTTAATAAAAAGATACAAATCATCATTCTGCGTACCAAAATAAAGCTGAGCCGTGTGCGCATTTGCCGGATAAGCCGCATGGTGATAATACGCATCTTGGTCTTTCAGTTGCAGCTTGTGATAGCTCTGATCTAACCAATCGGTAAAGTAGCCATCAATGTGCAAAGGGTATTTAATCGCGGGTGCATACAGCGGAATGGTTTGTTGGGTGCCAGCGTGTAACGTACGTTCAAACAGGGCCGGTTGCTCTTTAAGTAACACCGCAATGGTTTTGGTAATGAATTCAAGCTGGTTGGCTTGCTCCTTCCTCAAAAAAGATTCTGTTTTTTTAATGTGCTGGTAACCGGCCCACGGCACCATTAATAAACACATTGCCAATAACAGCATTTTTGTGCGGAGTTTTAACATCAGTATCCTTACAGATTTTTATCTAACCAACGATAACCGAGGCCGTACACGGTTTCAACCGCCTCAAATGCCGCATCCAGTGCCATGAATTTTTTTCGGATGCGTTTGATATGGGAGGTAATGGTGGTGTTATCGACCACAATATTGGCCTCATCCATGAGTTGATCTCGGCTTTTAACATGGCCTGGATGTTTGACCAACGCATGCACGATCCAAAACTCGGTCAAGGTTAGATCCACCCCTTGTGCCTGCCAAGTCACACGCAGCCGGTTGAGGTCAATGCTTAAAGCACCGCGCACCAGGGGTTTTTCATCAATAGGGGATTGTAAGGCAGTGGTACGACGAAACAAGGCGGCAATACGCGCCAACAAATGCGGTAAGCTGATCTCTTTACTTAAGTAATCATCCGCCCCTAAGCGTAAACCGGCCACGGTATCAAAATCATTGTCGCGTGCGGTGAGGAAAATAATCGGCAAAGTGGCAGAACGATTTCTCAACTGCCGACACAACTCAAAGCCGGCATCAATATCTTGCTCTAAGCCGATGTCTAGCAGCACCAAATCCGGCAGCGCTTTCGCAAACCCGGCTTCAGCCTCCGCTAGGTTGCCGAATTGTAGAACGTTATACCCTTGTTTTTGTAAGATATCGGCGTAATTTTCACGGATGTTTTGTTCGTCTTCAACAATCGCAATGTGCTTACGCATCTGGGCTTCACTGTGCATGGTCATAGGCCGCACTATACGGACTATGGCAGCAAGAATCTACATCACCACTCGGAAAAACCCTGATGTAGATTACGATTGCAAATACCGACACTGGGCGCTAAAATCGCGTGCAAACCCATACTATTAGGAGGCAAGCATGAGCAATCAATCCACCCCATCAACCCATCCCTCTACCCCCGCCCAGCCAGTACCGCGCACGACCGAGCGACGCCACGATGAGCGCCGAATTTCAACCCGATTCACATTAGACCGGCGCTTAGGCTGTGATCGCAGAATCACTGAGGCTAATCAACTCAGCGCATCGGCATAACACACCTCTATTATCGATTGATATCGGATTGATACCGGCGCTGGCTATTGCCAGCGCCAAGCTATCATTTATCAATTAAACTAAAAAGAATAAAAAATGAGATTGATTTTAGCACTCTGCCTACCCTTATTCCTGAGCACATTACCCACCTTGGCCAATGCGTTTTCCAGAGCCGACCTTCTGGGCCAATTCTCGCCCTCAAAACACCCGGACTTTACGCGGGTTGATGCCAAATATGCCAGCCGCAAAGGATTACGCTTACGCAAAGACGTATTGACCGCCTTCAAAAAAATGCATGCACACGCCAAAAAAACGGGCGTAACATTACAGATAAAATCCGCCACCCGCAGTTTTTATCACCAAAAATCCATTTGGGAGCGTAAATGGCACGGGGATCGCTTAGTCAACGGCATTAATTTGGCCAAATCCGATATGACCGATGCGAAAAAAGCCGCCCTGATTCTCCAATACAGTTCGATGCCGGGCACCAGCCGACACCACTGGGGCACCGATATCGATTTGAATGCACTAAACAACACCTATTTCGAACAAGGCAAAGGCTTAAAAGTGTATCAATGGTTACGCCACAATGCTGCTACTTATGGGTTCTTCCAACCTTACACATCCAAAGCGCAGGGCCGAACCGGGTATGAAGAAGAAAAATGGCATTGGAGTTATGCCAAAACCGCACAGGCGATGCGCGCGGACTATAACAAACGCATCACACATTCGTTGATCACCGGTTTTGCGGGCAGCCAAACGGCCAAACCACTCAATGTCATTCAAATCTATGTTAATGGAATCGAGCAACCATGATCTTTCAAGATAAAACTCGCATGGTCGAACCCGATCAAGCATTACCCGGTCGCGGCCAAGCCATGCCAGTCGATAAAGCGCACTTCGTTTCTCAGCATCCAATACAAGCACCGTTTCCAGAAGGATTCGACACCCTTGTGTTTGGCATGGGCTGTTTTTGGGGGGCGGAGAAAAAATTCTGGAGCCTACCCGGTGTGTATAGCACCGCCGTCGGATATGCCGCTGGTTTCACACCCAACCCAACGTACCAAGAAGTCTGTTCCGGGAAAACGGGACACAACGAAGTCGTTTTGGTGGTGTATGATCCTGCGGTGGTCTCTACTGAGCAACTCATCAGCCTGTTTTTTGAAAGCCACAACCCGACACAAGGGATGCGCCAAGGTAACGACCAAGGCACCCAATACCGATCCGGCATCTACTACACCTCCGATGCCCAAAAAAGCCGCGCAGAAAAGATATTGGCGCATTATCAAGCGGCATTAACCGATGCCAAATATGGCCAGATCAGTTCTGAAGTACTGCCGTTAGGGGATTTTTATTATGCAGAATCCTACCATCAACAATACCTGGCCAAAAATCCAAATGGGTACTGCGGTTTAGGCGGTACCGGTGTCACTTGTGGCACTTAATGCGCACACCTAAAACAAATCAACTCAACGTTGCCGAGAAATATTTGTTTTTCTGGCGTTCATAGCCAAAATCCCCGGTCCATGCTCCGGCTTTATAGTCGATAAAAACCCAATCCGGGGCAAACCGCTCCGGTTTTTCAATGTCTATAATTTTAATCGACTCATCCGCATGAATATCCACTGAGCTCGGTGCACACACATTCGTCATCATCGGCCTAAACGACAGGAATAAGCGATCATTTAGCGGGGTGACGTGATCTGGCGGCACTTTTTTCTGAACCATGGCCTTTTTCACCAAACACCCAAACTGTAGTTCCATTTCAAGATAAACCGCTTCTGTTAGCTGCGCTTGCTGCTTCAATGCAGATGCACTGTATTTAACCGCAAGTTTTCGACCCAGCATTTGGATTTCTGTTGTCTGTTTCATATGAATAACGCCACGTCGCTTTTTTGTGCAATCGGCAAAAAGGAAGCCGCCCCAATCCAATCTTCAACCTCTGTAATAAAATCACTGTGTTTCCAACCAAACAGCTCCACAGTCATCTGGCAAGCAATCATTCTGACCCCGGCTTCCAGGGATAACTCACGCAACTCCTGAATCGAGGCAACCCCATTGTTGGCGATGGTTTTATGCATTAACGACGTTGCCATGCGGTCAAACCCTGGCACATTGGTTGTTAACACATTGGGTATTTTCCAATCAATGCTTTGAAACCAATCTGGCCCAAACGGCATTTTCATCGGCATTGCCGTATTCCCCATCGGCGTCACGGTTAAATCCAAATCTTTTTTCAGTAAACTCAAACCATAAAAGGTAAAGAATAAATCCACTTCCCAGCCTAATGCCGCTGCGGTTGAAGCCAAAATCAACGGTGGGTAGGCCCAATCTAAAGACCCTTTGGTCACCACAATGGATAATGACGGCGTTTTACTGGCCTCATATTTTTCCATATGTTCATTAAATTTTTGCTCAAACCACGCATCTGGGTTGGATTGAAAAGCTTCGGTAGAAATGATGTTGGATGATTCAGTCATAAGATAAGATCCTGTTTAAAAAAATAAGTACAAATCAGTACAAACCGGCTTAATGTGTTGCTCGCCTTGATTCCATGTAACAATCGTACTGTATTTTTTCTTCATAAATAACAGGTTATGTGGAATATGATATATTCCAGAAGAGAATATATCAGCCTAACTTTGCTCAGGCACAGCCTTTTTAGGGGCAAACTGCTGTTCTATATGGGCAATAAAACGCGTCACTTTTTGTGGAGTGAATTTTCTTTCAGGGTAAACCGCGTGGATGTCATACGCGCGCGGCTGATAATCGGGTAATAGCGTCACCAACTCGCCTTTGTCCAAATACGGCTGTGCAGACCAGCGCATGACCACGGAAATCCCAAGGTTTGAGGCCGAAGCTGCACAAATCGTCTCTGGGTTATTCGCACTGAAGCGGCCACTCACGGTGACCTCTTGATTACCTTGCGGGCCAATAAACCACCATGTTTCCGGCGCATTCGTGGCTGCATAGGTAATGCATTCATGCTTCGCCAATTCAGCCAACGTTTGCGGTGTGCCTTGTCGGGACAAATAATCCGGGCTCGCCACCAACACACGCTGACCCTCCCCAATTTTACGCGCAACAATAGAAGCATCCGCCAAAGGCCCAACCCGAAATGCGATATCCACGCCTTCTTTCACAATGTCGGTATATTGATCATCCAGAATCAGATTCACCTCTAGTTTTGGGTGCTTGTCTAAAAAAGCCTGTAAAATGGGCACCACCAGCAACCGACCAAATGCCGCCGTCACACTCACTTTCAGCCGACCAGAGGGCTGGAACTGCCCTTGGCGCACCAGCGCCTCCGCTTCCGCCACGTTATCTAAGATCTGAAGGCATTGTTTATAATAGTCATTGCCCGCTTCAGTCAAGCTCAACTGTCGCGTACTCCGACTCATGAGTTTAACCCCCAAGTGTTTTTCCAAAAACGTCACTGTTTTACTGATCGTGGACTGAGCCACTTGGCTTTCAGTGGCGACACGAGAAAAACTGCCCGCTTCCACCACTCGGCAGAAATACGTCATGGCGGTTAATAGATCCATAAAAGCCTCAGATTCCATTTTGGAATAAATATTATTCGTTTTACCCGTATTATCATCTCACACAGTTTAGCTTAAGCTCACCTCAGTCGTTTATAAAACCCCATTCAAGGAAACACCCGCATGCAAACGCACAACATCGATCAAAATGAATTAAAATTCATGCAAGGCTCTGTGATGGCTGTATTGTCCTTCGGTTTTGTCATGGACGCTTGGGCCATGATTGCATTACAAGTCATTATCTTTGCGTTGACCATTTTAAACCCCGCACTCAACCCATTTATTGCGGTATACCGCGCCCTGTTAAGGCCACGCAATATTATTCACGCAAACTGGCGCATGGATAACAGAAACGCTCACCGATTTGCCGCCATCATTGGTTTTTTCATCAGCAGCGCATCGGTCATTGCCTTACATTTTGGGCACGATACCTTAGGTTGGGGATTAGTCTGGCTGATTTTGGTATTCGGTGTTTTCGCTTTACAAGGTTGGTGTGCAGGCTGTTACAGCTATTATCTGATCAATCGATTATGGGGCAAGGGGTAATCAACATGTTAAACAGACTCATTATTTTAGTCAGCATTATGTTATGTATTTATCTTGTTATTCTGTATTTAAGGAAAAAACAATTGAACACGGTTAAATTGGCTGCGAGCAACGCAACAAAAGACACACCCAATCCAGTCATTTTGTATTTTTGGTCACCCCAATGCCAACACTGCAAAATCACGCAAAAACCTATTTTGGAGCAGTTACAAGCGTCCCAATATGCGCCGTTAAAATTACACATGATCAACATACAGGAGCAGCCAGACAAAGCCATTAACTGGGGCGTTCGCACCGTGCCCACAACTTACATTTTGGATGCGGCGGGTAACATCGCACACATCAATAACGGCATCGCCACGGAAGCACAGCTACGCAAACAACTGGATACCGTCACCGAGGCATAATGGCGCGCAACATCACGCTTGGCGACCTTGGTGTACTCAAGCCCGCCAAGCCGAATGTTCTGAAAAACCCAGCCGAACCATGGCAACCCATAAAACAATCTGGTATAACCTACTATCATTCATCAAAACAGTGGGTTAAACAAACCCTGCCAGGCCACCTCTGGTCACCTAAAAAACACA
>Ga0256847_1000338_pt1 | contig 30758 bp, 23 predicted proteins | sample TeddybearmetaG_FD_189099 | JGI IMG/M metagenome (GOLD analysis project Ga0256847, IMG submission 189099) | Hydrothermal vent microbial communities from East Pacific Rise, Pacific Ocean - Teddybear | ecosystem: Environmental > Aquatic > Marine > Hydrothermal vents | place: Pacific Ocean: East...
TCCTGATCTATCCGGCAAAGAGCTTTCTACCATGTTAGATGCAGGCCACCCTGCGAATGCAGATTTTGAATTAGTGGCTTATGCAAATGGCACCAACCGCCATCGTTTTTACCCACCCAATCCCGATGTTAACCAAGAAATGAGCAAGCAAGAATTGGCCACCATGTTTGTGATCGGTCAGATTGCTAAATTGGTCTCCGCAACGGAAGCGGCGAAAAAGTCAGATCATGTTAAATTCACCGCCATGCAAGCCGAACGCGCAGCCAGCGCCAAAACGGCTTTAGCCAAAGTGAAAAGCATTGCTGCCATCGCCACTTTCTTGAAAAATCCTTCTAAAGCCAACGGCAAAAAAGCCGCCAAGGCCGTGAAAGGAAAAGATCTTTCTGGTCAAGTTGGGAGCTTACTGCCCAAGAAAGGAGATTATAAATAGTCTCATCACAAGTGCAGCATGCAGCTGCATGCTGCACTTGTGTGTTAGTCCCTAGAAAACCACAATTCTGTGACCCCATCGACAGACTCCCCCCCATTTTCAACACAGTATACAAACTTGCTGCGTTAACACACGCACCATAGCACTATCGCCAAATATTGAAAAAATACAATAAATTGAAGCGCTTGCCTAATGCAAAGGGGCACTTGCGATATCGGCGGTTAACTAGTCGATAGTTGTATTTGGTGCTAGACTGTCGTTTATAAATACAATATCAACATTTTCACAACGGTTATTCACACGATCACATGGGAGAACCCTTCATGACCTCGGGAAATACGGCTTTTATCAAAGGCCAATTAGCTGCCGCAAGCAAGCTAATTGGGCTTGCCTGTGCTGTATCTATTTTGTCATTTTCATCCGCATTGGCGAGTGATGGTGGCGATGGACATCGGCAATTAACAGAAGAAGACTTTCCAAGCGCGTCTAAATGTGGCACTTGCCACGAACGCATTTACAAAGAATGGTCTTCTTCATCACATGCGAACGCGGCGATTTCGCCGGTGTTTCATAAGTTTGAACAAAAAATCAACGACCTCGCCCCCACCATCGGCAACTTCTGTGTTCGCTGCCACCAAACCATCGGCACCACACTCGGTGAAGCACGCGATATCAATACCTGGGAAAGATCACAAGTCTCTCGTGAAGGTGTCACCTGCGTGACCTGTCACCGGGTTGATACGGCCTATTATAAAAGCAATGGGCAGCGCCGGATCAAACCAGGGAATATTTTCCAACCTGTTTTTGGGGCCAAAGACAATGTCAACCTAAAAGATGTGTTGGCCAAACAAGACAATTATAAGGTCACCACCGATTCCAAAAAACGGGGTAAAAAAATTCACACTGAAGCCCTGAAAAACGACCAACTGAGTAAATCTGAGTTCTGCGCGTCTTGCCATCAGGTCGCGGTTAACTTAGGCATTAAACTCGAAGTCGTGTGGGATCAATACCGGGGTTCTCCGGCCCATGCACAAGGGGTGAGCTGCCAAAGCTGCCACATGGGTAAAATTCCCGGCGTTGATTCAGGCTACGACCAAGATTATGTGGCCATTATTAAAGGCAAAACCGTCGGTGAAAAACAAGATCACCATAACCATGCGTTTTACGGCCCTGGTTACTCGATTGCCCATCCCGGTTTATTCCCACACAACCCAGATGCAGAGAACTTCACACCAGAAGAGTGGTTGACGTTTGATTATCGTTCCGATTGGGGTAAGACCGATTGGGAAGATGAGATCGAAGACGCCGACACAGAAATGGAGTTTCCCGAAGCTTGGGGTGACCGAGCGGATCGAGAAGATGCACGGGCGGTGGTTGAAGAAAACCTTGAGCGCACACGTGAGAAAGCCGATTTACGTCGCCAAGTCATGGAAAATGGTTCGCATATCGATGGCCCATTTTTTACCTCCGCCAAAAGCGTTGGCAAAGATTTGGAATTCCACTACATCGTCAAAAACATCAACAATGGGCACAACTTACCGTCTGGTTCTTTGGGTGCACAACCTGAATTATGGTTGAATGTGGCTTTAGCCGACCCCGATGGCCGCAATATTTGGGAATCTGGATATGTTGACAGCAATGGCGACATGGCCGATTTACATTCACTCGATGTGTTGGCTGGCAAGATCAAACATGATGATCAATTATTTAACTTACAGACTAAATTTTTGACCACCAATGTGAAAGGCACCGACCGCGAAATGTATCTGCCGGTGAACTTTGACCTTGACCAACTGCCACAGCTAAGACCACCTGCACAGCCAGTCACAGTCATGAACCACCCACCGTTTGTACGCATGGAGGGGCGCAGTATCCCACCATTGGGTCAACGTAAAGCCAATTACGAAGTACCTGCCGCATTGATCACCAAAACGGGGACGTACAAATTGTCTTCACGGATGCGTAGTCGTGCTGAGCCCATCTACTTTATGCGTTTTATCGGTGCCACACCGGAAATGGAAAAAAGCATGAATGAGTGGATGATTGATATGCATGCTTATACCGTTGAATTTCAAGTGCAATAGTCAGCGCTAAAGGGGATACGAAGTGATAAAAATAAAACAAACACTCACCATGACATCCGCAGCACTGCTCGCGGCGTCGGTGTTGAATACCCCAGCCATGGCTGGGGAGGAACCGGTGTTTTCCTCCGGGGTACAAAAAACACCGTATGACGATTCTTTCTGGGGCGCAGACCCGGACTATGCGGATAAACCGTATAGTGCGGAGGCACAACTGAAAATTTACGGTGACAAACGTGCCATTCAAACCCCTCGGCCTTTGCTTGAGTTAGGCCGTGATATTTATGGCAGCGGCCCATTCAGCGAGTCCAGTTATGCGTTTGGTAGCTTAAACCCAATCGACCAACAACTGTTGGTTTATGGGGATTGGCAAACTGCCATTGCCTACAATGACAATGGCGCCATTCGCCAAGGTGTGGTCACCACGCAACTGCGTTTGGATATCGATTACAAAATCACCTCGACGGAGCGTTTACACGCGTTCATCAATCCGTTAAAACGCGGTAACAACATTACCCGTTGTACTTTTGCGGACTCACATAACAATGTGAATGATGAGAAACCTGGCGGCTGTGATTTAGAGCTGGATTTCGATCTTGATGCATTTTATTTTGAGGGCGATTTTGGGGCGATAGCCTCAGGCCTTTCCGATGAATACAGCGGTGTGGACCTACCTTTCGCGGTCGGTTTTATGCCGTTATTGTTTCAAAATGGGGTGTGGTTAGACGATGCTTTTCACGGCCTCGCGTTTACCGTGCCGGCGATCAATAGCCGAGTCTTCGATATCTCCAATATGGACATCACCTTCTTTGCCGGTTGGGACAAAACCTCAACCGCATTGGACGATGCCGGAGAGCACGCTAACATTTACGGCATTACCACCTTTATTGAAGCCAATCGAGGGTATTGGGAAGCCGGTTATGGTTACACCGATCTGGATGACCAGGACTACCATAACGTCACTGTATCGTTTACCAAACGTTACGGGGGTTGGTTAGCCAACAGTGTGCGCATTATTCATAACTTTGGCCAAGACCGCAAAACCGGTTTTCGACAAACGGCGGATGGCACTTTGTTGCTGATTGAAAACTCCTTTGTGACCTCACTGCCCTCCACCTTAGTGCCGTATTTTAATGCGTTTGCGGGTTTTGACCGGCCGCAATCATTAGCCCGAGCGGCAGCCGCTGGTGGCGTACTGAAAAATACCGGGATCAACTTCGAAACGGATAACCAAACCGGTTTCCCTAAGTTGGATGATACCGCAAATGATACCTGGGGGTTTGCCTTGGGGGTTGAGTATTTATTCGCCCTAGACCAACAGATCGTGGTTGAAGTCGCCACCGTTCAAGTCAGAGGCGATGCGTCTAACCGGAATGCACAAGGTGACCAATATGCCTTTGGCGTGCGTTATCAAAAAACCTTGGATAAGGCTTGGATCTTCCGAACCGATGCCATGGTGGGTGAATTACGCAATGTTGATGATATCTCCGGTATTCGTGCTGAGATACGCCGTAAATTCTAACCACACTGCTGTATGATGGAATCAAGCCGACCACTGCGTCGGCTTTTTTTTGCCCGCCGATTCATCCAGCGCATCCCAATGGTCTATCATATAAAAAGATCGGTTGACTTAAAAAAGGGCTGGATGAATGGGCGGTACACCACAAGAAATATTTAAGCAAAAACTTGCAGAAGTCCATGCTGCGATCAAAAGTGCCAGCAGTTTTGGCGCAGATATCATGGAAATTCAGCCCAAAATGAGAGAGCTTTTGTGTGCGGAAAGGATGAACCTATTTCATTGTGGGGGAGATGAGGAAGGCATCACCACCAATATGAGCCTGCCTGGTGGCCATGGTGACATTGAGCAAATTAAAATCCCCTTCAGCACACAGTCGGTCATTGGTATCGTCGCCTTATCCCAAAAACCGTTACTGATTGCTGACCTGAACGACCCGAAAGAAGTGAAAGCCATCAATCCCAATTTAAAAGTGGATAAAAATATTGATGTGACGCTGAACCCTTCGGATAAAAGCATGATTGCCCTGCCCATTAAAGCCGGTAACGTTTTGTTGGGGGTGATGCAAATCGTCAACCATGAAGAACGTGCGCAGTTTACCGTTGAGGACTTAAAACGTGCCATCTGGGTCAGCCAACAGATGGGCGCGGCCTTTCAGGATGAATTACGCTGTTTAAAAGGCCCGTATGATTATTTAATTGTGCAAGGCAAAATCACACGACAAGGCCTCAAAGACGTTGAGAAACGTGCAATCGAGACAAAAAACATCGTTCCGAATATTTTAATGGGTGAAAACAACCTCTCTCGGCAAGAAGTTGGGCGCTCGTTAGAGCAGTATTATCAAGTCCCCTTTATGTTGTTTGAAGAGGACATCAAACCCCCAGAAGAATTAATTGAAAAAGTTAATTTGAATGGTTTACGCTCAGAAAACTGGGTGCCCATTATGGGTAATTTTAGCGAAGCCGTGGTGTTAATCGACGATCCTTCTGATCAAGCACGCATTTCTGGCATTGAAGCACTGTTAGAAGCCAATGCGTATGTCTACCGCGTGGCCCTGAAAGATGACATCCAAAAATACTTAACCGCTGCCGGTGCCAAAGAAGAAACCGCTTTCTCCAGCTTTATGGAGGAGGAAGAAGAGGAAGAACCCGTCATCGCACAGGGCGATATTTATGATGCGCCCACACGGATCAATTTAACCTTGGCAGATGGTTCACAAGTCATCCCATTCGTGAACCAACTCATTGCAGAAGCCGATAAAGTCGGTGCCTCAGATATTCACATCGAACCCTTTGGGCCGAAACGACCCGCGTTGATACGCGTGCGCGTGGATGGTTTATGTCGGGAGTTTGTGGACATCCCAGCTGAGCATGCGCCCAATGTGATCGCTCGGATTAAAGTCATGTGTCGTTTGGATGTGACGGAACGCCGCATGCCGCAAGATGGTAAGTGTAAAGTCGAGTTAGAGGACAAGACATTAGAGCTGCGGGTGGCGACAGTCCCCACCGTGCTCGGGGAATCAGCAGTCATGCGGCTATTGGCGGCTGGCGGCGCATTACCGTTGGATAAACTCAATTTTAGCGCTGACAATATGCAACGCGTGTTGAATATGTGCGCACACCCACACGGGTTAGTTTTAGTCGTTGGGCCAACGGGCTCTGGTAAAACCACTACCTTACATGCCTTGTTGGGGAATTTGAATACCTCAGAACGCACCATCTGGACAGCGGAAGATCCGGTCGAGATTACCCAACCGGGATTGCAACAATTACAAGTCGATACTGGCATCGGGCTCGGTTTTCCGGATGCTTTGCGGTCTTTTCTGCGGGCCGACCCTGACATTATTCTGATTGGGGAAATGCGCGACCAAGAAACCGCCAAAATTGGCATTGAAGCGTCCTTAACCGGCCATTTGGTTTTATCCACATTACACACCAACTCGGCCACAGAAACCGTCACCCGACTGATTGACTTGGGTTTGGATCGAATTAACTTTTCCGATGCCATGCTGGGTATTTTGGCGCAACGCTTAATCCGGGTGTTTTGCCAGTGCCGCACGCCGTATACGCCAGATGAACGAGAGTATGAAAAAATACGCAGGGCGTATGGCCATGAAGCCTTCGATCAAAATATTGGCCTCTCACGCACAGACATAAAACTAAACAAAAAAGGCCGCTGTGAAGCCTGTGGTGGCACCGGTTACCTAGGGCGTACTGGCGTACACGAAATCTTGGTCTCGAATGCCGAGATGCGGCACATGATCAACCAAAGTGCCAGCATCGCAGAGATGCAAGTACAAGCCATTAAAGACGGCATGCACACCCTCTTTCAAGATGGCATTGAAAAAATCATTGACGGCCAAACTGACTTTTCCCAACTGCTTGCCATTGCCGCCAGATAACCCCCGACATCTCGGGGTTACTTGACTGAAATACTCGACTATCATGAAGTAATAACTGAGTGTATTTATCGGGTATTCATCAAGGGTAAAATAATGGATAGGTCAATGCGCGTGGCACCGGATACGGTGCAGCAAGCGGTCACGCAAAATTATGAACATGGGTTTGTCACAGATATTCGCAGCGACACATTCCCCCCCGGCTTAAACGCAGATGTTGTCCGCGCCATTTCCGCGAAAAAACAAGAACCCAGCTGGATGCTAGACAAACGCTTAAAAGCATTTGCTCACTGGCAAACCCTGCCAGAACCTAACTGGGCGCACTTGGATTATCCCCCCATTGACCTACAAGCCATTGCTTATTATTCCGCACCGTCGTCCGCCAATGCACCCAAAAGTTTGGATGAAGTCGACCCGGAGTTGTTGAAAACGTATACAAAATTGGGCATTCCACTGGATGAACAAAAAATGCTCGCTGGTGTGGTCGCGGTTGACGCCGTGTTTGACAGCGTGTCGGTTGCCACCACCTTTCGCAAAACGTTAGCCGATGCCGGGGTCATTTTTTGCCCAATGTCGGCCGCAGTCCAAGACTATCCCGAGCTGATCAAAACCCACCTAGGCACGGTGGTGGGGCACACCGATAATTATTATGCGGCATTAAATGCGGCTGTATTTTCGGATGGTACGTTTGTGTATATTCCAGAGGGTGTTCGCTGCCCGATGGAGCTGTCCACGTATTTTCGCATGAATGAAGCCAAAACCGGCCAATTTGAACGCACCTTAATCGTTGCCGAAGCTGGTAGTTATGTCAGTTATCTCGAAGGCTGCACCGCTCCCCAACGCGATGAAAACCAGCTACATGCCGCAGTAGTTGAGTTGGTGGCCATGACCGATGCCCGCATCAAATACGCAACCGTGCAAAATTGGTACCCTGGCGATGCCAATGGCCAAGGTGGTATTTATAACTTCGTCACCAAACGCGGCGATTGTCGCGGTGATCGCTCACACATCTCCTGGACTCAAGTGGAAACCGGGTCGGCCATCACCTGGAAGTACCCCAGTTGTTTGTTACGCGGTGAAGCCTCGGTGGGCGAATTTTATTCCGTCGCCGTCACTCGCGGCAAACAACAAGCCGATACCGGCACCAAAATGATTCACATTGGCAAAAATACCAAAAGTACGATTGTCTCCAAAGGCATCTCTGCCGCTCAAGGGCGCAATGCTTATCGCGGTTTGGTGCGTATGGCCAGCAGCGCAGACAATGCACGTAACCACACACAATGTGATTCATTACTGATCGGTGATCAATGTGCCGCACACACATACCCATATATGGAAGTGCGCAATCCAAGCGCCCAAGTCGAACACGAAGCAACCACCTCAAAAATCAGCGAAGCCCAATTGTTTTACTGCCAACAACGCGGTTTATCCGAAGAAGATGCCGTTTCCATGATTGTGAACGGATTTTGTAAAGAGGTGTTTAATGAGCTACCAATGGAGTTTGCCATGGAAGCCCAGAAACTCCTGAATATCACCCTAGAAGGCGCTGTCGGTTAAAACCACAAGACAATAAGATAATAAGCTAACAAAAGGAAACACCATGTTAAGCATTGACAACTTACACGCCGATGTGGCCGGACAAAAGATTTTAAACGGATTAAATCTTACACTTGAAGCCGGTCAAGTACACGCCATTATGGGCCCCAACGGCGCGGGTAAAAGCACCTTATCCAATGTCATTGCAGGGCATGCGGACGTTAACGTCAGCGCCGGTTCCATCACTTTTGCCGGGCAAGACCTGCTCGCCATGTCAGTCGAAACCCGTGCTCACCATGGCATCTTTTTGGGCATGCAATACCCGGTTGAATTACCCGGCGTGAATACCATGACGTTTTTAAAAGCCGCAGTGAATGCAAAACGACACTTTGCCGGGGAAGCGGCCTTAAATTCAGTGCAGTTTTTAAAGCTCGTTAAAGCCACCGCTGAAACCATGGGGTTTGACCCGGCTTTTTTAAAGCGCAGTGTTAACGTCGGTTTTTCTGGGGGCGAGAAAAAACGACATGAAATCTTTCAAATGGCCATGTTACAACCCCGCTTGGCGTTACTCGATGAAATTGATTCTGGGTTGGATATTGATGCCCTAAAAACCGTGGCGGATGGCGTCAATCAACTGCGTAACCCGGATCGCGCCATCCTCATGATTACCCATTATCAACGCCTATTAGAGTACATCAAACCCGATGTGGTGCATGTATTGGTCAATGGCCGCATTGTCAAATCCGGTGGGTTTGAACTGGCGCAAACATTAGAAGCCAAAGGTTATGCTTGGGTCACACAAGAGCAAGCCGCATGAACCCCACCGTACGCGCACAAAAAACCGCCTATCAACAACAAATGGCCACGTGGCTGAACGCACACGCAAGCCTAGAGCCTGATGCCCTCAGCACCTATCGGCGCTCGGCATTGGCCACATTTGAGCAACTCTCATTCCCGCTCACAAAAGGGGAAGCGTGGCGTTATACCCCATTAAATAATCTACTCGCACAGCCCTTTACGCTGGCTTCCGGCACTCTTGCAGACACACACGCCCTGCCCCCGGTGACACACCCTCGGCTGGTGATTATTGATGGCGTGTTTGCACCGTCTTTATCCAATCTCAGCGACCTCCCCCCCGGCTTAAACATCACCCCGTTAGGTGAACACACCCAGCGCACATCAACCGATGTACTGGCCTTAGATGACTATGCACACAATATCTGGGCCGCCATGAATGCCGCAACGTTCAGTGACGGCTTACTGATTCAAGTCGATGCTGGGGTTAAAATCGAACGCCCTTTAGAAGCGTATTTTGTGAGCACAACACAAGCCACGCCCACCTTGTATCAACTCAAGCACGTGTTGGAATTGGGCCAAGGCGCAGAGCTGACCTTTTTAGAACACTATTCCGGCGTCGACGAACACGCGTATTGGCATAATGACGTGCTCCAAATCGACTTGGCTGACGGGGCTAAATTAACCCACTTGAAACAACAACAAGAAGGCACACAAGCGACACACTTCCAACTCGTCGACATCCAACAATGGGCCAACAGTCAGTATGACTATGCCGGTTATGCATTGGGTGGCCACTTCTCTCGCACCGATATGCGCATCCGTTTTTCTGGGCGCGGGGCACGTGCAGAAGTGGCCGGGTTATTATTATCCGGTGCCAAACAAACCACGGATTACCATTATCGGGCGCAGCATGACGTGCCGGACTGCCACAGTAACAGCACCTTTAAAGCCATTGTGCATGGGCCAGGTAAAGCCGTGATTGATGGCCAAATTACAGTCGCACCCGCAGCCCAGAAAACCCAAGCACATTTCAGTAACGACAATTTATTACTCAACCGACAAGGCGAAGTCGACAGCAAACCCCAATTGGAAATTTATGCCGATGACGTTAAATGCAGCCATGGTACAACGGTCGGCGAAATAGACCCGGCCCAGTTGTTTTACCTACAATCGCGCGGCATTGAACTCGCGGAAGCCTATCGTTTGCTGTGCCTCGGTTTTGCAGAAACCCTGTTATCCCGTTGCACCTTGCCTGACGTACACACGGCATTACATCAACGCATCAATCACTTATTGGTACTGTAAATAAACCCCGAGGATAACAACATGCAGCACGAGGTCTATTTTCCGGGCCAAACCAGGACACCGCCGGATCTTGCTGGAAAACCCATTGAAGCCCAAGTCATTGCGATTTTGCAAACGATCTATGACCCTGAAATTTCAGTCAACATTTACGACTTAGGGTTAATTTATCGGGTTGCCTGTGGGCGTGCAGGCCATGTGTCTATCGACATGACCTTAACCAGCCCCGCCTGCCCCGTTGCCGAGAGTTTACCGGGGCAAGTCGAAGCCGCCATCATCACCGCGCTACCCGGCATCCAAGCGAGTGTGGCGGTGGTCTGGGACCCCCCCTGGGGCAAAGAACGCATTTCAGAAGCCGGGCAGTTGGCCTTAGGCTTACTCTGATGTGCTCAAGTCAATTAACCGCCTGATAAAGCAATGAGGTGACGTATGGACAGACTCGATGATGTGGTTGAAACGTTCGAACTTTTGGGCGATTGGGAAAGCCGTTATGCGTATCTCTCCGAATTGGGTGAACAACTCCCGGCCATAGATGAAGCCAATAAAATCGAAGACAACCGGGTTAAAGCCTGCATCAGTATGGTTTGGGTCAAAGCCTACCAACGCCAAAAAGACCAAATCCACTTTCAAGGCGAGTGCGACACCGCCATCACCAAAGGCGTGTTGGCGGTGTTAATTCAACTGGTGGAAGGCAAAACCGCCGCCGAAGTGGCGCAACTGGATATCGACCTCATTTTTGAACGCTTACGCTTAGCCGACCATCTCTCACCCAATCGACATGTCGGCATTTATGCCATTGTTGACCTGATGAAAAAGCAAGTGGCGGCAATGATCGGTTAGCGTATACTCAAGCCCCCCCCCATGGAGACAAGGAAGGATCCCAAACATGCCAAATCAAGTCATCACGTTACTCCCCGGAGACACCGCCTGCTTCGCCCCCGACCCCAGCAAACGCCAAACACAGGTCGCCCCCAGCTCAATGTTAGCCATGCAATTGGGCTTACATTGGCAATGCGATAACGCCCGACACAGCAATTATCAATTTGCGTTAAAATTAAATATGTGGCGCGACATTTACCCCATGCCGATGGAAAGCGAGCTTGTCGGCCAACACATCGGCGATACCCGGCGTTATGATTTTGCCCCCGGTGATTTCATTGCCCCCTACCAAAAACGAGACTGCTTATCCATTCGGCCGCAACAATTTAACCCGCACTTTCTACCCAATGGTTATGTCGCCCCCCGCGCAGGCCGCTTTTATCCCAAAGGCTTCATTGCTGGCACCCGAGGTATTTTTTCCGAGGAAATGGGCGCATTTAGAGTGGCCGAAGTCAACGATGACATCACCATTGAATTGAATCACCCCTTGGCCGACACCGCACTCACCCTGTCCACCCAACTCTTAGATATTTGGCTTTCACGCAAAGATGGTGGTAGCTGCATCGACATCCCAGAAATACTCACCCTAGATGGCCCCGGCATGGCCTGCCGCTGGCATAACCAAGCCACCGATTTTTGGCCAGACCTGCCCTTTCACCGCAAAGCCGATACCGAAGCGGATGATTTTTACGCCCAACCCCGCTCGACCGACCCCATGGATAGCACCGCACAGCAACAAATTGAATTGTTGTACACCCGTTTACTGCCGCCGGATAGCCAAGTGTTAGAGCTCATGGCCAGCCACACATCTCAATTACCAACAACCCCCACATTACACGTTCAAGGCTTAGGGCTGAACGCCGAGGAACTGGCCGCAAATACTCGGCTTGCCTCCGCCAGCGTACACAACCTCAACGACAACCCCATCTGACCGTTTGCCGACAACACGTTTGATGCCATTGTCTGCACCGCCGGCATCGCTTACTTAACCCAACCCGGCCAAGTCTTCGCGGAAGTCAACCGTGTGTTAAAGCCCAATGGCCTTTTCATCACAACCTTCAGCAATCGTTACTTCCCCACGAAAGTCGTCAAAATCTGGGAAGATGCGCATGAATTTGAGCGCTTAGGTTTGGTGTTAGAATACTTCCTGGAAAGTGGCCGGTATACCGATTTAGAAACCTGCACCATTCGTGGCCTACCCCGCCCAGAAAGCGATCAATTTGTGGGCAAAACACTTTTTTCCGACCCTGTATACGCGGTTTGGGGGCGTAAAAAGGCGTGAAACCAAACCCACCCAGCATTCCATCACCGTGCGTGAGAAACTGCTGTTTAGATGAGGACGACATCTGCATGGGCTGCTTTCGTTCCATGGCGGAAATTATGGCCTGGAGTCAATCCGACGCCACCGCCCGAGCAGACATTTTAGCGCGGGCGGCCAAACGACGCGCCAAACGCAAACGGTAAACACACCCTCACGCATTGATGATCCATCAAGAAAAGACGACAAAAGGCTAATCTCCCTTGCAGATAGAAACACACATTCCGTTACTAGAGAATATCCTGTCTGACTGGCAGGCCATCATTGGGCCGGAATATCCAGGATATAGAAATCACGTTTATCGAATGATTCACTTTTGTTTGGCCTTACACACAGGCACCGATGAGGAACGTGAAAAAATCATCATCGCTGGTGCTTTTCATGACCTGGGCATTTGGCTTGAAAAAACACTGGATTACATCCCCCCTTCCATCCCCCCAGCAATGGCGTACCTGAAAACTCGACACCTCGAATCCTGGTCGGATGAAATCAAATTGATGATAAGCGAGCATCACAAATTACGCGCCTATCACGATGGTACATACCCACTGGTCGAGGTCTTTCGGCAAGGGGATTGGATTGATTTTTCCTTGGGCATGGTGAAATTTGGTATCACTAAAGGGTTTATTAAACAGGTGAAAAAACAATTTCCCAATGCGGGGTTTCACAAATTTCTGGTGAAAATAGCGTTTAAATGGTTTTTAAAGCACCCTTTAAACCCAGCGCCGATGATGAAGTGGTGAGGTATGTAGTGATTGGGTATAGCTGAAAAACTAGCCACAGAATGTTTGTAAAATGACTATGCGGTAGTGAACGCATAGCGATTACTTCACCTTTCCCCTTGTTATTTCTAAGCTGCCTATGCGGCAGTGAACCTGCTTCTGTTCTTGATTAATTTCTTCTGCCATTTCTAAGCTGCCTATGCGGCAGTGAACCAACGGGTTGAGATGATCATCAGCGGAAAATGTTTCTAAGCTGCCTATGCGGCAGTGAACGTCGACATCAGCGCTCTAAAAATAGATCACGATTTCTAAGCTGCCTATGCGGCAGTGAACGTAAATCCCACAATCGAATCACTTCTTTTGCAGTTTCTAAGCTGCCTATGCGGCAGTGAACATTTTTTCGCACAGTCCGATATATCGAGCGTATTTCTAAGCTGCCTATGCGGCAGTGAACGCTAAAACTGGCCGAGGTAAAGCCATTGACCCTTTCTAAGTTGCCTATGCGGCAGTGAACATCACTCACTAGGCCAGGCGCAGTCTTGATCATTTCTAAGCTGCCTATGCGGCAGTGAACTATCAATACCAAAATTAGAGACGACCGCATCATTTCTAAGCTGCCTATGCGGCAGTGAACGATTATTTGGCCATTGCTCCCTTGGTGCAAAATTTCTAAGCTGCCTATGCGGCAGTGAACTTATTAATGGTCTGCAAATATCTTATGCACATTTTCTAAGCTGCCTATGCGGCAGTGAACAAGAGCTGGGATACGTACATCATACCCTACCTTTTCTAAGCTGCCTATGCGGCAGTGAACCGCTCTGTCCAATCAGTCGACCACTCGTCTACTTTCTAAGCTGCCTATGCGGCAGTGAACGAGAGGCGTGTGAACGATTGAATCGCTTGTCTTTTCTAAGCTGCCTATGCGGCAGTGAACACAGCCTCGACCAAATAAACCGTCTGTTTTGATTTCTAAGCTGCCTATGCGGCAGTGAACTACTCAGCGGGATAACCGGCAATCGTGCTGATTTTCTAAGCTGCCTATGCGGCAGTGAACGGGGGCATTGTTGCTGCCGTTTCGTTCAAGATTTTCTAAGCTGCCTATGCGGCAGTGAACATTCTGAGCTTGGTATGGTGCTGTATTTGAGCTTTCTAAGCTGCCTATGCGGCAGTGAACGACAGCGTTGCCGGTGACCTGGCTCGGCATGATTTCTAAGCTGCCTATGCGGCAGTGAACTCACGGGAGCGTAATATGGCCACATTAACTAATTTCTAAGCTGCCTATGCGGCAGTGAACGCCACCCCAACCCAATTCAGAGCCACAATCACTTTCTAAGCTGCCTATGCGGCAGTGAACTTTGATGGAATGTTAAATCAATAAAAATTAGCTTTCTAAGCTGCCTATGCGGCAGTGAACGCCAAACATCCATTGTATGCCAATGAATTAAATTTCTAAGCTGCCTATGCGGCAGTGAACATGCGTCGGAAGGATTAGAAAAGGCGTACCTTTTTCTAAGCTGCCTATGCGGCAGTGAACGAAGGCAGCGCCTTTAACCAGGAGCATTGCTTTTTCTAAGCTGCCTATGCGGCAGTGAACGAAAATCTGATTCGAGCAATTGCAGCTTAAGTTTTCTAAGCTGCCTATGCGGCAGTGAACTGCGTCGTGTTTTATTGCTGATTAGGGTGCTTTTTCTAAGCTGCCTATGCGGCAGTGAACTATTCAAATAGTCCTCTGGTAACAATCCACCTTTTCTAAGCTGCCTATGCGGCAGTGAACGGGTTTTCACTCGTTAGCAAAGAACATGAGCTTTTCTAAGCTGCCTATGCGGCAGTGAACGAGGGAATCTAAAAATCTCTGACTCGTAATCGTTTCTAAGCTGCCTATGCGGCAGTGAACACGCGCCGCACACAGGGTACGCGCAACTGGGATTTCTAAGCTGCCTATGCGGCAGTGAACCAACTCAGCCTGTAGTTTAAAGGGATCAACATTTTCTAAGCTGCCTATGCGGCAGTGAACTGAACACACTTTAAGAAAAAAGCAGTGACAACAACACCCTATCACAAAAATGCCATTTGGATGAACCAAAAATGGCACCTCTGTAACGCTTTGATTTCATTGAATTGTTAAACAGCGTGAAAAATAAAGGTCAAAACTCAGGAATACTTGATGTGCCACTCAAACCGTAAGTACTAAATTCATTGCCACTCGATGGTTTTTGAATTTCTTTTAAAATAAACAGAGGGAAATATTTCCCGGTACTTTGGCTCTGCATATTGATGAATGGCACCCTTGTTACCTTTTCTTTCCTTTTACCGATGGCCAACCAAGCTTCATCATAGCTAATGCCTTCGCGCTTAGCCTTCCGCCTAGCCAGCCTTTTAGTACTGCTTTTGACTTGAATGCGCTTATAAGTAGAATACTCACTGACATCACTCGGTATCTCTCTGATACGCGTAATATGGACATAATCACTCAATCGCGACAGCCACTGATGGATATTCAAACACTCTAAAAACGCTTGTTCATCGGCTAATAATCGTAATTTATGGCCTAAGGTGTCTCCCTCAAGATTGTACTCAGGAAAAGCCGTCCCCACATTGGCTTTGCCCTTCTCATCCTGTATTTCAACCAACGCCAAATGCACTTGAAAATACACTTTTTGCCATAAGAAAAGGAGGGGTATCTCAGCACTGGGTAGCAATGTAATGTCAAGATAACACTTCATCACTTTCACTCCTTTCCGCTTTCACCAAACACACCACCACGCACGAGAACCGCCATCACATAATGCGCATCATCTTTATTGTCTAAACTTTCACCACACGCGAACCGATCAAACAAGGTAAAAAAATCTGCTTTGGCTTTTGGGTTTCTAAACGCTTTTCCCAAGTTAGTGACTGCACCATACGGCTCGACAGCAATAGGGCCAGTGTTGACTTCATCATGCTCGGGATACCAAGTATCAATGGTTCTGATTGCATTGCCTATTTTTTGTGAATGCATACCCGGTATGGTGTTGATGTGATACAAAATTTTACTTTTCCCGCCTTTGCTATTGCCCTTATCTAACACCAACTCTTCACTCGGATAGACATCTTGCGCTTTACCAAGCAAAGCAAAAGCATTAATTTCAAGCAATAAAAAAGCTGTTTCCCCCGTCAGAGCTTCGGCGATTTTTTCAGCCAAGGCATCACTATCCGCCGTCGTTGAATCAAAATTTCGGGTACTTAAATTGGTCGCATCAAACACCCATTCCTGCTCCGAACCCGCGTTTAACACACGAACCTGCACTTCAATTTTTTCAACACCCACCCGGTTTCGCCACAAAAACCGAGCATTGGCGATATTGTATGCATACCGTTTGGCTAGCTCAGTAAAGCCTTCTGCTTTGATGTATTCATTCGCAGCTTGTGTATAACTTTGATTAAACACCTGATGATTACAAGCTGACGGCTGCTCAACACCACTCAATATTTTTAATGTAAAATGCAGTTTTAGGGTATCTTGATCCACAGCCAGCGCGCAGCTATCAACACGCTGAAGATTCGGTTTTTCTACCTCAGCATTGAGTTTTAATGGATCATTTTTGATGGCTGCTTTTAATCGGTTTGAAATGGTTCCTCGAACTGATTTTTCTTGTAGCGTTAACGGTAAACACGCTTTAAGATCATTTCTATGCTCCCATGTTGTGCCATACATAAAACCATCCGAGGGCACAAGTTTTTTCTCAAATGCCAGTACTGATGCGATGTCGCCTTTTTTAGCCATAATTACTCTCCTTAAATTTCACTCATGAATTTATTTTGCTGACACAGGTAAAGATTTTTTTCTAAATCAACGTGATAATGCCAAAGCATGTGATCAAGATCGGTAATACGATAAGGCATCACAAACTCCCCCAAAGTCACAACGCTTTCAGCAAAACGGTGCGGGGTATCCGGGTCACGTTGGTATTCAGCCTGGCCCACATCCGTCACCCCCTGAAAACCTGTTGCAATGGGCACTATCCAGCCTTTTTCTTTTCTATCACTTTTCCAAGCCACTTTTTTATGGTTGTCGCTTTCACTACGGTGCGTGACCTTGAGATAATCAAGCAGTGCGTCAATCGCATCGTTTTCACCTTCCATGGATTTTGTCATCAAGTCCCGCCGCTCGATCAAACAATGCCCAGGCATTAAACGACGCAGAAATTTCACCCGGCTATCATCATCGAAAACGTGAACGCGTGTAGACGGAGCACTCTGTATCACATCCCCACCAGCCAACTTCATTGTCGCTTGCAGCAGTTGATCCACTGATTCAGTCAATTCGTCATCACAACCGAGGCTCAAACGGTCATACACCATCACCAAAGAAACCGTCAGGTGACAACGGGCTTCTTCGATAAAAGAAGACCGCTGACCAGTTTTATTCAATGGGTTTCCTGTGCCAATAATGGAGTGCACATAATCGCCATCCCCTTTATAGGTTTGCAGATCAATTTTATGGCATACCACAGCCATACTCTTAAATCGTAAGTCATCAAAACCGGCGGTTTTTAACCTCCGTTCTAATGCATGGGTTGCACCAAGCCAAGCGGTCATTGCCGGAAAACCAATGGTATAAGGACTGGATAATGCATTCGCATTAAGAATGTTAATGTTAGGGATTAAGAGGATATTTGTCATCTGACAGCCTCCTCACACTGATCAATCATTGCTTTAATGTGCGGAATTTCATCCCCGCCTAACGCAATCGCCTTATCGCCCATTATTTTGACATAAGTATTTAAAAACCAACGGGCTAACCCTGTTTTCACCGCATCCAACCAGTCTGTCGTCGAGGTTTCTCTCGTTTCTGCGTATTTCTGGTCAAGCCAAATTTTTTGATACTCAGGAAGCTGCTGATAATTTTCTGCGTCAGACCATCCGGGTTCGATATGGCGAATCATCCATAAACGATCAGAGACTTGATTAATAATGCGCTTGATCAACCAATCTCGCTGTTGACGAAGGTGTCGATTATTAATCTCGCTTTCCAATAATTTATGGAATTCCAAGAAATCATCTTCATATTTTTTTACCCAAAGCGTATTCGTAAAAAAATTGTCTTTCGGTGGCCAAATTGATTTTTTGCTTAACGCGGGCGGCATGGATGGGAGTAAATAAGCGGTGCCCCCATTCTGGCTATTCAGCACGCTGATATTCTGGGGTTTCGTGCCACCATAACCAATCACACTTAACCCGTACACTTCTGACAAGCTGTCATCATGCTTACGGCTATTTTTTTTAGCGACTCTTGCGGCTTTTGCTTCATCTGAAAAACGCATAATATTGATACGCTGTTTCAGCTTAAACACAAGATTAGACGGCGTGACCACCGACAGCAGGTGATAGTTGTTATCATCAATCGGAAAATAAACCTGTTTCACTCTTGCGCTGGTTTTTATCGGTACATGATTGCCTTGTTTGATCGCCAATAAACCTTGCTTGATCTCAGCAAAAGGAACACTCGGAATATTCAATTGCTGCTCTATCTCTGGTGTTGCCTCTTCCAAATGAACCAATACAGTCTTGTTATCTGATAGCGCTATACTCAAAAACTTGTAAACATCCATGGCCGCAGCATTGCCAAAAACATCTAAATCAGCCGCCACATTACCCGTGCGTAAAAAACCATCGGCACGCTTCGGGAGTGTTGCTATGATTGAGCTAATCTTAGCGCTGGGGTGACTAAATTTTCCGAGATGGCTCACCAATGACAACTGGCCTGCACGCTTAGCCGCATTAGGCAGCCAAACGGCTAATGAGAATTCTTCCTGCGCTTGCTGTTCTAGTTCTAATCTTTCTTCGTCACTTAACTTGTTGTTAATCTTCTTCTTTAACCAGGCGGCTTTCCGCTCATCTAAAAAATTTTGAATGTTGACATCTAACATTGAACCATCCCACACTGTTTACCAATGCAGGGAATCATACCCGATTCAAAAATATTTGCCAGTACATACTACTAAATTTCAAAAACTAGTTCATGCACATTCACACATAAAAAGCTATGCTCATAAATCTGCCGAACAGGTAGCTCAGAAAAGTACTTACTAGTCTTCACTGCCGCATAGGCAGCTTACAAAAAATCACCCTATCAACACACCCTATTGATTCCTTACCAAGCCAAGTTGGCTTGAGTAAGTGAAACTTAGGTTGTTAGGGTCTTCTCCATACGTCTGCACACCCATTTCACCGTAGACCAACGCCGTATCCTGCAAGTTCGATGAACCAAAGGCTTCAAGTAACGTTTCATAATCACGATGCAACCATAAACGCTGACAGGATTCCGCATCCAATTCATCATGCGTTATGCCGTATTGCACCTCTCTATCGGCAATCTTTCCAAAAGGTAGCTTCTCTACAAACTTCCAAGCACCATCGGCAGGCACCAAATAGAATAATATTTGTGGGCTGCTATCTCGAAAGCGCACATATTGCTGAGGCATGGCGCTTAACCACCAAACACCTTGGAGCCACCCTTGTAAGGTCTCTGGGCCTTGGCTGTCATACCGCGTTAACAGTTGATGGATGCATTCATGCTCTAAATGCGCCAGGTTTGTCTTAGGTTGCATGGTGGAGGGTTTACTAATGCGAGGCTGGGCATCCAAACACTGGCTTAAAGCCGACACATCAACCAATTGAGTGAGATCATGAGAATGTAATCGATGCTCGGATGATTCATAACCCGGCTTGCAAAACACGGCTTCTTTCCCCCCACTGAGCAGGCCCTTAAGGTTATATTGCAACAATGCCATGTTAGGCGACTCTAGGCTGCCATCTAACTCACGGTGACGCAAAATTCGACCCGCCAACTGAATCAATGAGCGATAAGATGAGGGTTCAACAACCGCCCAATCAAAATCGTGATCACGCCCCACTTCTTCCACCGGGGTTGCGACCAGCATAAAAATGACATGCTGCGCACCACTCGTATGCAAATGTTGTTGGATGACGGCTTGCTGAAAAGCCGCCTGGCTACCCTTATTCCGCTTTAATACCGCATCCAAATGTTTTTCTTGCTCGTTACGCATGATCAAGAGTTGCTGGCTGTGATAAGCCATGGCGCGAATATCAATATTTTCTGGCCATACCGCTTTGAGTAAATAACGCGTCAGCTCAACACACGTTGAGATATTGGCGACACGCACCACCCCAAAGCTGACACGTTTACCGGATAGCGCATCCACCACACACTGTTGATGGTGTTTTTCCACAATCGCTTGCTGTATCGCCGCATAAAAAGAGGCACGAACAGTGTCGGTTTGATCCTCTGGCACCTGACAAGGCACGATATTGGCCTTTCGTTTGACCACCTGTTTTTTTAATTTTTTAATTTTATCCGCAACAAAATGCTGATGGTGGCGTTGATAATCGGCTATCCTGTCATCACTTTCCACCGCGACAATACTGTGAATAACGGTTGTAAATTCATCCACCCATGCACAACCAACCATCGGGCTGCGTTGACGCATGCGTGCAAAAATCGCCCACCCTGCCTGGTAAGTATTGTAATAACCTTCGGCCAAGTCGGGCGGTATGGTGGCCGATGAAATCATCACCTTACGCCCTAACATACCCGCAAAGTGGATTAAACGACCAATCGCAATCAGATCTTTCCCATCAAAATCATCAATTTCATCAATCACCAAATCAGATGACATCAGGCGTAAGGACGGTAGGATATATCGGCCTCCCCTGGTCGTCTCTGTTGCTGCCATTAAATGATCAATCGTACAACTGAGTACCGGGGCAAACAGAAACGCACGATCTTTGTGTGTTTTCAGTACGGTTTTCAAACCACCTTCGGGTATGGTCGTCTCGAAATCTAAGTCGTTATCCAACAAAACCGCTTCAGATTCAGAGCCCGACACGCCCAATCTTTGCTCTTGTTTTTCCTGCTGCTTATTATTATGTAAATCAATCACCGCTCGGGAACCGACCAATACCGCAAGCTCATCTTTTTCTAACCCAATGCGCCCACGATATTCATCCCCGGTTTGCAACGTTAAGGTACGCAAACCTAAGGCTAAAATATAACGAAGGCTTTCCCCTTCCAGCGAGAGCGCACGCATGATTTTCGCATTGGCAAAGGTTTTTCCTTCCCCTGTGCTGGCCATATTGACCGCAAAAAAACCAAAATGTGAGGCATCAAGATTACCTTCATGCTGTTTTCTCCAGGCGTTAATTTTGGTGACAGCAATATCTTGCCAACGATATTTTCCCCGATTTTTTTGCCTCAAGGCTTTGACATCATAAACATGCTGTAAGGCGTCATGTTTGCCTTCAAATGCGGGCAACAAATGTGCGGTATGAACCGCTTGTTTCGCCACACCCAGCAAATGCTCATCCAGTTTTTGCTTCAGTTTGCCCGTCTCTCGGTCAGTATTGGCATAAAGATCCAACTCACTGTGCCAAGCCGGATCAATCTCTTTTGAGGAAAAGTAATGATCCCCTAACATAAGTGATAATCTGGCATGGTGAAGAATCAAACGCCAGCTACCATCCGCTATGGATTGCGCTAATAGGGGCAAACAATCCAGCATTTTTTTTGCCTGTTTTTGTGTGTATTGCAGCCATTGTGTTGACTGGCTCGGAAACCCCTTCGGGTAATTTAAACAACGCGTAAGATTATCTTTAAATTCAGACTCATCATATTTGTTTTGGTAGCCCCATGTTTGCTTGATCAACCCCAATAACACACCAAATTGATCGACGGATTGGCCTCTGTAACTTTCCTTTTTATCGCTTTTATCATCCGGCAAACGATGGTGTGACACCACCAACCATGCAAGCAAACTGGCCGCATTGGCATTCGGCGGATACGCTAACGGATTATTTTTATGCCCTTTTTTATGCTGTGTTTCACCGACCCGCGTGATTAAATCATGCGCAACAATGTCGCCATTGGCCAGCCGTGTTAACCATTGTTCGTCCGCCTCATGATTAACATACGCATTTAAAAATAATGCCGAAATCCATTCATGGCGCAGCGGGTCACCTATTATTTTTGTCTTTTTTGATTTTGATTTTGGTTTAAGCTTGGCCTGAAAAAACTCGGATGCTTTTCCCCAATCATGAAAAAGCGCAGCCAATCCCGCCAGTGCTTTGATGAGGGGGAGATAGTGCCAGTCATTTTCCCACTGCGTATTGATCATCGTTTGCTTGGTTGTATTCACCGGCACACTCCCTTGCGCATTAAATTTGTGACGGTTACCGACGATCCACACCAACTCACTGCGGTTTCTACTGCGCGCCCAATGACAAGACACCGCAGTATTTTTTGAGGCTGTTTTTCGCAATAGTTTTCTCACTGCCTGCAACCCTTCTTGAGTGATCGCGGTTTGCCACGTGTGATCCCCGATGCGATTAGCAAAGGCATCCAGAACCCGACGGGTTTTATGCAATGCTTTTTTTTCACATTGTGAAACGAAAGTCACCATCATATCGAGGCACCTTCCAAGCTCAATTTTTTAACGCTATCGAACATAAAATCAAGCGCTTGATGCCGTATAAAATTTTGCAAACATTGTTGACGAAATTCCTGCTCAGTGGCCCCTTCTTTGGCGCAGATAAACGCCCAAGGTAAAACCAAGGTATCCTTAATCAGATCAGCGACATCAAACACCAAAGCGCCACGCCTGGTTTTGCCATGCATCACCGCAAACCCATGGGGAATGCCCAAGACCCAAAGTGTTGTCGCCGCCAACCCATACGCAAGATAATTGCCATGATTAAGAAAACGATTGGCATCATCTTGAGCATTCTCTCGGCCATCGTGTTGGCGTACAAATTCGCCTTGCTTGGTGCGATTCGCCGCAATTTTATACAGGCTTTTGGTTAACTGCGCCTCAATCAAGAGCAGCTCAGTGACATTAGCAGACCGCTTTATTCTTGAGGAAAACACACTGATTGCCTTCTCAGTGTCCATATCATCGAGATAAAAACCTTCATTCTGCAAATCTCGATCTTTACCCCACACCTGTGCCAGAAATTCGAGGCGTAATTGCTGAAATTTTTTGGCCACCTCAAATCGCTTATCCTCATCAAACCAAAATGACAGCCAACCTTGCACATATTTTGTAGGGCGATATTCACTTTGTGGGGACAACCATTCCACTTCATTAGCGGCAATCAACGGCGTTCCTCCGCTCCCACTAAAACCCAGCAATACCCCCGCCGATGCCAACATACGCACAGCTGCTTGCGTAATGGATGTGCCCGTGCCCAAAAGAATCACGGTTGTATTCGCGATGGGGATATTCCAATATTGATTGGCATTTTTCGCGGCAGTCAAATAAACAACGCGACCATCTTTTTGCATGACACGACATTTTTCTAAGTAATAAATATTTGCACGTTTTGAATGTAAAATTGCTTTTAAGTCTGTGAGTTGATCCAATTGCAAGTTCCCTTATGAATGAATGTATCGTAGCGTTTCCGAGAATTGGCCTCTGGTACAAAAGCTTGCATGTAATATCTCCTAAAGCGCACGCATGAATCCACTGTTTCTGCTTCTCCGTCCAGCATAAAATCTCATCAACAGGCAAGAAGAAACCACAATCTGAAGCGTTTAATGGACAAACCCGCTTGACAATACCGCGCCATCACATCGCCTCGGATAACAAAATGCTTTCGTTTGAATCCCCGTACAAATCTAGCATCCGCACAAATCTGGCAGAGAGTTTTCGCCTCTTCGCAAGCAGCTTTGACTATACTTAGCAGTATCATCATTTATCCCTTTACAACTGTGCCTTTTTTGTCTCAATGAAAATAAAATATAAATTTTTATTAAGCTATATTTCTATCACTGCAATTTCATTGGCGGTGCTGAGTTTTATGGCTTTTCGCATTGCCGAGCATGCCATTGTCGAAAATGCGGTGCTGCAAATGCACACAGAAATCCAAGGCAAGGTCAATGAAATCAAACAGCTACATGAAAATGCCAAAAGCAATTTGATTTTAGGGGCCAATTATCCTGAGTTTAAAAATTATTTTTCTTTGCCTGAAAGCCTTGCGGAGAATCAATATGATGCCAATCATGTGATTCAATTTAGCCCGGCACAGCGCACCATTAAAAACCGCTTAGACCAATGGATCTTATTTATTCAAAGCCGCTTTCCCGTGGCGGAAACCTGCCTGATTGACAAAACAGGGCAAGAACATACCCGCATCACCTTTGGCCAACTCGCGCCGGATGAAGATTTTTCCAGTGAAGAAGGTCAAGCGCCCTTTTTTAAACCCACGCTGGCTTTAAAAGCCAATGAAGTGCATGTGCAATACCCCTATATGTCGCCAGATGCCAACCAATGGGTGTTTGCTTACACCACGCCTTTTGTGATGGAAGATGGGTCAGTGCCGGCCTTTTTACATTATGAAATGCCGGTGTCTTTTTTTCAGGATGTGGTCACACAAAACAGCCATGGACGCACGTTTGTACTCGACCCCAGCGGGTATTTAATCGCCGACTCTGCACAAACCATCGATATCCATCGATCCCATACGGACAAACAAACGGCAGCCCATTCGCATCAATTTGAGGATGATTTTAGTGCGTATTTTCCACACGCAAGCGATATTTCAAACGCCCCAGAATTTGCCCCCATCATGCAGACGATGCAACAATCCACAACCGGCTTAGCCACGTTTACAGCCCAAGGTGAGCTGCATTTTCTGGTGTACCATGCGTTGCCCACGTTTGGTTGGGTGATTGCCGAAATAAAGTCGTATGCTCAATTATTGGAGGGTAAAACCTCACTCAGCGGAATACAGCAAAAAATAGCCATTGTTGATGCGGTGATTTTGCTTGTGGTGTTTGCGTTGATTATCTGGCTGTCTTCTCGCATCACCAAACCGCTGACAACCCTCACACATTTTGCACAACGCGTTGAACAGGGTGATTACGATACGCCTTTACCGCCCCAAAAAACCCACGGGGATGAACTCGTGGTTTTATCCCGCGCCATCGGAAAAATGACGCACACCATACGCCACACCATGGATGAGCTGGCACACAACAATACTGCATTAGAAACCGAAAAAACACGCGCAGAGCAGGCGAACCGGGCGAAGTCTAATTTTTTAGCCACCATGAGCCATGAGATCCGCACGCCGCTAAATGGCATTATTGGGATGACGGGTTTGCTGCAAACCACCGAGCTGGATAAGAAACAAGCGGAGTTTGTGGATATTGTTCGCGTCAGCGGTGACCACTTATTGAATGTCATCAACGACATCTTAGATTTTTCTAAAATCGAAGCCGGTAAACTGGATATTGAACAGCGCATCTTCGAACTGCGGCCTCTGGTTGAAGACGTCACAACGTTATTTGCAAGGCAAGCGGTTGACCATGGCAACGAGCTCACACAACATGTGAACCTGGCATTACCCGGGTTTATCCAAGGCGACCCAACCCGCTTACAACAAGTGTTAACGAACTTGATTGGTAATGCGATAAAATTTACACGGCAAGGTGATATTGCTTTAGATGTAACACAAAGTGTGTACGATACGTACATCGATTTACATTTTTCGATCAAAGATACCGGTATTGGTATCGCCCCTGAAAAACAGGCGCAGATCTTTCAAGCGTTTTCCCAGGCGGACTCATCCACCACACGCCAGTTTGGTGGCACCGGTTTGGGTTTGTCGATTGCGGCGAAACTGGTCAACCTAATGGGTGGGCAGTTGCGTGTTAAGAGTGAGCCGGATCAAGGTTCAATTTTTTATTTTACCCTGCCGTCTAAAATTGTACCCAACCGACGCCGGGATTATCTGAAAGAACACATTCCAGCCCTGCGCGGCAAAACGGCGTTATTGGTGGATGACAATAACACCAACTTAGAAATCATTTTGTTGCAGTGCCAACATTGGGGCTTAAATACGCTGCGCGCCGACTCTGGAGAGGACGCATTGGCACTCCTCACCGCCGTGCCACAACCGACACTCGACTTTGCCATTTTAGACATGAACATGCCAAAGATGAATGGCATTACGTTGGCGCACAAAATTCGCGCCATACCGGCGTTCGCCAAGTTACCGTTAATGTTGTTGTCTTCGGTTGATCAGCTTGATAATGCCACCATTAGCGCGGTGTTTAATGCCAATGTGACCAAACCCATCAAACAATCACAGCTGTATAATCAACTGATTAACCTCCTCAGCGCGCCCCTTCAAGCAGATGATTTAGACGCACTGGCAGCCCCTCCCCCTGTGGCCAATGCCACACAGACGTTACGCATTTTACTGGCGGATGATAACCCCGTGAACCAAGTCGTGGCAGAACATATGTTGAACGAGTTAGGCTATCAGCCTGACATCGTGGCTGATGGTAGCGACGTACTTGAACGCTTAAAACAACAGCCGTATGACCTTATCTTAATGGATTTACACATGCCCAAAATGGGTGGCCTAGAAACCAGCCGGTATATCCAAGCGCATTTCCCCAAACCACAACAACCCGTCATTATCGCCATGACCGCTGATGTCATGGGCGAAGTGATGGCCGATTGCACACAAGCCGGTATGCAAGGGTACATCGGTAAACCGGTCACATTGGAGGCATTAAAAACGACCTTAGATAACCTTACACACAAAACCGAAAAGACTGACAATAGAGAATTGAAGGACGATGATGCAGCACAAGCTGAAATAGACAACCCAGACCTCACCGTTGACCCCAAAGTGCTGAAGCAATTTGCCCCCAAAATGCAGGTAAAATTGTTGAACATCTTCCGCCAACAAGCCATCGTTTCTTTGCAGGGTATTCGAGAGGCGATTGAGCAAGAACAAGCCGAACCACTACAAGCCGCCGCACATCATTTGAAAGGCAGCTCAGCGGCTGTTGGTGCGATTGCCATGACAGCGTTATGCAATGATCTACAGCTAAAAGGGCAAAAAACCATTTTGGCTGGCGCACAAGCACAGTTCGCCACACTTGAACAAGTGTATGAGAAAACTTTGGTGATATTGGCGTCACAGCAAGCGGATTGATTGAATCGTTGATGCGGTTTTCTGGCATCAATGGTGACGCTTACAGCCTATGCATGCCAACCGTATTGACCTACATGCCATACCCCAACAGACAATTAAAATTGCTCAAAATAATATGGCCAATTGCAGTATATTTTCACGTGATAGGATGAAAACGCAACGATGAAACCCAATGATTTTTTCCTCGGCATTTCCGCATTTTTTACTGTCCTCATTCCAGGGTTTCTTGTCACCGCCATCGGTGTCTTTATTTTTGGACAATATACACTGGAGACAAGCATCAACACGCTTGCCTGGACAATGCTCGGTATCACGTCTTATATCGTCGGGCACATACTGTTTGCATTAGGCTCCACCTGGGATAGGCTTGACCAGAGGTATCCCAAAAAAGGCAATGAACCGCTTCTTGATGAGATAAAAACATTAAAAAAATCTTTAGATATTGAAGAAGAAAATAAAAACATTAATAAATACCAGTGGTGTAGATCCGTACTATTAAGCCAAAGTCAAGCGTGTTTTATGGATGTCGCACGCAAAGAGGCTGATTCCAAATTATTTAGAGCACTGATTATCCCATTAATGATTTTCTCAATCTATTGGCTTCTGCATGACGGCTGTATCGTGAGCATGCTTTCTGCATTATTGTCATTGGTTGCTTATTTCAGATATCGCGAACAACGATTTAAAGCTTGCCGAATGGCTTATATTCATGTACTCACATTACATTCAATTGGAAAACTCGGTATTCAAGTGCCACAAAACACCCTGTAGTCTGCTAAATTTTAAGGCATACCGTGACCGAAACTTGTTGCCCACCGAGTTTAGGCTGACAATCTTCTGCGTCAATTGGGTGAGATAAACCATGCCCCTATTTTTGTTAACCCTAGACCAAGGTGGCCATGCGAGTCGCGCCACTTTATTTGATCAGACACACCAAATCGTGGCTAAATCAAGCGTCAACATTGAAACCCAGCATCCATATCCAGGCTGGGTGGAGCATGACCCGGATGCGATGATTTTATCGCTGCAAAGCGCCATACAACGCACCCTAAAACAGGTAAAACTGCCCAAACACGCCCAAATTATCGCGGGCATTGCCTGCCAACGCGCCTCCATGGTGTGCTGGCACCGCCCCAGTGGACGCACCTTCAGTAATATTATCAGCTGGCAAGACCGGCGTGCGAGCAACATCACCGAACACCCGCTCGCGTCTATTCCTCAACTCACCGGGTTACGCATTTCACCGCACTATGGCGCGGGTAAAATGCGTTGGTGTTTGGATCATATCCTGGCACTCCAGCACATCCCCCCGACTGAATTGGCCCTCGCCCCCTTGATGAGTTATTTGCTGTCCATGCTGGTTGAACCACAAGCGTACGGGGTTGACCCCATCAATGCTGCCCGCACGTTGTTATTTAACCTCCATCACAACACATGGTCGAATACACTGTGTGAGCATTTTGGGATTTCAAGAACAGTATTGCCTAACATCCACCCTTGCACCCATGCATGGGGCAACCTCAAACAAGAGGGTAGGACAATACCCTTACAGTTGGCCATGGGCGACCAATCTGCTGCGCTATTTTGCCGTGGACAACCCGATGACCAGGCGTTATACATTAATATCGGCACGGGCGCTTTCATCCAAAAGATCATCACAAACCTGCCGCATGACCCTTCCCCGCTACTCAGCAGTTTGGCTTACAGCAATGCAGCAACACAAACGTATGTTTTAGAAGGCACGGTCAATGGTGCCGGTAGCGCGATTGAATGGTTTCTCAAACAGTATCCCATCGATCATTTTTTCACGCAGTTAACCCATTGGTTAAACGATACAGCGCTCATACCGGGTTGGTTTTTCAATGGGATTTCGGGGTTAGGCTCGCCTTATTGGGTCTCCGATTTTAACAGCCACTTTGAACAATCCAACACACTGGCAGAAAAAGCCGTGGCATTAATCGAAAGTATTCTGTTTTTACTGCAACGTAACATTGAGATCATCTTAGCCAACAGCAACGATGTGAATAAAATCATTCTGAGCGGTGGCCTCACTCAACAGCCAGCATTGCGTCAACGCTTGGCCGATTTATCGTGTTTGCCAGTACATTGTTACCCAGAAATTGAGGCAACCTCACAAGGCATGGCACAACTATTGAACCCGCAACCCTCGTTAGACAAACCCACTATTTTGACACCACAGGAGAATCTGAAACTGCAACAACGTTACACATACTGGCGACAAAAAATGGATTCATGGGCGTCCTACACCTGAACTATTTCTTCAAATGCCCGCATAAATTGATCCATCGACACACTTTTCGCTGCATGCTTCAGCAAAGCCCTTAATATTCCGAGGTCAGTCAGTGTTGCAACGGTGTCGACAACCACATCAGGTGTTGCCTCACCAAATTTATCTTCCAATATTTCAATAATCGATTCACGCGCATTTTGTTCAAGCCCCTGTTCAAGCCCCTGTTCAAGCCCCTGTTCAAGCCCTTGCTCAAGCCCTTGCTCAAGCCCTTGCTCAAGCCCTTGCTCAAGCCCTTGCTCAAGCCCTTGCCCGAGTCCTTGTTCAAGCCCCTGTCCAAACCCTTGCTCAGTCCCAAGTACTATGCCTTTCTTGATGCCTATTCGTTCAACACTGGTAACATAAGCCATACTCTTCTCCTCTTCTAACGCATATAATTCCGACCAAAACTGCTGATTCAACACTTCCGGTAAATCAATCAACCAATCGATAAATTTAAACAACTCCAAAATCTGTACACGTTCCAATCCACGTTGATACAGACCTTTCATCAATTTGAACTTCCAATATTTTCGTTCTTCGTCATCTGTGACATCCGCCGCTTTCAAATGCGCCATCACGACAACGGCAAACAAATTGTCACTTTTCTCTAAAGTCGACCATTGATCCCGGTAATCCGTAATCTTCACCACCGGAAAACTAAATGTCGTCTTACTGCCCCAAAACGCCCTTTCATAAGTATTCGACTGGTCTTTTTTATCCGGAAAGCACAGGATCGCAAAACTCGCGACTTTGTTTTGGCTGTCATGACTGGTGCCCACATAACGCTCGAATATCCGGTGGTTGTAAACAAACATGCGTTCAGAAAACGTCGCCTGACTGCCCTGCTGAACCTCAATGTGAATAAACACGGCAATTGACTCTCCGCTTTTTAACCACACCTTAACCAGCTTATCCGCGTAACGCCGCCCCAGCTTTGCGTCTTTAACAATCTTTTCCAGTTCTTTATCCAAAAATTCATGCGGCCGAGCCCAATCAATTTGATCCGCATAATCCGGATAAAAAAAGGTCATAAAATCTTCGAACAGGCTTTCAATCGCTTCTTTCCATGGGCTATCGTAATCATGTGGCATGTGCGTCCTTTTACTCTGCCATTTCGGTCTACCTTAAACCATTTCATACCTGAATGATTTTTTCAAATGCCTGCATAAATTGATCCATCGACACACTTTTTGCCGCATGCTTCAGCAAAGTCTTTAATATTCCGAGGTCAGTCAGTGTTGCAACAGTTTCGACAACCACATCAGGCGCTGCCTCACCAAATTTATCTTCCAATATTTCGATAATCGATTCGCACGCATTTTGTTCAAACCCTTGTTCAAGCCCTTGCCCAAGTCCTTGCTCAAGCCCTTGTCCAAATCCTTGCTCAGTCCCAAGCTCGATGCCTTTCTTGATGCCTATTCGTTCAACACTGGTAACATAAGCCATACTCTTCTCCTCTTCTAACGCATATAATTCCG
>Ga0256847_1000339_pt1 | contig 30741 bp, 27 predicted proteins | sample TeddybearmetaG_FD_189099 | JGI IMG/M metagenome (GOLD analysis project Ga0256847, IMG submission 189099) | Hydrothermal vent microbial communities from East Pacific Rise, Pacific Ocean - Teddybear | ecosystem: Environmental > Aquatic > Marine > Hydrothermal vents | place: Pacific Ocean: East...
AAAGGCTTTTTTATTATAATTAAGATGGCTTTCAATCGCCCCAAAATTAAAAGCTTGTGATTCTGGAATATTAAATAATCCTTGTTGTTCCCAAACAATCTCAATATAAGGTTCTGTTTGTAAGGCTTGTAAATAATCTGCTAAAAATAAAATCTGTTGATTATTAATTAAAATAATCAATTTATTTTTATATTGATTATAATCGCCAAAATAAACTAATTTTGTTTCAGTTTGCCAATATTTTTGATAAATATAAGGTTCTCTTGTTTCTTTCCAACCTTGATGAACCCCATATTCAAGCGGAATTTCATAACGGCTTTTTTGAGCAAAAATAGCCAAAATAGCTATTAATTCAGTTTGATAAGTTATTGTAATAGCTCGACAGTCTAATATTAAAGGCGTTGTTTTTTCTATTTTTTTTAGTTGTTGTAAACAATCACTTTTCACTTGTATTAGATTGGTTAATTCAAAACCAAAACATTGTTGTTTATAGTGTAAGTATAAATGGTTATTTTCAGAATGATTAACCGATTCTAAAACAGGATTACGATATTGAATAAAGCTTAAATCATCTTGTAAGGGATTAAAAAAAACGGTATTTAATAAAGAAACCAATGCTTTATCTATTGTCATTTCTCCAAAGGCGGATAAAGCGGTTAATAGCATTTTATCTGCCATTTTTTGATTATTAATTTGTGGATGAAATAAGGCAATTTTTTGCCAAATTCGACTTAAATAAAGGAGTTGTTGTTTGTTAGTCATTGGGGTTAAATAACGTCTTTATAAACAAGACAAGTTTCTTTAATCTCTTCAGAAAAGGGTGCAAGACAACGTTTAATAAAACGTATCATGGGTTTATTGTGGGCTTTTGTTTGCCAAATTCCGCCTTGTAAATGCGGGTTGTATTGACATTGTTTTTTTATTGAAGCGGCAAGTAAAGGAATGGCACGCCCTAATTTTTGGTATTCTTTTTTAATAAATAAATTATGATATAAAATAACATTGGGTTTATAGGCTTTCGTTAACATCCAACCAATAATTTCACCTTGATAACGTAAACCTAAGCTATTTAAAGTTTCAAAATTTTCAAATTCAGGGGTATATTCTGGAATGTAAAATGGATTTTCTATTAATGCGGAAAATTCTTTTGGGGTTATTTCAGACCATGGAAATAGTTTAAATTTATCAGGTAATTGATAACGATTCATCCAATCACTTTTAAGCATCTCAACCACTTTAATTCCTTCAACATGGCATAAAAACATTTCTGGAATGGGTTTTGACCATTGGTGAGCTTGTAAAAAAGACTCAATCAAATGACTTTCAGGGCGATTAATCACATAACTTAAACTTAATTTTTTAATATGATTATTTTTGGCATATTGATTTAATGTTGAAAGCAACAAACTGGCAAGACCCTGACGTCTAAATGTTTTTTCAACAAATAAAGAATAAATATGGATTTTTTGGTCTTCCAGATTTGCCAGTAAAAAGGCAATGGGACGACCCAAAAGATTAATTCCAATGGGAATTAAGTTATCTTTTGGGCTAATTGGAAGATCTAATTTAGCCTGAAATTGTTTAAAGGTTAAAGCTTGATAAGCTTTAATTGTGGGGGTATTAAACAATAATTGGGCTTGCATATAATCTTAAAAAATTTCACTATCAAGTAAGTCAAACTCCGTTAATTTAGTTATATCAAAAGGATCACTATCCAATAATCCTGTATCTTCCGTATTTACATCATCGAAGAAAAAAACATTGGCAATAAAGAAATTTTCACAAGCGATTGCTTCCTCTTCAGTTGAAACAAAGATACAAGCGGCTTCTAATTGTTCTAAAATAGCATCAATCCCCTCCTTCGCATCCACTCTGGTTTTCAAAATAGCAAGGGCATCCTCTTTTAAACAATCCTGATTTCCTCCACAAAAATCAATCATGCCTTTTTGACGATCAAGTAAAGCGGAACTAAAACTGGCGGTAACCGAAATAAGTTCACCACATATTTCACTTTTACCACAAATACTCGTTACTAAAATAAAATAATTCTTATCATTCGCCACATAAAGTGCCATTAAATCAGTGCAATTTGTTACCGTACTATCAGTGCAAATTAAGGTGGTTAATTCGCTTTCACTGAGTTGTGAATTATCCAAAAGATTCTCTTCACAGGTGAAATCATATTCGCAAAGATCAACCATCAATTTTTGAAATTCTGTTTCATTTTTAATTAACTCAAAAAAGTTACCATTGGTACCGCATGCATCTCCCGTACAAACATTATTAAGTAATGATTTAACCAATTGATCATATAAAGGGATTAAATAATTATTACACTCTATCGTTGGCATTGTTGGACAAAGTAAATCATTCACTATATGGCGAACCACGATTTTATTTTCAATATATTCAACAACCACCGCCGTTTTCTTTGCGAGACAACTGTCTTTACTATTTGGACAAACCAGCTTTAATAAAAGATCAGCCGTAGTAATATTAAATTGGTAATAAGGATCATGTAAAGTAGCTAAACAAACTGAATTATTGCCACAAAGTAAATCAAGTAAGGCTAATTGTTGTGTTGATAGACTAAATAGTCGCGGAAGCTCATTATGTAAACAATCATTGTTATTATTGCATAAGGCTGAAATTCTTTTTTCAAGGATGAGAGTATCATTTAAACCATTATTATTGCTATCTCCATTAACTTGTTTTTGTTGGTTTTTACGCACATTATTTGGCGTATTTTTATTAATAAAAACCCGATCAATGTGATTAATGGGCGTAATATTTTGCATCCAATCATTCAATAATAAAGGATCTCCACCTGGACGAGTAAAGACCAGAGAAACCAAATAATTTCCTTCAACTAAATTGGATAAACTGGTTAAAGTCAGTAAAAAATTATTTTGATCAGGATTTATGGCAGGTAACGGAATAACCGCAATCCGTTCATCAGGAAATGTTGCCACCATAAAGGCATTAGCAAGACCCGAAAAAACCTGACTAAGACGATTACTTAAATTATAGGTGATTTCCAGTTGATCATTTAATTGAAATAGATGCTGATTAAATTGAATGGGATCTTCATTATAACTTTGTCCTAAAGGAAGTTCTGCCAAACCATCACCATTATAATCATTATCAATATAACCATCTTTATTTTGATCTTCTGGATCATCACCATCAACCACTTTAATTCTTTGCCAATCAATGCGTCCAAAAGTCCCTTTAAACCAATTTTTTACTTTTAAAGCGCCTTTTCCTTTTTTGGTTAAAATCAAACTAAAATAATATTCACCCAAAGATAACTCTTTAACATCTTGAAATTGTAAAAATGAGGTTAATTGATTAGCGGCAGGAACTTCTAAAAGTGTATCAAAAGATTCTCCTGAGGGAAAACTAACAACCAAATGCAAATCAGCTTGATCTAATAATCTAAAAAGATCACTGGTAACATTATAATTAACATTTAAAGCATTTCCTGCTTTATACACGGTTCTTTCAACACCTGATCCTGTTAGAAAAATTAAATTTTTTCTATCAATAAGGGTATCAATGGTGGCTGCATTAAGAAATCCTTGCCAGAATATAAGCAAACTTATAAAATATATTTTTTTCATTTTAACATCTCCTCCCTGCAGGTCTTGGATAGTTCATTATAGCGACGTAAACTGTATTACTAACCCCGCCCGCCAATAAAGCAATATTGAATTCACTTAATTCTGTACGTATTTTTTTTGTTGGTTTCATTGAATCATGCGGTAAAATTAAATAACGTTGTTGAGGTGTATTTTCAAGTAAAGTAATCTTAATTTCATCAGGTAAGGCTAATCCTAAAAATTTAGATAACATGGTTTTTGGATTATCAAGTAATTTTTGTCTAAATTCGGGATTTTCTGCTTTGCCAAATAATCGCACTAATTCAGCTTGCCAACTCGGTTCATAAGTGCTGGCGGCTTGTTGATAAATGGCTTGTCTTTGATCCGCATTGACATCATTTGCAAGATAAGGCAATATCAAATGGAAATGATTAACCGTATCTTTAAGGACCTGATAATCAATATTCTTTGGAATTTTGGCATTGAGTGCCACTTCTAAAGTTTGATGTGGATGAGATAATAATCGTTGTTGAAATTCGGGATCTTTCCAAGCACGATCAATCAGATGTTCATTTAGTTGCAAATCTAATGAAAAGAGTAATTCAATCATTAAACTAGGTCTCCAAGAAGAATTTATATTATTATCCAGTATAAAGTGCGTATTAAATTAGAACAATAGCGTATTTACACTATAAGCACAGGAATTGGGCAAGAAATGAAAATTTTAAGTATTGACGATCATGTTTTAATTAGGCAAGGTTTAAAATTTATTTTGCAAGAACTGGCTGAAAATGTGCGATATACGGCGGCAAGTCATTATGCGGAAGCAAAACAATTAATTTCGCAGTCGACAGATTATGATTTATTATTATTAGATATTGCTTTGCCCGATATTAATGGTTTTGAAGCATTAGATAAACTCATCCAATTATTACCCACCACCCCCATTATTATTCTGTCAGCTCAAGAAGATTCTGAAATAATTCAACAAGCCATCGCAAAAGGAGCGCAAGGTTATATTCCAAAATCTTATAATAGTGAACAAATGTTAGAATCTATCCAACAAGTATTAAATGGCGAGACTTTTATCCCCCATGAATTACTAATAACAGAAAAGATCTTACCCCTTGTTAAATTAACCAATCGTCAACAACAAGTCCTTAATTTATTAGCAGAAGGAAAATCTAATAAAGAGCTTGCCCAGCTACTTAATATTTCCTTAAATACGGTTAATATTCATGTGACTCAAATTTTCAAAATATTAGGCGTTCATAATCGAACCGAAGCCGCCCTTTTTGCTAACAAACAATAAATGTTATTATTACCCCAAATAAATAGTAAAGAAAAAGAACTTATTTACAGTAAAGCCGTTCAATTTTTATACCAACAAGAACCTTTAGTTGTTTTTATTTTGCCTTTATTTGCGGGTTCACTGTGTTTTGGTTTATCTAATTCGGTCCCATATCATTTATTATTAATATGGGAAATAGCGATTATACTTTTATCTGTTCTACGTTATATACTTTATCGCCTTTATTTTTCATTTAATCCACAAAAAAAACCCTTGCCTTGGGCTTATTATCATACGGCTCTTTCTTTTTGTTTTGGTTTGGCTTGGGTTTTTCCAACTTACTTTTTTTTAGAGCAAATGAGTGATGCAGGATTTAGTATTTGGTTTGTTTCTCATGTCGGAAATTTTGTGGTTGCCATTCCTTTGTTAAGTTATTGGTATCCGAGCTTTTTTGCTTATTCACTGCCTTATACTATCGCCATCCCTCCCCTACTTTATAATTTAGGCATTATTGAATATCAAGCTTTTTCTTTATTAATTTTAGTGGCAGGTGGTTTTAGTTATGTGCTTATTTATTATACCCATCAATTTGTTTTAGATAGTATTGCCATGCGGTTTCAAAATCTTAAATTAATAGATCAATTAAAACGAGAAAAAACCGTTGCTGAACAAGCAAATCAAACTAAAACCCGTTTTTTAGCCACCGCCAGCCATGATTTACGCCAACCCTTATATGCCCTCGGTTTATATCGTAGTTTATTAAAACAAAAATTAAATCATGCCTCGCAATATGAATTAATGGATAATTTAGAACAAGCGGAATTGGCTTTAAATAGTTTACTTGATGCATTATTAGATATATCAAAATTTGATGCGGGGCAAATTAAAATAAATCAACAAACCATTGAATGTCATCATTTAATGCATCAATTAGTGATTGAATTTGAACCCCAATTTAAACAAAAAAAATTAGATTTTAGAATTCATCCGCAAACCCTGATTATAGAAACTGATCCCATTTTATTATCAAGAATTCTTAGAAATTTATTGCATAATGCGCTACGTTATACATTCCAAGGCGGGGTTTTATTTTCTGCCCGTTTACGCTCCCCATGTATTGAATTTCAAATATGGGATACTGGACAAGGCATTGCACAAGACAAACAATCCCTTATTTTTGAAGATTTTATGCAATTACATAATACAGAAAGACAGCAACAGCAAGGATTAGGTTTAGGGCTCTCCATTGTACAACGTATTGCAAAATTACTTAACTACCCCATTCAATTAAAATCAACGTTAAATAAAGGCAGTGTTTTTTCAATTCAAGTTCCTTTAAGTAAAAAAACAAAGGCTACTCCTTCCGTCATTGTTCCTGTTAATAACCCAATAGAAATAACCACATTATTTAATTTAAATATTATTTTAGTAGAAGATCAAAAAGAAGTTTTACGAGCCACTGAATTACTTCTTGAAAACTGGGGATGTACGGTGATTGGTTTTCGATGTTTTGAACAACTAAAAAGCCATCTTGATAATAACCCGCAAGCCCCCGATGTAATTATTACAGATTACCGTTTACCGCCTCCAAATACAGGCATTGATGTCATTAAATATATTCAGTTATTGTATAAACAGTCTATTCCCGCTTTAATCATTACAGGAGATACCGCCGCTGCCCAATTAAATATTTTAATAAAATCAGGCATTCCCATTCTTTATAAGCCCTTGAAAATAGCCAGATTACGGGCTTTTTTATTGCGGATCAATAATATCAAATAATTCAATTGTAAATCTGTGCCTTATCTCTCTTAAGCAATGTTATTATTTATCGCTTCCAATAAATATTTTTCTTTACAATCTTTGCTGGAATTCCCGCAATTATGGTATTTTCAAGTTTAAAAGCGCTATTCACAAAAGAATTAGCGCCAATAACACTCCAATTAGGGATATAACTTCCTTTTGAAATCGTTACTTTAGCAGCAACCCAAACATTATCTCCAATATAAACCTCTTTGGATTTATTTAAAAGTTCATGTGAATCTTTATCATATATTTTATGCACATCGGTTGCCCTAATTTCAATTCCCCTAGAAAAAAGACAATTTTCTCCAATAGTGATATTTTTATCCCGAGCCACCAAATAAACATTTAAAGCTCGGCTATTTTGACCAATTTTAACCGTTCGATTACTACAATGGATTAAAATTTGTCCGCTCCAAGTGACATTATCAGCAATAATAAGGGTATTATTATCTCCTGTAAAAACAATTGCTAAGTTCTTGGCTGTGACATTATGACCGATTTGTATTTTATTATGAATTGAGGTTTTGGAAAAAAAGATATAACTTAAACCTGATAATTTAAGACTTCCTATGGTTAAATTATTTTTTTTTGAACCATAACATCGGGGGATTAAATAAATCCGTAATAAATAATATTTTAATTTAAAATATAGCTTCATTGATATAGAAATGGAGGGCAAAAAAGACTGCCCACCCTACGTTTGAGAATCAATCTTACTTAGCCCGCTTCAAACCATTACGTGTAAATGAATTCTCTTTTAATCCTGTATTCATTTTATAAGTAGACCACGTTAAAATCGTACCTTTATTGGTTTGGACATTTTTCATGGTCATTTTTTGAGGGCGCCAAATATGTCCTAAGTATTTTTTATAATCGGCAAAAATTAACGTTTTTAATAGGCTGTTTTTGCGATCATAAAAAACAATTTTTCGGGGGCGGTATTCTGATTTATCAATCCAAATAAGTTGGCGTTTATAACCTGAATTTTCATCTACAGGATCGCGTTCAACAACAAAACAATCTTCCCCTTCAAATTTTTCATCGCGTTGATATTCATAATTGTATTTTTCAATTTCTTGAGAGGATAAATCTTCATAAGCAAATTCACTGCCCATAAAAGGTCCTGATTTATTTTTTGAAGAAATGCGTTTAACACGCTTTAAAGCAGGTAAAAATAACCATTGTTCATCTGATTTTACTTTATGCGACCAAGTTAATAAAGCGGTGCCTCGGACATCTCTGGGGCGATCAAAAATAATTAAGGTTTTATCGCCATCGGTTGACATTTCAAAGGCTTTACTACGCATTTCTCGAATGCTTTTTTCGCCTTGGGCATTGGTCAGTATCATGGTCATTTCAGCATATTGATCATGCCAACCTTTGTCCCGATTTTCTGATTCAGTGGCAATTGCAAGTCCTTTTTGTTGCGCTGTTTCCGCATAAAGGGTGGATGATAACGGATAAATAAGAACCGCTAATAAAAAGAGTTTACGCATTTTTTTTGTCCCCAAAAAGCACTAAAAGTGCTGGTAATAATAAAAAGTCAGCAAACAATGCCAAGCCAATAATCATGGCAGTTAGCTGCCCCATGCCTGAATTAAGTTTAAAATGAGAAGAAGCTAAGACTAAAAAGCCTAAAACTAAAACAACAGAGGTAATAATTAATGCCCGTCCAACATTATGGAATGAATAACGAATGGCATCCGCCGTTGATAGATTTTTTTCTCGTTTTGCTCTTAAATATTTACTTAAAAAGTGAATGGTATCATCAACCACAATTCCTAATGTTAATGCGGTAACAACCGATAAAGCTAATCCCACTTCGCCTACAAAAAGTCCCCATAAACCAAAGGCCATAATGGCGGGAACTAAATTAGGAACTAAGCTAATAAGCCCTATTTTAACGGATTTTAATGCAAATAATAAAATGCCACTAATTAGAATTAACGCAATAATAGTACCTTTTAACATAAAGCGAATATTACGTTGTCCAATATAAGAAAACATCAAGCTTGGTCCTGTTCCTTCGGACTGCATATAGCTCGGTAAGTTCTCTTTTTGCCATTTTTTTGCGCTTTGTTCCAAGGCGATCATTTCTTTAGTTGAGACATTATTAATTGAAACGGTCATGCGGGTGGATGATTTTTTTAAATTAATTTGATTACTTAAATCTAATCCATAAGGTAATGAAAATTCATATAGTAATAAGTATTGAGCGGCTAATTCTTTATTTTCAGGAAGGCGGTAATACGTTGGATCATCGCCATGTAAACTTTTATTTAAACGCTTCATAATGTCCGTATAAACATTGACATGTAAAACATCAGGTTGAGTTTCAAACCAAGTAGCAAATTTAGCTAAATTTTTTAAATATTCGGGATCAGTAACGCCATTTTCACCTTTTGCGGGCACGGAAAAATCCATCATATAAAGTCCCGTTAAATGAGTGACGGCATAATCAGTATCGGTTCTAAATTGAAAAGTTTCATCAAAATATTTTAAAAATTCATCATTAAGTTCACTGCGCGGAATCATACAGGCTAGGAAAATAACCAAGCCGCCCATTAAAAATAAAATGGGGCGATAACGTAAAATAACAAAATCAGCTAATCCATCAATAAATTTAACCGAACTTTCGCGATGCTCTCTTTGTTTATAAGGCAGTAATTGAGATAAAGCGGGTAAAAAGGTAATAGATAAGAAAAAAGTTACTATAACGCCAATAGCTGTCATATTACCTAATTCACGATAAGGCGGAACATCACTGTAATTAAGCGTTAAAAAGCCAATGGCGGTGGTAATGGTGGTTAGAAAAACAGGACCAATATTAACTCGTAGTGATTCCAGCATGGCTTTTTCTTTGCCCTCCCCTTTATTAACATGCTGAATAAAGGTAACCAATATATGCACGCAATCAGCCACCGCTATGGTCATAATAACAACAGGAACGGTCATGGTGGGAGGGGATAATACAATGCCAAACCAAAAAGAGGTTCCCAAGCAGCCAATAATGGTTAAGATAATCACTGAAGCGGTTATTACCATGCCCGAAAAAGAACGTAACATAAAGGCGGAAACAGCTAAAATAATCAAGAACATGATGGGATAAAGTTGTTTACTATCACGCTCTCCCGCTTCGGGGAAAGTCGCATTCATAATCACCATGCCTGTTAAATAAACTTCTAAATTTTTATTTTCAGCACGTAATTTATCTAACATGGGAGTGACAAACTCCTTAACCTCAACTACTTCTTGCGGGTCTTTACCTGGTAGATTAATAGTAATATTAATCCCTGTTACACTGGCATCTGGATTAATTAAACGATTCACTAATAATGGTTCATTTAAGGCAATCGTGCGTTTCTTGGCAAGTGTTTCAGCATCTAGAGTAAGTGCATTTTCAACTAAGTTTTCAACAAGTAGATCATCCTCTTCTGCGGAGGTATGTTGATAATTGGTAATCGAATCAACTCGGGATGAATAAGGAATTTGCCAAGCATCCTTGGTGAATTTCTCTATTGAATTTAAGGTACTTTGGGTAAAAACATGACCATCCTTGGGTGCAATGGCAATTAAAACATTGTCATTTTTACTATAGACTCGTTGAATGGATTCAAAAGCTTGTAATTGCGGATTTTCATCACTAAAAAACATTCGATAATCGTTTTTAAACGCAAAGTTTTTAAAACCAATTGACATAATGCCAATCATGATTAGAGTTAAAACAATTGTTGTTTTTGGAGATTTAACAACAAAATTAAAAAAAGCATTTAAAGGCATATTTAATTCCTAAAAAAATAATAAAATATTTATAAGTAACAAAGTATAGTCAAATTAAAAGATTTAAGATTGTAAATCTGCATGTAATGCCAATAATAAATTTTTGGGGGTAATAATTCCTAATAAATGCTTTTGATGATCAATCACGGGAATATGATGAAATCCTTTTTCGTAAAAAATAGCAAATAAATCTAAAATATGTTGTTCTGGATAAACAGTAACCACCGATTTTTGCATAATATGTCCCGCATATTCCAGTTTATCGGTTTCACTGCCTTGAGAACGTTTTAAAAATTGGGCTAAACGAACTTTTAACGGATCTTGGGTGGGCAGTTTAACTTGATTTAAAAAATCAGCAATGGTGACAATGCCTTCAATGCGATTTAATTTATCAACAATCGGAATACTACGGATTTTATGCTGCGCCATTAAATGCCATAAATTTTCAACATCCTCATGATATTGAGCTTTAATTACTTGATTATTCATTATATCTTGAACTAAAATTTCGCCCATTTTTTTACGGCGCGAATGAGTTGCAGATAAATTAAAAATTTGGGTTAATTCATCACTCGAAACATCGACAAATTCATCCATTTCCCGTAAGGCATAACGAATATCTTCACGACTCACGCTTAAAGCCGCTTGAACTTTATCATCACCTATATTTTTATTCTTATTATCTCGGTAGGTTTTTAAGGTATTGGGATAATAGCGATGCGGTAATAAATTATTAATAATTAAAGCCGCAATTAAGACCACTAATAGATTCACTGCAACAGGGGTAATTAAATATTGATAACCTAAGTGATGAATGGCGCTACCACCAATAACGGTAGAAAGTGCCGTTGCACCACCAGGTGGATGTAAACAGCCTAAAAGATACATGGCAAAAACAGCCAAAGAAACCGCCAAGGCGGATGCGAGCATAATATCAGGAATTAATTTAGCAATACTAATGCCAATAAGAGCTGAAATTAAATGTCCACCAACAAAGGGCCAAGGTTGCGATAAAGGTCCAAAAGGAACGGCAAATAAAAGGACGGCAGAGGCGCCCATAGGGGCAACGACTAAAGGCAATTCTTGGGTGGCTAGAAAAAAATGACTCACTAAAATAACTAAACATAAAACAATAAAAGTGGCAAAACTGGATAATAGTTTTTCAGTGAGTGAAGTTGTATTGGTGGGGAATCTAAATAAACATTTAAATAAAGTCATGTCATAAATTAAGGTTATTCCAGATGTTTAATGGGGCTGTCACTTGATTCATGGTATAAAAATGTAAACCTGGTGCGCCACCCGCTAGTAATTTTTCGCACATTTTAGTGACCACTTCTTCACCACATTGGCGAATACTGGTTAAATCATCGCCATAACCTTCGAGTTTTTTACGTAACCAACGGGGGATTTCAGTCCCACAGCTATCAGAAAAGCGAGCCAATTGGGTAAAATTGGTAATCGGCATAATACCTGGAACAATGGGTATTTCAATATGGCGTTTTTGGCATTCATCAATAAAATTAAAATAAGCATCGGCATTATAAAAATATTGAGTAATGGCGCCACTTGCCCCCGCTTTGACTTTTTGTTCAAAAAAATCAAAATCTTGTTGGGCTGATAAGGCTTGGGGATGAAATTCAGGATAAGCGGCAATTTCAATTTGAAATTGATCTTGAAAATGTTCCCGAATTAAACTAATTAATTCATTGGCATGATTTAAAACTTCTTCTTCAATAATACCACTACCCGAAGGAATATCTCCACGTAATGCCACAATGCGGTTAATGCCTTGTTTTTTATAACGAGTTAGGATTTCAATCAATTCCGTTTCTAAACTACCAATACAAACCAGATGCGGGGCGGCGTTAATGTTATTTTCAATCAGCCAATCAACGGTTGCAAAGGTTCTTTCTCGGGTCGATCCGCCTGCGCCATAAGTCACTGAAAAAAAATCAGGATTGAGTTTTTGTAAAGTTAAAACGGTTTCTTGCATTTTTGCAAAACCTTTATCCGTTTTAGGCGGGAAAAGCTCGAAGCTAAAATGTTTTTGGTTCATTTAGAATTTAAACCCACGATGAATAGCAACAACACCATTGGTTAAATTAAAATAATCACATTGTTCAAATCCAGATTCTTCCATCATTTCTTGTAATTTGTCCTGATCAGGATGGACTCGGATAGATTCGGCTAAATAACGATAACTTTCTTCATCTTTGGCAACAAATTTACCAATTTTAGGTAAAATATTCATTGAATATAAATCATATATTTTACGAAAAGGTTTATTGGTAGGTTTAGAAAATTCTAATACTAACGCCCGTCCACCAGGTTTTAAAACTCGATACATTTCAGCAAGGGCTTTTTCTTTATGCGTGACATTTCTTAAACCAAAGGCAATCGTGACACAATCAAAGCTATTTTTCTTAAAAGGAATTTGTTCAGCATCAATTTGAACAAATTGAACATTACCCACAATCCCTTTATTAATCAATCGATCCCGCCCATTCACTAACATGGCATTATTGATATCACTCATAATAACCGTGCCTTCTTTACCCACTAAGCCCGCAAATTTAATGACTAAATCGCCCGTACCCGAAGCCAAATCTAAAATATGTTGACCTGAACGAACCGCAGATAACTCAATGGCATAACGTTTCCATAAACGATGAATACCAAACGACATTAAATCATTCATAACATCATAGTTATCCGCAACTGAATCAAAAACGCCTTTTACTTTTTCTGCTTTTTCTTCTGTTGCAACGCTTTGATAACCAAAATGAGTTTGTTGATTGTTTTCAATATTCATCATTTAATACCTTATTTTAATAAACTAAGAATTCGCCACATTACGTTCATGCCCTGCTTTTTTTACATCAGCAAGATATTGATCCCAATTCATTTTATAATTTTTACCTAAATTATAAAGTGTTTCCCAAGAATAAATCCCCGTATTATGTTCATCATCAAAATGTAAACAAACGGCATAATTACCAACGGGATCAATATGTAAAATATTGACGTTCTCTTTACCCACCTGTAATATTTTTTGATTTTCTGTGTGTCCTTGTACTTCGGCAGAAGGTGAAAAACAGCGTAAATATTCAGCGGGATAACTAAATTTATCGCCATTATTAAAAGCAATTTCTAACACTTTAGATTTGCGATGTAAATTTAATTCAGTTGGCATGGGGTGTGACATGGTTTGACCTTAATATAATATAGATATTTTAAAGTTATAATATATAACGCGTTAAATCCTCATTGACAACTAAATCTTTTAATCGCTCATTAACATAGTCCGCATCAATCACAATCGCTTTCCCTTGATGTTCTGTTGCAGAATAAGATAAATCATCTAAAAGTCGTTCTAAAACAGTATGTAACCGTCGTGCTCCAATATTTTCAGTTTGTTCATTAACGGTCCAAGCCAGCTCGGCAATTTGTTTAATGCCATCTTCACTAAAACTTAAAGTCACGCCTTCGGTTGCCATTAAAGCAATATATTGTTCAGTTAAAGAAGCATCGGGTTCAGTTAAAATACGAATAAAATCATCACTGCTTAAAGACGTTAATTCAACTCGAATCGGTAAACGCCCTTGTAATTCGGGAATTAAGTCAGAAGGTTTGGTTAAATGAAAAGCCCCTGAAGCAATAAATAAAATATGATCGGTTTTAACCATGCCGTGTTTTGTTGAAACGGTACAACCTTCAACTAAAGGTAATAAATCTCTTTGAACGCCTTCTCTTGAAACATCATGCCCGCCCGTATCTGATTTACTGGCAACCTTGTCAATTTCATCAATAAAGACAATACCTTGATTTTCAACCACTTCAATGGCGCGAAGTTTTAAATCTTCTTCATTAATTCGTTTTCCCGCTTCTTCTTCAACCAATAATTTAAGCGCATCTTTAATGCGTAATTTACGTTTACGGGATTTTTTATTACCCATCTCTTGAAACATGCCTTGTAATTGGTTTGTCATTTCTTCCATACCTGGGGGCGCCATAATCTCAACCCCTATATTACGTCCCATAATTTCAATTTCAATTTCAGTTTCATCCATTTCACCTGATTGAATTTTTTGACGAAATTTTTCGCGAGTTTTTGATTCAGGGGCGGCAGATGTTTGACTGTCATTTTCCCAGTTTTCACTAGAAGCCGAAGGCGGTGGCAGTAAAATATCTAAAACTCGTTCTTCGGCAGCCACTTTGGCTTCGTCTTGAACCTTAGATAAACCTGCGGTGCGAACCATTTTAACGGCGGCATCCGCTAGATCCCGAATAATGGAATCCACTTCCCGCCCAACATAACCGACTTCGGTAAATTTGGTCGCTTCAACTTTAATAAAAGGCGCTTCAGCAAGAACCGCTAAACGGCGGGCAATTTCGGTTTTACCCACACCTGTTGGACCAATCATTAAAATATTTTTAGGCGTAATTTCAGGACGAATATCATCAGCGACTTGCATGCGGCGCCAGCGATTACGCAAAGCAATGGCAACCGCTCTTTTAGCGGCTGTTTGACCAATAATATGTTTATTTAATTCCGCAGAGATTTGTTGAGGTGTTAATTGAGAGATCATTTATAATTCTTCGATAACAAGATTGTGGTTAGTATAGATACAAATATCCCCTGCAATATGTAGACTTTTCTCAACAATATCGCGGGCTTCCATTTCAGTATTTTGGGCAAGTGCTTTTGCCGCAGATAAGGCAAAAAAACCACCTGATCCAATGGCCATAATGCCTTCTTCGGGTTCAATCACATCGCCCGTGCCTGATAGAATAAAAGAGGCGGTATGATCGGCAATACAAAGCAAGGCTTCTAAGCGACGCAAAGTACGATCAGTACGCCAATCTTTTGCCATTTCAACAGCGGAACGGGTTAAATTACCTGAATGTTTCTCAAGTTTGCCTTCAAAGCGTTCAAATAAAGTAAAGGCATCTGCTGTTGCGCCTGCAAATCCAGCAATCACTTTATCTTTATATAAACGGCGGACTTTTCGAGCATTGCCTTTCATTACCGCATTGCCCATTGAAACTTGACCATCCCCTCCAATCACAACTTTGCCATTGCGGCGCACAGATAAGATTGTGGTACCTCTAATTTCTTGCATAAATGGTATCTTTCATTAAAATAAAAAAATGGGGTTGTATTCTAACTTAGAATAGCAAAAAATAATGAACTAATTATAAGTTTCTTTCATCCTGATCTTTGGTTATTTTTCTTTCTAAAGCACTAAACCATTTTAACGTATCTAGAATAATGGTGGTGCCTGAATGAATAAATATTTTTAATATTTCAGGGATAAAACGTAATAATAAGACCGCTAAAAAAGCATATAACCATTGTATAATCCCCGTACCAATGACAAAAGAAAAAGGTTTTCCCGTATTTTCAAGCACTGAAAAATCATATTTTTGTTGTTCAATATAATTTAAAAAAGATTGCATTATTAAAGGCGGTTTTTCTGTAGAAAAAAGCAAGAAAATTTCATTTATAATTAAATAAAAGCCATAAATACCAGCACCTAATAAGGCGGTTCCAATACAAAATAAAGCGCCTAAAATAATAATTTCAACGAGGTCGATTTTAATAGAAAACATTTTTATACCAAAAAATAAAGATTAAATAAAATATAAGGAAAGGACTATTATTATAGATAAATAAAGAATTATTAGAGGCTTTTTATGGAATTTAAAATTTATCGTTATAATCCAGAAGCGCAAGGCGCGCCTTATTTACAAGATTTTACAATAAAACCTTGGGCGGGCATGATGTTACGAGATGCCTTATTGGAAATCCAAAAACAAGATGAAAGTTTTGCTTTTCGACATTCTTGTGGTGAAGGCGTTTGTGGTTCTGATGCGGTCAATGTCAATGGCAGTAATAAATTAGCTTGTATTACGGCGATTGATGATTTAACCCATCCGATTATTGTTCGTCCTTTACCAGGTCGTCCCGTTATTCGGGATTTAATTGTGGATATGGAGCAATTTTATGATCAATATAAAAAGATAAAACCTTGGCTTATTCATAAAGATCCTTTACCTGAACATGAAATTCATCAAAGTCCCGCAGAACGGGAAAAATTAGATGGACTTTATGAGTGTATTTTATGTGGTTGTTGTTCCACTTCTTGTCCTTCTTTTTGGTGGAATCCTGATAAATTTTATGGTCCTCAGGCTTTATTACAAGCTTGGCGCTTTTTGGCGGACAGTCGCGATCAGGCAGATGAAGAACGTTTAGCTGATTTAGATGATACTTATAAGTTATTTCGCTGTCATACCATAATGAACTGCGTTGAAGCTTGCCCAAAAGATTTAAATCCAACCAAAGCCATTGGTTTAATTAAACAGTTGATGTTAAAAAATGGCATCTAATTCGCCTTTAAAAGCGCGCTTACGTTGGCAATGTCGGCGTGGAATGTTAGAATTAGATTATATTCTGTTGACATTTTTAGATCATCAATTTGATAATTTAAATACCACAGAACAACAGCTATTTGAAACTTTATTAACGCATCAAGATAAAAATTTAATCAATTGGATTTTAAATAAAGCATCTCCTACAGATATTCAAATGGCATTATTTATTAAAAAATATTGGTCAGAATAATAATGCGTCAATTTAAATACTTTCTTATTGGTTTTTATAGCCTGTTTTATTTTAATATGGCACTGGCAGATGTCAGCGAAAGGGAGCGGGCGGCTTTAGTTGAATTTTATAATAAACTAGAGGGCGAAAATTGGCTTAAAAATGATAATTGGTTGGTCGGGGATCCTTGTGAAAATAATTGGCAGGGGGTTCGTTGTGAAGATGAAGAAATTACCCATTTAGATTTAAAAGATAATAATATGGCAGGATTTTTCTCTGAAACTATGGGGGATTTAATTCACCTGAAAGATTTGGATTTAGAACGCAATCATATTTTAGGCACGCTTCCCATGCGATTTTTTGAATTAGTTAAATTAGAACAACTTGATTTATCACATAATCAATTAAATGGTGAAATTAATAACGCCATTGATCGTTTTACACTATTAGAATCCATTGATTTATCTAATAATAATTTTTCAGGTGCCATTCCAGTCTCTATCGGTTCATTACCCCGTTTAACAGAATTAAACCTTCGTCGTAATCAGCTTTCAAGTAAAATTCCTAAACAAATAGGGAATTTGCCGCTTCTTAAAGAATTAGATCTACGAGAAAATCAATTATCAGGTGAAATTCCAGCAACATTGGCAAATTTATCCCGACTTACGCATCTTAATTTATCAGTTAATCAATTAGAAGGGTCTATTCCCGCCAGTTTTAATCAAATTCCCTTATTAACCGAACTTATTTTAAATGATAATCAATTAACAGGCGCTTTACCTGAAAATTTTATTTCATTTAATCAATTTTGGGAAATTAATTTATCATCCAATCAATTAATAGGCGTTATTCCTGAAAACTGGGGTAATTTAAAAGAATTAAGAGCGCTGAATTTAACTAATAATCAATTAACAGGTTCGATTCCCAGTTCATTTGGAAACTTAATTAATTTACATACTTTAGAATTATCTAATAATCAATTAACAGGTTCTATTCCCAATGAATTAGGCAATGCAGTTGAACTTACTCGCCTTTATATTAATAATAATCAATTAACAGGTGAAATCCCGCTTAGTTTAGGCAATACTCAATTAGCCAATACAGGAGATGTTTTTTTTGAAGATGGTGATGCGGTAAAAGCAGAGTTTAGCTTAGAAAAAAACCAAATATCAGGCACCATTCCCCCCGCCTTATCTCATTTAATTAGTCCTGAAGATTTACAATTAACCGATAATCCGAATCAATCAAACTCTATTACTCAAACTCCTGAACCCAATCAACCTTTAATTTTAATTGTGGCGGGAATTGATGAAGCAAATCCCGCCTTGACGGTGGCGGTTAATGAATTAACCAATTTTGCTTTTAGAGCTTTAAGAAATAAAAATATTCCGCCTAAAAATATTTTATATTTAAATGATCAAATTGAACAAAATCCTGATCAAAATGGCGGCAATGATGTTTATGCGGCTCCGAACAAGGAATTAATTAAAGACGCCATTACCCAATGGGCAAAAACTAAAATTAGTGAAGGTCAACCTTTTATCCTTTATTTTGCGGGACATGGTTTAAAAGATTCATTTCAATATCGCTTAAGCACCACGACTATTTCAGAATCTATTAACGCCTTAGAACTTGATGGTTGGCTTGATCAATTTCAATTACAAAACCCAACCAATCCTGTGATTGTTATTTATGATGCCTGTTTTTCTGCCAGTTTTATCGCACCACTACAAGCCACCGCAGGACAACAACGGGTTAATATTTTTAGTGCCGAAGCGGATAAACTCGCTTATTTTGGAGCTTTAGGAAATACGTCTTTTTCTTTTATGTTTTGGGCAAATACTCAGAAAGGACAAGATTTAAATACCACGTTTAAACAAACCGTGGCAGCCATGCGAAGTATTTCATCTAATCGCCAAAAACCACAAATGGATGATAATGGCAATGGGCTTTTTGAACCGAAAATAGAAGGCGGTTTAGCCGCAACATTAAGTATTGGACAAAGCGGAATTACAGGGGCGGCTCTGCCTATTATTACAGATATAACATTGCCAACTAAAATCATTGATACCGATCAAGTGAATATTGTGGTGGGGGTCAATCAACCCAATATTATTATTGATCAAGTTTGGGCAATTGTTATTTCACCTACTTTAGCCCGAAATAATGATGCTTTAACCGAATTACCCCGTACTAACTTAGTTTATAATGCACAAACCCAAAAATATCAGGGGCAGATTAAGGGATTAACTCAAAATGGCAGTTATCAAATTATGGCATTTGCCAGTTTAAATAATGGCAGTGGTTTTGTTTCCATTCCTGTTGATCGTTCATTGACGGTTATTCAAAATAATATCCCCCAAGCCAGTTTACAACAAGGTGCTGAGGTTCGGGTATTTTTACCTAATGTGTCTTTTTTAAATCAAAACTATCAAGCGGCTTTGCGTTTTATTGAAAGTCCTGACCCTTTAGAATTTAGATTTGAATTAGTTCAAGAAACATTAAATCTTATTAATGAAACTAATTTTATTAGCGCCGTTGTTGAACAAGAATCTTTAGATATTGAAGTCCCTTCGATTATTGTGGGCACTCAAAATTTCCATGCTTTTTTAGAATTTATGCCTGAGCAACTCCCTGCTTTAAAGTGGCGACTTTATTTACCTGATTTGATCGAAAATCAATAATTTTTTAAAAATCGCCTTCAGCGCCGCGTCGCATCATTTCTAAAATAATCTTTTTAACCCCTAAAGCTTCTTCTTTTAAAGCAGGCGGAAGGGGCGCGCCTCCATAAATCATTAAATCCATATTTAAAGCATATAACCAAAGTTGTCCTTTTTTATCTTCAAGTAAAGTAATACGACAAGGTAAATAAGCAGAAAAAGCATCATTATAATCCATCATTCTAGAAGCCGTTAATGAATTACAAAACATAAATATTTTAACAAAGCGATAATCTTTATTACTTTTAGAAGACACATCTTGTGATAAGGGAAGCTCACCCACATTGGAAATATTTAATTCATTAGCAACCAATTTCATCGATTCTTCAACATCTTCTGCACTAACATCCTCGGCAACTTTCATTTTCCAAACCGTTGCCGCTGCGGCATTTTTTGTTTTTAATAATTCAAGCACCAGTTCTTTATAAACTCGGGGGGCTTCACTGTCAAAATCATTGAGAATTATTGTTATTTTTACAAATAATACCAATGAAGCAACAATACAAATAAAGCCAATAATGGCAAACAAATTTTTAAACATCATTATTTTCCTTAAATTAAAGCATCAGGATATAAAGCGGCACATAAAGTTGTTAATTCTTTGGCTGCTTTACTATTCCCTTCTAATTCAAATACCGCCAATCCTTCACTAAAAGACCGTCTAAAAATGGTTCTTTGGGATAATCGAGGTTTAATAAATTTAACGCCTTTCATGGCAATTAAAGCGGCCGCCGCTTCATCTGATTCTCTAACTGAATGATGGGTATCGGCGCGATTAATAAAACACAGTAAATCAGGCATTTTTTTATCACCAATTTCAGCTTGTACAAACTTAATAAAACGTTGAGCCGACCAAATATCTGCTTGAGAAGGGGGTACAGGAATCACAATCCGATCACAAATTTTAATCGTTTTTTTAACGGATTCAATATCGGCCATGCCAATATCAATTAATATTTCATCCGCCATACTGCTGAGTTTTTTATTAATTTTTTTACGATTTAATGTTTTAATCAGGGGTTCATAACCATCTTCATTTCTAATCGCAATAACATCTGTTAAGGTGGCTTGTGGATCCGCATCAATTACAGCCACTTCCACTTCTGCCATAGCAAGCCATACTGCAAGATTAAAAGAAACGGTACTTTTACCTGAGCCACCTTTAAGGCTTCCAATCATTGTTAACATAACTTTTTTCTCAATTTCTTTTTACCAATCAAAATTTGATTCTAAATCATTTTCAAATAAATTAGGCATCTTGTATTTTTTTTTGGAATGATAATTTATTCTTGGATTATCCCAAGTATAAGGTTTTTCTTGATAAGGAGGTTCATAATAAATTTGTTGAATGGTTGCTTTAAATCCTTGTTGAGAATGAGTGAAAGTATCCTCTATTGGACGATATAAATCTACTTTATAGTTTGGCAATTTATTTTTATTGTTAAGGAGTAAAGCGGCTTTTTTTTCTAACAGAGGATCAGGACGAAAACGAGAAGAAGTTGAGGAGGAAGGAAGCTGTGTTTTTGCGGGTGCAAATCTTTCATCATAACGATATTGTGTTTGAGAGTTTGAATAGATTTGTTGAAATTCATTCGCTTGAACAGACACACAAAACAGACCCAACCATATCCAATTATATTTCATTTATCTATCTCATTAAAAACAAAGGCTGTTAAGAAAACTTAACAGCCTAATTCTAGAGGTTAAAGAATTAAAATTCAATCACTTCCGTGATTGATTGAATTTAATTCAAACCATTGTCATCTTTATTATCAGCATCTTTAAGTTGAATCCCTCTACGAGCCGTTTTTTTCTTAGCCACTTTTTTCTTAGTTACTTTCTTTTTAGTGACCTTTTTCGTTGGTTCTTCTGCTATTTCTACAGCCTCTTCCACAATTGTTTCAACCACTGTTTCTTCTTTTCTATCTTCAACAGGGGGTCTTGGTGGGCGAGGCGGACGGGGGGGTCTAACAGGTGCTTTAGAAGAGGATGGTATAAATAATTTAATAATACCAATCACAATTTTAAAGGGTAGTAAAATCAAAGCAACAATAATAGAACCTTTCTTTTCTTTCTTATGTGAATCAGGATCATAATCATCAATATGGACATGTCCATCAGGTGTTGCAACAACCCCTAATGGGGTATGACCTTGAGCAACTTCACAAAGTGATAAGCTAGATTGCATACAACCTAATGGAATAACAATTAAGGTTAATAAGGTTGAAACTGCGCCCCCAAAGATTAATGAAATTGCCATGCCTTGGAAAATAGGATCCGTTAAAATAAAGGCAGACCCTCCCATTAAGGCTAAAGCAGTGATTACAATTGGTCTGGTTCGAGTTTTACACGCTTTAATAACCGCTTCTTGAACAGAGCTTCCGCCGCCCACTTCATGGGCTGAGAAATCAACCAATAAAATAGAGTTACGAACAATAATCCCCGCCAAGGCAATCCACCCAATCATGGAAGTGGCGGTAAATTCTGCATCTAACGCCCAATGAGCGGGAATAATACCGAGTAATGTGAGCGGAATCGGTGCCATAATAAGACCTGGTACGCGGAAGTTACCAAATTCCCAAACAACCAGCATATAAATAACCAATAAGGCCACCATAAAAGCGCCGCCCATATCACGGAAAGTTTCATAAGTAACGGTCCATTCTCCTGTCCATTCATAGGCACTGACCTTATCATTTTCAGGGGGCCAGAACCAACCTGCAATAATGCTATTTCCATTAGGCGTTACATTATCAGGTGTTTTATAGTTCTCTTTATTAATTAAATCTTGAACTTGTAACATGCCATAAACAGGGGCTGCGAGTTCACCACCGACATCAGCCACCACATATTCAACCCCGCGTAAATCTTTATGATAAATAACAGGTTCTTCTTTTACTTTAATAAATTGTCCTAGCTCACCTAATGAAACAGTTTGACGAGTTTGTTCATTCATAATCGGTAAATCACTTAAACGGGTGATTTGTGAGCGTTCAGCCATGGGGACTTGAATAAAAATATTAACAGGCTCTCGGGTCGCTTTTTCGGGTTTAATATCTCCAATTGGTTGAGCGCCTAATGCCATCGCAATATTTTCATTAATGGTTGCAACAGAGATACCTCGACGATTGGCTTTATCACTATCAACTACAAAACGCCAATAGTCAGATTCATCCCGCATATAATTATCAACATCCACTAAAGAAGGGGCTTTTCTAAATATTTCAGTCATTTCTTTAGCAAATTGGCGTCTAGTTTCTGCATCTGGACCATGAATATCGGCAACAACTGATTGTAATACAGGCGGACCTGGTGGCATTTCAACAACGGTAATCGTGACATTTTTATCTTTATGATCTGCTTGTAATAACGCATTGAGTTTTTTTCGAGCTTCAACCGCAATTTCATGACTGCTACGCTTTCTATCATGTTTATTTGTTAATTGAACTTGTAATTCACCCTGCCATGATCTATTACGTAAATAATAATGCCGTACCATGCCATTAAAATCAAAAGGTCGAGAAGTTCCTGCATAAGCTTGTACTGCGGTTACTTCAGGCATTTTTCTAACTTCATTGGCTAATAGGCTGGCAATATTAGCAGTTCCTGGTAAAGCGGTTCCATCAGGCATATCAATCATGACTGAGAATTCAGGTTTATTATCTAATGGTAACATTTTGACTTTAACCGCTTCAAAATAAAACATGCTACAAGCCAACAGTAACCCACCCCATAAACAAATTTTAAAAATAAGGCGATTAAAGGCTTTCTCATGTAAAGGAATTAACATCCAACGATATAATTTTTCTAATGCTTCGGCTTCTTTATGTTCACGGGCTTCGGCTTTTTCTAAATATTCAAGAGAAGGAATCAAGCTTTTAGAAGCGGCAAGCCAAGGGGTAAACATAAAGGCAGCTAACAATGAAATAATCATTGCAACAGAACCTAAAACAGGAATGGGTAACATATAAGGTCCCATCATTCCACTAACCACTGCCATAGGCATTAAAGCCGCAATAACCGTGCCTGTGGCTAGAATAGTGGGATTACCCACTTCCCGTACTGCATCAATCGCAATATCATCATCGGTGCTTTTTGCTTCAAGCCAGCGGCGATAAATATTTTCCACCACCACAATGGCATCATCAACCAGAATACCAATAGAAAAGATTAAGGCAAATAAACTCACTCGATCAATGGTGAAACCTAGAATATAAGCCGCAAAAATAGTAAATAATAAAACAACTGGAATAACCGCGAGTACAACAAAAGCAGGTTTAAATGCCCTAAAAGCAATTAAAACCAAAAGAAAAACAATGCCCGTTGCTTTAAATAATTTTAAAATTAATTCATTCACTTTAGCACTGGCGGTATCGCCATAATTTCGGGTAATACTAGCCACCACATTCGCAGGAATAATATCGCCTTTTAATTCTTCTAATTTCTTTTTAATATCATCCGCAACTTTAACCCCATTGGTTCTTTCTTTTTTAGCAATTCCGATGGTAACGGCGGGTAAACCATTGGCTTTTTCTGAAATTTCTGCAGCTGGACCTGTAAAATAGCTAACTAATTCTTTACTGTCTTCGGGTTCTTGTGTGACTCTTGCAACATCATAAACATGGACAGGACGACCATTAAAATTACCCACAACTAAACTTCTAACTTCCCCAGCACTTTTTAGATAACCCCCTGTAGAAACATTTAAATTAAAATTTCCTGCGACCACATTACCGACATTACTTTCATGATTTGCCGTGCTAATAGCGCCTGCTATTTGCCGTAAGGTAACACCATAACCAGATAATTTAGAAGGAATAACTTCAACTTTAACCACATCTTTACGCCCCCCAACAATATAATCCCTTCCTGTTTCAGGAATTTCTTTAATGCGATGCAATACATCTTTTGCCATGGCTCTTAATTGCGAATCATCCACATCAGGTTTGCCATCTTTATTTAAGTCTTTAGACCAAAAAGTAACGGTTACTAATGGGACATCATCAATACTAATGGATTTAGTAAAAGGTTTCATTAAGCCAGAAGGCATTTTATCCATATTTGAATCAATGGCATCTTTGACTTTAACCAAAGAAGGTCCCATTGGTTGTCCTACTTCAAATTGAATGGTAACAACCGCGCCGCCTCGTTCTATTGCAGAATAAACATGTTTTACACCTTTAATTCCAAACATGACTTTTTCTAAAGGATCAACCGCTTGCCGTTCAACTTGTTCAGCAGAAGCGCCAGGATACATCAACATAATATCAACCATGGGAACCGATATTTGTGGATCTTCTTGACGGGGTGTTAAAAATAATCCAGCTATCCCTAACACTAATAAAACCATGTAGATAAGTAAAGATAATGGAGACTTAATATAAGATTTTGCAATTTTTCCTGCGATACCAAGATCGACATCATCAAGAAGATTTTTATTATACGGATCGGGGCTCATGTATGAATACCTGACAAGAGATGTGTATGAAGTAAATTATTTTATGCCGCCAAAATAAGGACGGCAATGAAGTTATTTAATGCTATTAATTGTTTTTGCGTTATCCCAAACAGTATCACCAGCACTAAGCCCTGCAATAATGACTGTTTTTGATTTGCCATTTTTTTCTGTTGTTTCACCCACTCGAATTAAACGTAATTCAGGTTTGTCTCCCGATCCCTTAACATAAACAGCAGGTAAACTGCCATTGTAGCTAATAGAAGCGGTTGGAATTAAAGCATCTTTGGTTGTTGCGCCTGCTGAATCAGGCACGGAAACTTTGGCATACATTCCAGGGCTGGAAACACCTCTTGGAATATCAAATTTAACTTTAATGGTATGTCTTTCTGCATCTGCCATTGGAAAAATTTGAGCCACTCGAACTTCTACAATTTCAGGGCTACCATCAAATTCAGCATTTAACATCATGCCTTCTTTAAGACCTGAGCGAATACGCGCAGGAACATCAATAGAAACTTGTAAATATTGCGGGTCAGCAAATTTCAGTAATGGCATCCCTGGTTGAACCGTATCATCTTGTTCAATAAATTTTTGCATAATCACGCCATCAAAAGGGGCGATACTGCGGGTATTACGAAGATTAACATCTAACGCTCTTAAACCTGCTTCAGCTTGAAAAATGGCACTTCGAGCTTGTCTGATTTTAATTTTAAAATCAAAAGCATCTGCTTGTTTCGTAATACTAGAATTAGTTCCCACATCTGGAAACATTTTCCCCATTAAACCCATTGGTTCCATACCAGGCATCGGAGTTTCGCTACGAGGTGAATATTGATTACGATTTGCTTGAACAATGGCATTATCATAATTTGCTTTGGCACTTTCATGTTGTGCCAATAAAGCGCCTCTTTTAGCCAATAATTCAGAATCGTCAATCCGTATTAAATCAACCCCTTTCTGAAAACGCATTCCTTCTTTCCCTGCAAGATAGGTAATTCTTCCAGGCATTTGTGCTGATAAAGTGACTTCTTTATATGGGATAACCGTACCACCTAGTGCAATGGTAGGAACACTTTCTGAGCTTTCAACAGCAACCCAAGCAGCATTTGCAGATGAAATTAAAACCATACTGATAGCGGTTGCTAATGTTAATTCTTTTATTTTTTTACTTCCCATAACAATATTGCTCTTTTATTATTCAAAGTTAAATTTACTATTTTATTAAAATAGCACGATATTTTATCGAATAAAGTATAGTCTTAAATTTTAAAACTAAACAAAATTATTCTCTAAATATTTTATTATTTTTTATCAACCCGACCCATAACACCAAAACTTTTAATAAAAGGTCCTGCCATTCTCGGGTCTTTAACCATCGCTGTATAGTCCCCTGTTTTAAACTGCATTTTACCTGAAGTAAAAGCCATTCCTAGTTTCATCATACCTGGTGGTTTTTCCATCCAAGAAAGCCATGTTTCCATTGAAGCGCGAACATCCCAGCTCATTTCTTTTTCATCTCCCCCTGCTGAGACAACTTTGCCTTCCTCAACAACAATATGTCCCCTTGGATTTTCTTCATCAAGCAAACCATATGAAATAATACTATTAAAGCCAATATTTGCTAAAGCATCTGATAACTCAGGTTCAGCATTCCATTCCTCCATAAAAACCTGCATCCATTCACTAGAAAATAACTCAGCCATCACTCACCTCTATAATTAATGATTATTAAAAATCGAACATATCCCCTATATTTAGATTACTTTTGGCAATTTATCAAGATTTTCTTTATAAATTAGTGAACTAAAAAATATTAGTGATATTTTTCAATAGCTTGCTTCTTTAAGTAAAGAGGCTTGACAAGGCTATTTTTTATGCCTAAGATTTACCGCGCTGTGGCGTAGCGTTTTTAAAGATAAATTATATTTGATTTTGGAATGTGCTTAATTCCATCTCCCACCACACACTAAATTATAAATTTTAAATGAACCAACATTTTCCTGTTTTACTAAAAGAAGCAATCAATTGTTTGAATATTCAGGCGGATGGAGTTTATATTGATGGCACCTTTGGACGAGGGGGTCATAGCCAAGCTATTTTAAAAAAGCTCTCTAATAAAGGACGCTTAATAGCCATTGATAAAGATTTTCAAGCGATTCAAAGCGCCCAAGAAAAATTCCATTTAGATGCTCGTTTTGAAATTATTCAAGGTTCTTTTACTCAATTACCTGAAATATGTCACAACCGACAATTAACGGGGAAAATAAATGGTATTTTATTTGATTTAGGGGTTTCTTCTCCTCAAATTGATGACCCAGAACGAGGTTTTAGTTTTCAAAATGATGGTCCTTTGGATATGCGCATGAGTCAAAACCATGGGCAATCGGCAACCGATTGGATTAACCGTTGTGAAGCTACCGAAATGATTCAAGTCTTTAAAGAATATGGTGAAGAACGGTTTGCAAAGCGAATTGCCAATGCGATTATTGAAGCAAGATTAGAAAAACCCATTACAACCACGGGACAATTAAGTCAAATTGTGACAAAAGCCAATCCTGCTTGGGAAAGACATAAACATCCCGCCACCCGTGTTTTTCAAGCGATTAGGATATTGATTAATAGCGAACTAGATGATTTAAAAAATGGTTTAGAATCCAGCCTTCCGCTGTTAGCAAATAAAGGACGTTTAGTGGTTATTAGTTTTCATTCTTTAGAGGATCGCATTGTCAAACGTTTTATGCGAGATAATGCCAAAGGTCCCGTCTATCCTAAAGGAGTTCCTGTGATTGCGGAACAAATAAAAGCCGATTTCAAAAGACCAATCAAAGCAATAAAAGCAAGTGAACAAGAAATTAATTTAAATGCCCGTTCCCGAAGTGCCATTTTAAGAAGTTTTGAGCGCCAAAATTCATGAAAAAAGGTCATTTTTATGTTGCCATTGGATTATTAATCGCCGTTATTTTATCAGGTGTTGGGGTTGTTTATAGTAAATACCAATCACGCTTACTTTTTAATGAATTAGAAAAAAATCGCAAACAACATGACGTCATCGAAGCTGAATGGGGACGTTTACAATTAGAACTAGGAACCCGAACAAATTATAATGGTATTGAAAAGATAGCCATTGAAAATTTACATTTACATCGCCCAAAAGCTGCTGAAATTAGCATTATTGAATCCAAGTAATATGAATAAAAGACGAGAAAAGAAGGCTCAACAACTCGAAAAAGCGGCACATCTACAAATTCATTATCGAAGTCGCCGTTTATTAATGCTGGTGCTATTTATGGCATCAGCAACCGCACTTATTTCAATGTCATTAAAGCATCAAATTTTTGAAAAAACCTTTTTACAACATGAAGGAGAACGACGTTTTTTACGGACGGTAAAAATTCCCGCTCATCGCGGACGTATTTTAGATCGTAATAATCAAGTTTTAGCTGCCAGCACCCCTGTTTCAACCATTTGGGTTAATCCAAAAAAATTATCATTAGATTATAAACAACGCCGTGAATTTGCCCAAATTATGGGTTGGACAACCTCACGATTGGCACAAAAATTACGCAAAAAAAAGAAATCTTTTGTGTATTTAGCCAAACGCTTAAATCCTCAAATAGTGCAAAAAGTGCGGGCCTTTATAAAAACAGAAAAATTGCAATATATTGGTTTAGAAGCGGGTTATCGCCGCTATTATCCAGACGGTGAAGTTTTTGCTCATATTTTAGGATTTACCAATATTGATGATCAAGGCATTGAAGGGATTGAAAAAACCAAAGACAAACAATTATCAGGCACGGCAGGAAAAAAACGAGTGATTAAAAATGGGCGGGGACAAGTTATTAAAGATATTGAAATTCTTTATCCCGCAGTTCAAGGTCAGGATTTAAAATTAACATTAGATCGACGTTTACAATATTTAGCTTATCAAGAATTAAAACGAATGATGCAAAAACATCGCGCTCAATCTGCTTCAGCCGTGTTACTTGATATTAAAACAGGTGAAATTATCGCCCTCGTAAACCAACCCTCTTATAATCCAAATGGTCCTAAACCTAGAGCAGATTTACGCCGTAATCGGGCGGTAACAGATACCTTTGAACCAGGTTCTACTTTTAAACCACTAACCATTGCCGCGGCATTAGAAAGCGGAGCTTATCGTTCTTACAGCCAAATTAATACTAATCCAGGTTATTTTTATATTGGTAAATATAAAATTGAAGATCATAATCGATTGGGTGTTATTAATTTAACCACTTTAATTCAAAAATCAAGTAATGTGGGAGCCGCCAGAGTGGCATTGTCTTTATCAGATAAATTACTCTGGCAAACATTTAAAAAATTTGGTATTGGAGAAGCACCAAAATCTGGTTTATTAGGTGAAACTAAAGGGGTTTTAAGAGATTATCAGCGTTGGGCAAAAATTGATCAAGCCACGATTTCTTTTGGTTATGGGGTGTCTGTGAGTACCTTACAATTAGCCAAAGCTTATGCGGTATTAGCGGATAATGGATTTACTAAAAAATATTCTATTTATCCTCAAGACAAACAATCCTTTCCGATCTTAAAAGAATCCACGGCTAAAGCAGTGCGTTTAATGATGGAATCTGTGGTTGAAAAAGGCGGTACAGCAACTCAAGCCGCCCTTGAAGGTTATCGTGTTGCAGGTAAAACAGGAACCTCTAAAATCAAAACCAATGGCGGTTATAAAGCCAAACGTTATTATGCTATTTTTAGCGGTATGGCGCCCGCAAGCAATCCGCGTTTTGTAATGACCGTGGTTGTTAGAGAACCTTCTGCTGGTAAATATTATGGCGGACAAGTGGCTGCTCCCGTTTTTGCTAAGGTGATGGCAGGCGCATTACGCTTGTATAATGTCAAACCTGATAAAATGGGGCGGACTCAATAATGAGAATGCTGGCTGATTTAATAACCAATTTAACAGCACAATCCATTCCTGAAATTGAAATAACAGGATTATGTATGGACAGCCGTTGTTGTTTACAGCGGCATTGTTTTCTTGCAATTCAAGGTGAACAGGCTCATGGACTGGATTATTTAACCAGTATTAATCCTGCTGTTGTATTAACCGAGGTTTCTCGTTCTTGGAATGAACAAAGCATTCAAGCCTTAAAAACAGAAGTCCCCTACCCCATTATTATTATAAAAAACCTTTCAGCACTTATTAGCCAAATTGCCAGTGCTTTTTATCAACATCCCAGCCAAAAAATGCAAATTATTGGAATTACAGGAACCAATGGTAAAAGTAGTATTAGTAGTTATATTGCGCAAGCATTAGGACAAGATTCTGCCATGTTTGGAACTTTAGGCGTTGGACGTTATGGACATTTAATGGAAACAGGAATGACCACCCCTGATCCTTTAACCAGTCAAAGTTTATTAGCCAGTTTGGTTAAACAAAATATAAAACAAGTGGCTTTTGAAGTTTCTTCGCATGCTTTAGTACAAAACCGTGTGGCAGC
>Ga0256847_1000340_pt1 | contig 30732 bp, 34 predicted proteins | sample TeddybearmetaG_FD_189099 | JGI IMG/M metagenome (GOLD analysis project Ga0256847, IMG submission 189099) | Hydrothermal vent microbial communities from East Pacific Rise, Pacific Ocean - Teddybear | ecosystem: Environmental > Aquatic > Marine > Hydrothermal vents | place: Pacific Ocean: East...
ACGATCACTTAATTGAAAGTTATTGAAAAGCTTCTCTTGATAATCTTTTTTACCCTGCATAACTAAAGTTAAGCATATTCGCTATTTTTAACAAATAAATTGTGCAACAGGCACATAGTATAAAATTAATGGCTTAAATAGCATAACCATTGATAAGTCACATAAAAAACATAACTTAGTTACGACGGGAATATCTGTCGTGCGGCTTGGCGCGGCTTCCGGTTCTCACGCAGGCTTGCCGCCTGCTACCAAATCCCTGTCATCGCTTGCCGCCAAATCGCCACAAATCATTCACAAAACCGTTAGGTGCAATTAGAACACGCAAATGAAAATACCCAGAATAAGAGGAATAATTGACCGACGGATTTTAATTAATTACCAAATTGATAAAGAAGTTCTAGACAATTATTTACCAAAACCCTTTAAACCAAAATTGGTAAACGGAAAAGGAATTGCAGGTATTTGCTTAATCAGACTTAAAAATATTCGACCGAAAGGTTTGCCAAAAAAAATCGGAATTTCCTCTGAAAACGGAGCGCACCGTATTGCTGTCGAATGGACTGAAAATGGCAAACTGAAAGAAGGGGTTTATATTCCAAGAAGAGATACATCGTCTAAATTAAATTCTTTAACCGGAGGAACCATATTTCCTGGAATTCACCACCTAGCTGAATTCAAAATAAATGAAGCAGAAGGAAATTACGAAGTTGGTTTTGTAAGTGACGATAATACTTCTTTATCTATTAAGGCCAAAGAGACTAATCATTGGAATAATGAAAGTGTATTTGAAAACCTCGAATGTGTATCTAATTTCTTTGAAGATGGCTCCGTCGGGTATTCACCTAACAAAAATAATTTTGAAGGACTTGAACTTAAAGCCTATAATTGGAAAGTAACGCTCTTAGAAGTTGAGAGTGTAAGTTCTAGCTTTTTCGAAAATGAAAACATCTTCCCAAAAGGTTCGGTAAAGTTTGACAATGCTTTATTGATGAAAGATATTGAACATGAATGGATTGGATTAAAAAAAATAAAACCCTGCAACTAACAACGCATACAATTTCATTTTGCAAATTCTCCCCGCTGCAAAATTTTGAGTAACTTTAAACCTAACGCATAACGGAATAATATCGAAAGACAAACTTCCTTACTATGCGAAACCGTTGTTCGCAACAATAATGAAAAACCAAATGTGGAAAATCAGGACAGTAAGTATCATAATAATCATTATAACATTTAGTTCTTGTCAATTTAATCAATCAATTGAAACCGATTTAATAACTGGAGCCTATTCAAGGGGAAATGGAATTGGATCTGACAATGTGGCCATAGAAATAAATGGAAAAGTGGAAAAAAGAAATGAATTTATTTTTGGCGAAAAAGTAAATCTTATTTTTAACAACATTAGTGGATTGACCTATTCAGAAGAAAAAACGTATCCAGGACTGGCAATCCATATTGTGAAAAATGAAAAAGACACCGTACTATCCAGTCCTAATTTGCTGAAAAGTTTAGATGACGGAACTGACCTTTCCCCTCTTCAATTACAAGCGAACTTTACAGCTGCTTTACCCTATCAGAACAATGAAAAATATATAGTTTATGTTGATATATGGGACAAAAAAGGAGATGGGAAATTCACTTATGAATTGCCTTTCACAGTAAAAGAAAATAAATTATTAAATATAGAAAGCAGCGGTATTGAATATTCTAGGATATACTTATGGAACGAAACTCTTAAACAATCTGTTTTTGATAATAACATAAATTCTGAACACTTATTCATATTAATATTCGACGACGTAGAGGGTTTAGTCGTAAGGAATGAAAAGGTTTTTCCAATTTTTTCAATTGATATTATAGATAATGATGGGGGAGAAATTCTTTCAAGTCCGAATGTTTTGAGTGATTTCGAGAACGAAGGAGTGGATCCTAAAGATTTAAAAGCCCAAATGACAGCTAAAATCACATTTTCAAAAGGTGAAACAAACAATCCTTGTAGGCTAATAGCAAAACTAAAAGACAAGAATTCATCAAAGGAAATTAACGTAACTACGGAATTGAATATAAATTAAAGTTCCTAATTCCGTATAAAATTGATTGCTAGTTTTAACTTACTATTAACTCTCTCACTTAAATCAATTAAAAAATACAAATGAAACCATTTCTTCTTATCATTCTGATTTTGTTAGCCTCCTGTAAACAGGACAAAATAACTGGTTTCAATCACATATACAAAACATAACCCGAGACATTGATAACAACATATTTTAATAATTCACCATTTAAGAAAAAGTACATCATTGCAGCTTTCTTGGTATGGAACATATTGTTCATTCCAATTATTATGACTTTCTTTTTAATCATTTCTGCTTTAAGATTTTTCTAATTTGATACGCTTAGGTGTTAGAATAACACACATAATTCATAGCTCAATTCGTTAAGGAGACTTAAATCCCTATAAAAAACCTAACTTCGCCACTTGAAAAAACACCTCGATGGTCTTACCACTAGTCTCCTTCACCGACCGCGTGTCACTGAAGCTATAGCGGAAGCATAAGTAGCTCGGCTACAAAGGCTGAAGAACACCACAAATCATTTAAAAGTCATTATCCACATTATGGAACAAGCTGAATTTTTAGAACAAAATATATTTACTGATTTGAATAATCAGAATGACGGATTCGACGAAGCGTCTAAACGCTATTTTTCTGAATCGGATTTCGAAATCGTTCTTCAGCGAGTTGAACATTTCGGAATTGGAATTTATAAAATTGAACCTTCGTTCAATGGTGAATCCTATGGGGTTTCAGTAAACGAAGATCATAAAAAGAAAGCAACCGATCCAAAATGGTATAAAAAGGCGTTTCTAACTTTTAAGACCCGCCAAGCAGCACTTTCTTATTCCGCGACGTATAAAGTTTCGAACAAACTTTTATCGAGATAGTTTAGGGTGAACAGGGATGCAATACCAAATTGCCTCCTTTTTGGCTATCTTTAAATACTCCCCTACTTTCAATGTATAAACCTTAGCGCTAATTAGAAAAACAATGTGCAGATATGCAATGACCTTATATAAATCGCACTTCGCATGTTTTGAATGTCAGAAAACTTTCAAACGCAGACTTCTTAAAGACATTCAAGGAGGAATTAGCCAATTAGATGAAGAAGTTCCTGCAAAATGTCCAGATTGTAATGTATTGATGGCAAATATGGGCTTCGACTTCAAGGCTCCAAAAAAGAACGATAACAAAGCTTGGGGTCACCTCGCAACTTTATATGGAGTTGGGATAGCGTTTCATTCTTGTGGTTGTACAGGGCCAGGATATGTACCTCGGGATAAAAAAGAACTCATCGAGCATTTCATCGCAATTAAAAATGAGTATTTAGAGCATCAACAGTTTTGGGCTCGAAGGCGTGAAGATCCAGTTACACAAAGTGAAATTGCCAAAGATGCTCATCATAATGGAGCCTTTCTTTATAGTATCCCTAGGAATATGAAATCGGGAACTAAAAACAACATTAAATACGAGGCTAAGCAAGCTCAAGTATACTGGCATGGAAAGGCAAATGAGGTAGCACAAAAAATATTGAGTATTGCCAATGCAAATAGCGCATAGCGCACGATGCTTTATTCAATCCGTTAGGAGCAATTCAAATATACTTTGTGCCTAACTTAAAATTTTAGCTGGAATTTAAATGGACAGGAATTTATCCCAAATTATAACAAAAGTTTACAGTAAAATTGATTTCGAAATTTCGGGTTTTAAAAAAGAACTAGAGCGTAAAGATTACTATGCTTGCCGATTTGAATTAAACGGGCGTAAAATCATAAGTAGAAATGCCAAAATCACACCTAAAAAAGCGGGACAGTTCGTTACATTCTGGAAGCGAAACGGAAACGGACCGATTGAACCCTTCAGCAAAACAGACCCAATTGATTTTTATACAGTAAACGTCAGGAATGAATATAAGTTTGGACAATTTGTTTTCCCAAAGTCTGTTCTGATCAAAAAAGGATTAATTTCAACAGACAAAAAAGAAGGTAAAAGAGCATTCCGAGTTTATCCAAATTGGGATTCTGTTTCAAATAAACAAGCGGAACGAGCTCAAAAATGGCAACTAAATTATTTTTACGAAATCAACAATGCATTGGACTTTAATCGAGTTACGGAGTTGTATAAAACTGAATAGCTATACAAAAGCGCTATATGAATAGAATTATAATTTTACTGTCCTTATTGACTGTCCTTGGTTGTAAACAGAAAAATACTGGGGCGGAATTGATGGATTTGAGCACGATTACACAAGGCCCCATCCTTCATGACACCTTAACTTCTAAACAAATCGAAAACATCAGTTATTTGTATGACACTTTTAAAGAGGTTGACCCAAAAGCTAAAGAAAAATGGCTGGAAGATTTCAAAAGAGACCTCAATCCTGATAAAGAAATTGAAACTTGGTTAATGATGGCAAGCGCCTACAATAGTTATTGTGAAGGCAAAAATATCGGAATAGATACTAAGAATGAAGTGTTCAAAATAGTTCTTTTAAGGTCCTCAATACCTGAGAATGAAGTCCTAAGTCTATTTAAATTGGAATACCTTTCTGAGTCAGAGGCAATATCAATTATGAAGACTTACAAACTGAAAGCGAGGCCGCTTCGAGTGATTCAAGAATAACGCTATTTAAACATGTCTGAACCACAATTCAATACCAATGGAACCATTGGTGACATCACTAAATCTGCAAACAAAAACCCTCATATTTATAGGGTTTTAAGTATGTTGATGGATCATATTATAATGTGCATTGTAATTGTGCCATTGGCAATTTTAATCTTTGTAATCATTTTAAAATTTGAAGATAAATTGAACCTAGATATTGGAATCGCTTTAATTTTTATTCCATTTTTCATTTACCTAAATAAGGATTTTTTAAAATCCAAAAGCCCTGCAAAACGCATTTTAGGTTATCAAGTAATGGACCGAAAAACAAATAATCCTGCGAATGAATTACAATGCTTCATTCGAAATTTGACCATCTGTATTGCTTGGCCTCTTGAAGTTATTGTTGGCTTTATTAATCCAGAAAGACGCATTGGAGACTTCTTAGCGAATACAAAAGTGGTTTTGGCTGAAAAGGAAAAGTTAACTTCTATTTGGACCGATTTAAAGCATAAAAAACTGAAAATAAATTATCTCGGAATTTTATTGATTGGCGGACTCTATTTTTATGGATTAAGTCACTTTTTACTGAATCTGCAATAAATAGCTATGGTAACAACACAAATAATTTATGACCATTATAAGATTGACAATGAGTAGTTTACTTTTTATTTTGATGATGTCATGCACTTCCAATAATGACATTGATATTTCGAAATACCCAATCATAACAACTGTAGCAGAGTTATCCGAATTCTACGATCTAAACTTGGATACAACTGGGCAATATGAACAAAGTACCATCACCAAATATTTTGACGGTTCTTTAGCGCTTGAATATTCATATGATTTATTAGAATCGGATACATTCGATCCGTTGTTCTATTCAATTACGGTTGAACAAGAGCGCACACCGAGAGATGCAAGAGAAGTTTTTATTCTAGGCAAGAATGCTCTAAATATCGTGGGAAACTCCTTTGGTCAGGGCACCATAAAAATAGATAGCCTCGATCTGCCAGGTGACGACACTTATTACGCCTTAAGGACCTATGATGGCCAGCCAAATGGGATGTTTTATATTGTTAGAAAAGGTGCAAGAGTATACACAATGATGGCTTCAGGAATTTATACAACCGATCATAGTATAGTATATGATATAATAATTCCAAAAATTGAAGATCTAGAGACCTATAATATCACTAAATAAACTGGCTTCAACGACGTATCTGTTAATGCGTTTACCGACTCAACGAATGATTGAATCTACCCTTACCGAAATTGCAAAAGAGCTAAAGGTAGAACTTGGCAAGAAAAGTCACAAAGTATCGACAACTCCAGGATCATTCACACCAATAATAAATTATAATCTTGAATTTAACTACCATACTATTCCAATTAAAGTGATTTGTGAATTGGGGAATCATAATATTGCAGTAAGTCAATTCAAAATTGAATTAAGCATGCAACACTCAAATTTCATAGTGGATACAAGAAATCACTTGATCCGGATTTTAACGTTGAATAAATCGCCTTGGAAAATCAAAACGAACAAGAAATTTGTTGTAAGAAAGCTCAGTAAGTTATTGGATACATCTGGAATGACCCAATTGACAAAAAAACAGGCTTTTGAACCAACGATTATTGGAAAAATGATGGATACTCATTTTCTTTTAGAAATTAAGTTCTATTTAGGATTTACGAATAAGGAAGATTCTATTAGACCTTTAATTAATTTTAATAAAAGCTTTATTGACTATTTACAAAGAGAATACTGTGGCCGTGATGTTCAGGCAGATTAGAATTTCTACTTTTATATTTATCCCCAACAAAACAGAATACAGAATAAAGCAGCGGATATAAATAAATGAACAAAGCATGCACCAATTAAATCGTTACTTTTATAAAAACACTCCTGAATATTAAATTTATTACGCTCATATTGACTTTTTTTCTATTCGTTTCTTGCGACAAATATGCCCGTGAAGATTATCCGGAGTTGGTATCCAAAAGTGAAAATTACCAACATGTGAATAGTTGCTTTTCAGAAGGTTTTGATGATTTAAATAAACTTCCGAGCAAAGCGAAGAGCAACATTGAGCACTATTTAAAAAATCGTTTAAGTAAAAAATATTACGAAAGATTGGAATTTAATTCTGGCTATGTCCTTTCAGACAAACCTATTGAGATTGAAAGGTCAGACAGTGATCATACTATTTTGGCACTACTTGGGGAGAACAGACAACAAGCCGATTGTGACACCCTATTGTCATTTCCTATTTATGCAGCAGTTTACGAACTCAAAATTCCTGAAATCGGAATTGAAAGTATTAGGATGAACTTGATGTTGGACAGCAATGGCAACCTGATTAAAGACATTGAATTTCCGGAAACAGCAATCGCTCATAACTTAATTCCCATTGACAGTATTCATTCAGAATTAATTCGTAGAAATATTCCTAGTAAAAAATTATACATTGACTTGTGGTTTAGTAAAAAAAACAAATCGCTTTTTTGGTCAACATTCACTTTAATTCAAGAAGGAAGTATTTTTGGGCCGAGTTGTTTTCCAGAAGTTGAATATCACTTTAAAATGGACGCCTTCACCGGAGAAATAATCAATTATGAATTTGAAACCTATGCAGAATACCTCGATGACCTTTTATAAAGTATGACGAATAACTGTAACAATTAATTAACGAAACGGTTCTAAAAAATCACTAACTTAGTCTTACGGGAATATTCAAAAAAACAAAAGAAAGACCAATCGAACGGACTCAAACAATTTATTCTAAGTAGTTCTGTTTAATTTGTAATACACGTTTGAATAAATCCAATGTCCCAAAAAATGTAATTTAAGCAAGTTTCTATGAGTCATGAACCTTTACCCATTTTCGTTAGTTATGCCAGCTATGACAATGGAAGCGATAACGCAGAAGAGCGATGGCTCGATAGACTCATCCAATTTCTGAAACCATTAAATCTTGATGCGAAAATTTCCATTTGGACAGATACCGAATTAAAGGTCGGCGCAAATTGGCGAAGCGAAATTAAAACTGCTATCGAAAAAGCCAAAGTGGCCATTTTACTTGTCAGTCCAGCTTTTTTGGCCTCTGATTTTATCCGGTCTGAAGAATTACCAAGATTGCTCAGAAAAGCAAACCCAACGAACGACGCTGGATTGGCAGGGCTAGAAACATCCGAAGACATGCTTATTTTGCCGATTCTCATAAGACCCTGTCTAATTAACCATGCTGAATTTGAAATTTTTGAAGGCCAAAGTGAAGTTAGGTATGGCCGGTTAAGTGAGTTTCAATATGTTCCAAAAGGAAGTGCCATGAATGGTCTTTCTCAGTTTGAACAAGACAAGCAGTATGAATTGATTGCTCAGCGAATTATTGAGGTCTTAGAAGTTAAAGATGATGATTCTCTAAAAATAATCTCTCCAAATGAAATTACTCTAATACAGACGACCCTAATTAAATTCCTAAGTGAATTCGATCGATGGTGGTTTAATGCATTAAGAATTAATACTTGGGGTGGGAAACAAGCAGATTATAAAATCTTAGGAGACTATACCGTAAAGCAATTATCATCCATGTTGAATGAATTGTCGAACCACAAAAAGATTGAGAGGAAAGATGGTAAGAAAAGCCTTGTGTATAGAGCAAAAAAGCTTTGATACAGCAACGCATATAGCCTTATGGAATGTACAGTACGTTCTATAATTGATCATTTAGAAATAGTTTTTATTAAAAACCCGATAAATATTCAACTATATCACGTTGAAAAACTAAAAAGAATTATGAAAAGTCACTTTATACTATTCTTATTATTAAGTCTCTCTTTATCAAATATGAATGCCCAGCAGAACAATTTAAATAAGGAAGATTCCAAAACCGCCATGGAAGGATTGCCAAATTTAGAATTGAACGTCCCGAAAGGTTTGAGCTATGCGAAGTTTCCTGACTTAAATTATCAATCGGAAGCATTATCGAGACTAAACTTCTCCCCCACTATAAAAATTCTGGTAGACTCTAATTTTCCAATTTATAAACCGAATTGTAATTGTCCCATTCGCACCTATAAACCAGATTCAAGTTTCGAGTACTATTTAAAAATTTATTAGGAATAGCCCTTGCACAGCAACGAACAAGGGATTCGTCTTCTCAAAAATGAATTCAAAAAAAGAAGTAACTAAAAAGCTAATTTCAAGACTTAGGTTGTAATGGAGTTTTCCAAAAAAGAAATAGGAAGAGCACAGCTCTTCACTTTGTTCGAAAATGATGCTCCGCTCAGCACCAAGGAAGTTATGACACAGTTGAGTTCTAATTCAGCTTTCAGAAAGTTTTATAATGAAATTCTTAAAAACTCCGATTACGAAGCGTTCTTTTGGGAAAATAAGCCCGTTACAGCGCACAACCTATCCGACGCCTATGAATTTGCACTCGTTGAAAGCGATGCTCTAAAATCAATCCATTCGAGCCCTAATGCTTTTGAAGAAAAATTTAGTGATGCTCAAGTGGTTGTGTTCCCAAATCTATCAGGTGATGCAACTTTAATTGTGCCATGTCCCAAAGTTGATCATTCCGTATACGCCCATCTGGCACAGTTCGTTAGAAACGCAGATGAAAATCAAATCGATGCATTTTGGAAATATGCGGCTCAAACTTTGCTGCAAAAGGTAAACGACGTCCCCATTTGGATGAGCACCGCAGGTTTAGGCGTTTCTTGGCTTCATTTGAGAATTGATCAACGTCCAAAATACTACAGACACCAACCATTTAAAACGATTGCAACATAGTAATGAACAAAGACTTAGCTAAATTTTTAAATATTATATCCATTCCAGTAAATGGAATATTTGTGTTTATCAACCTCTCCGAATATTATATTGTTGCTATTAAAAAAGATATCGCTTTATACCCCTTCGGAGAAAGTGGTCCTGCTCACTATTACTATAGAACAGCCGATTTATATGCATTAGTAGCCCTTAGTTACGGTATCCTTTTTCTCCTTATGTTCTTACTTGGAATTTGGAACCTGAAAACAAATAAGGTCCATGGACTCCTCATGTTAATGCTTTCCATTGGGCTCATAATTGTTCAGCTATTTCATGGGTTATTAGGTTAAAAGCAGCTATTTAATATTTATTCTCGACGGTGCAATTATTAGCATAGACTGTATTTCCGGCAATTTTACCTAACTTAGTTTAAATGAAAAACCTCTTCGTAAAAATTATTATTTTATTCTCTAGCGTTATTGTAAACGCACAGATCCTTACTATTCCAGATGAAAACTTCAAAAATGCCCTAATCAATACCAAATGTTCTGACACCAATAGGGATGGAGTTGGAGATGCTTCGGCTGATTTAAACGGTGATGGCGAAATTCAAAGATCGGAAGCAGAAGAAGTCTATGTCCTCGATTTAAAGAACAAAAACATATCGTCCCTGGAAGGGATTTCCAATTTTGTTAATTTAGAATATCTACTTTGTGACAATAACAAAATAAGCTCACTTAATTTGTTGAAATTAAATAAACTGCGCTCTGTTTCTTGCTCAAATAATGGATTAGAAGAATTAAACATTTCGGGCCTACCAAACCTAAGGCTAGTAATATGTTCAAAAAATAAGCTCACGAAATTAGATGCTACTAACTTAAAAAAGCTTTATTTCTTAGAGTGCAAGCTAAATAAAATTGAAAATTTAGAACTGAAGGGAAGTAATAATATTGAAACTCTTGATGCAAACATCAACAAGTTAACGGTCTTAGATGTAAGTTTTTTATCAAAACTTAAACTACTGCATTTGGTTCAAAACAATCTTACTGATTTGAAAATAGGCGAGTTGACTAATTTGCACACCATATGGCTTGATGATAATCATCTCAAAGATATTAATTTGGAAGGCTGTACAAGTTTAACGAATCTTCATTGTGCTCGTAATGGATTGAAAAAACTAGATATAAAGCGTTTGACTCATCTTGAATTTCTTGATTGTAAATCAAATAGTCTAGAGACAATAGATGCTTCCAATTCAATAAAACTGAAACAGTTATATTGTCAAAATAATAATCTAAGACTAATAAATATTTCAAATATAAGTTCGCTTGAGGATTTTAATTTTTCAAATAATCAATCTAAAGTTATTTTAGTTGAGTAATAAATTGGATTAAATAACTCTTAAAAACAAATTCAAAAATTCAACTTTAGATAAACTACAAATAGGAATTTCTACCTATCTTTAAATCATCTCCCCTCATTCAATTATCATTATTGAAATTATAGGTGCTACGATTATGCAATATTTAGAACCTGCAAATCCTAAAACCTAATTTCATATCATTTCCTATTACTAAATAATTCTTATCAGAACTAAATCTATGGACAAAAATTATAAAGAAGCTTTAGATCGAATACAACAATGTTGTTAAACACTCCGATATTTTTGTAAGCTTGTTCTTTACTAAGGTGGGGAAATACACTTTAGAAGAATTTGAAACTGCCTTTGGGCAATTTAAGAAAACAGGAAAACCCTTGATTTATACTTATTTTAAGAATGCTGAGATAAGTACGGAGGAAATAACGGATGAAATTAATAGTCTATTAAACTTTCGAAAAAAAATAAGTGACTTAGGGCATTATAGAACGATTTATAAAAGCACAGAAGACCTACAGCTACAATTTAAAAAACAACTCGATAGGATATTGTTTGACTTAAAATAGACTATCTCTAAGGTAAATCCAAAAGACAATAACAACTATGAAACATGTAGTACTAAGTTCATCAATCCTTATAGCGGTAATTGATAATAGATACCCCACCTAAAAGTATTAAGAAAATTAGGGGTCGTATTATTTCTAAAATGGGATCATTAAGCAAGTGAGTCCCCAAAGCACCAAACAATACAACAGCCATCCCTACGATGGCAATTTTTAAGGTTTTAGGGATCACTATTAAAATGGCAAGCAGCAATTCTATGATTCCAATAACTAAATGGAATCCGTCTGGATATCCCCAATGCTCAAACATTTCGACTATGGCAGGGTTACTGGTAAGCTTACCTACACTTGCCAATAGAAACCCCAATGAAAGTAAAATACGTAATACCCAATTTAGAACCAATCTAGTTTTTTTCATTTTTCTGTTTTTTGATAGACTCAAAACTCCTACATTTAAATGATTGGAAACTGAATGTTAGCTGAATAATTCGTGAATTTTAAATGAAAGAAGATAAAATATATCGTAGAACCGTTGCACTAACTCCTGAATATATCTATGATTACAGAAAAGGTAGCCTCATTCAAAAAAACGGAAATGAACTATTCCTGAACAATCGTTTGAAAGGGTTTATTACTATTCTTATAGAAAACAGAAATGACGTGGTAACCCGTGATGAATTAATGAACCATGTTTGGAAGGATATTGTTGTGAACGACGAATCCATCACAAAAGCCGCTTCCGACTTCCGTAAATTCTTGGCGAATAATAATATAAAAGGGCTAAAACTAATTACAATTAGAAGACTCGGATATAAATTGGAAATTAATGAAGCGCTACTTCAGAATAAAGAAAAAATGGGCTTTCTAAAACTCTCTTTAAAAGTTATTGGATATGCATTACTAGCGATGATTTCGGTAATCATCCTCGTTAGAGCCATCAAATATTGATAATATTGGAATTCAATGGCTTAAATAATTAAACCATCGAACACTCTAACTAGGAATACATTTATAAAAAGAAAAACCCTTCAAGCCAACGCCAAATGACTAAAAAAGAAGTCTGCCTACAATACATTGAACTCCTCGAAAAAGGCGAGATGGAACAACTTCTCACCTTATTTAACACAGATGGTATTATCGATTCTCCCATTTATGGACGGAAGCCGGCGGCCGACTTTTATCGGGATTTAACCAGCGACACCAACAACTCTGAACTAAAATTATTAGGGATTTTTGAAGAAGACAATAGCGATCATGTTGCCCTATACTTTAACTACCAATGGACATTGAAAAACAATGAAATTGTAAATTTTGACGTCGTTGATATTATTGAATTTGACACACAGAATAAAATCTCCAAACTCAAAATTATTTACGACACCGTTGTTGCCAGAGGTTTGGTGAAGCAATTGGATGGTTAATTTCTTCTAAAAAGAGTTTTTAGACGTCATGTTTAGAAAAAATTCAATCTACAAAATAGTTAATGACTTCCAATAGCAGGCCTCGTGTTATAAAAAATAATGCGTATATTAGTTCTTCCTCAAGAAAGTCATTATTTAGAATGGCATTAGTGCAATCCCCAATACAATTTATATAATTGAAAGCACAGTGTTTTTACCATTTAAATGAGTAAAATCCAGTTTTAAAATAGTCGAATTTCAACCGCAACGCAGTAATGGTACTAGTCACATTTAATGGAGTAGCATTGTTAATAGTTTAAGCTTAAGAGATTAGTTTATAACATGAAAACGATCCGAATTTTTATTGCTTCTTCTTCCGAACTTAAGGAGGACCGGGAACTGTTCCGGAATTTCATAAGTAACGAAAATGATCGATTACATGAAAAAGGAATCTATTTGATGGTGGTTCAATGGGAAAATTTTTTTGATGCCATTTCTGAAACTCGGCTTCAGGACGATTATAATGATGCCATTCGCGAATGTGATGTTGTTTTTTGTCTCTTCTTTACAAAAGTGGGGAAATTTACAGCCGAAGAGTTTGACGCAGCCCATCAAGCTTTTAAAGATACGGGGGAACCAAAAATATGGACCTATTTTAAGAATGCCGATCTCAAATCAAGCTCCATTACAAAAGAATTCAATACCGTATTGGCCTTCAAAGAAAAGATTGGCAACCTTGGTCATTTTCACACAGAATATACCAGTAATGATAATCTGCACCTTCAATTTCGGAATCAATTAGATAAATTCCTGTCGCTATCTGAAGAGGACCCTCTGGAGGATAGCGGAAATAATGAAAATAAGTTTGAGGTGGTAATCACAAAACCTAAAACGAATACCTTCAACATTTTACTAACTAAAAGATTAATTGAAGCCATTAGTCCATACAATAAAAAAGTAAAGGAATTATTGGACATGAACAGCGACTGGGAAAACAAGGCCAATTTGGTTCCTGCGGTAAAACGCATGATTATTTCCAATTATGTGGGGGTGTTGGGCATGCAGTTACGAAAGCTAATGTCCATTGGTGAAGAAGATTTTTCAGAGAGTAAGATGAAAAGATATCTCGAAAACTGCCAGCTTACAGCAACAAGGGCGTTACAACTTCTTTGCTTCGCACTAATTTCAAAATTATGGGATCATCGTAACCATATGAAAATTGAATTATCCGAAATCCAGACTACTACTATTACCAAATTTTTCATGAATGCGGCTGAAGAGAACATCATAGGTTTCGCTGACCTGCTAAGAATAATGATTGGTATTTTCATTGATAATAAATTGAAACTTCCTATACCCTATTTGAACGATCTTCAACCGAAACTACAGGATGACGGAAGTTTCTGGGAAGCATGTACCCAATTAAACAAGATCCATGAACTCTTAAATAATGCTACATTTTCTGACAAGGATTGCAATGAAGCCGAAAAAAACCTAGCTCATGTTCTTGAAAGCCTGAGTTTCCTTGCCGAATACCGAATGATTTCCATCAAGGACATTGACTACGACCAACAAAGAAATGATACGGAAGGACTATATCTTCATAATTATACACTTATTGAAGGCGATAGTCACACCAACAATAGTAGGCAAGGAAAAATTAGAATGGATTCTACGCCCGTTATCTCTTATGCGGTTTTGCTATTTAAAGATGACTACCGAGAAAACATAAACATGGTTCCATTTATTATTGATTATAATGGGCTAGCAGATGCGGGTGGGTCAAAAATTTGCTTCTATTCTTTTTGTAATTCATTTGATGACCTCAGCCTCAATTACAATTTTATAGAAGACAATAGTAAGGTTACCGTCAAAAAATCTAACAATCCAAAGCCAGACGACAACAGTAGTGATATTAACACCTGGTTGGCGAAAAAAGAGAATCGAAAGGACTTGAATTTGGACAATATTTTTACATTTTTTTATCAAGCAAAAAAAACACTGACGGGAATAGAAGAAGAAAACGACGGAGACAAATTTTAATAGAGCCTTTAAATTTATTTAAAATTGATGCACATGAAAAAATATCCTTTTAAGTTCTTGGATTCCTATGAGAGGGAAGACAGAGGTGTTTTTTTCGGCCGCGACGAAGAGATTAATTCACTCTACGACATGGTCTTCCAGTCGTCCATCATACTTATTTACGGGGCTTCAGGCACAGGTAAAACTAGCCTTATAAATTGTGGTTTGGCTGGTAAATTTGAAACACATGACTGGCTTGCCTTAATGATTCGTAGAGGAAATAATATAAATGACTCCTTAGAAAAATCATTGAATAATGCAGGTGGAAATTCAGCTGTAACTTCAGACAATACGAATTGGTTTGATGAATGGTCAGATAATACTGAAACAGCCAGTACTGATTTGACCCCTATTGGAAGGTCAATTAATTCAGTATATCAAAAATCTTTTCGGCCAGTCTATCTGATATTCGATCAGTTTGAAGAACTTTATATACTTGGTACTGTTGGCGAACAAGAGCTCTTTATCAAAACCGTTCAGGACATTTTACAGTCAAAACAACCTGTAAAACTAATTTTTTCAATTCGTGAAGAGTACCTCGGCCATTTATACGAATTTGAACGAGCAGTACCTCAATTACTTCAGAAAAAAATACGAATAGAACCCATGAACCTTGAAAAGGTGAGGCAAGTGATTATTGGGGCTGCAGAATATGAAGATTCCAGCATTAGCATAAAACCCAATGAGTCCGACTTGGTAGCTGAAGGGATTTTTAATAAAATAAAAGGTGATAAAAAATCACTCACCATACAGTTGCCATTCCTTCAAGTTTTTCTGGATAAATTTTATTTGAACATTACGGGAGATGAAAATCGAGAGACGCTTGCCGAATTTAACGCCCATGCACTTCATGAAATGGGTGAGATTGGTGATATTCTCATTAATTTCTTAGATGAACAAGTTGACAGTATCGCAAATGACATTCAAGAAAAACACCCAGCATCGACCGATGAACTGATTTGGAAAATTTTATCCCCATTTTCAACATTGGAAGGAACTAAGGAACCTATTAGTAAGGATCAACTGTATGAACGTCTGCCCAACATCAATGCCATCGTGGTTGATGAGGTGATTGAACGATTAATAAAAAGCCGTATTCTTCGGTATAATGGAGGTACCGATACTTTTGAAATAGCCCACGATGCACTGGCCAAACCCATTGCTAAAAAAAGAGGCGCTAAAGAAACTGCTCTGCTTGAAATAAAGCGACTCATAAAAAGCCAAGTGGCAATTACGGAAGAAGGAAGAGAATATTTTACAGAAAAACAGTTACTATTTATTGAACCGTACCTCCATAAACTCAAACAAAGTGATGAAGAGCAGGATTGGATTGCTAAAAGTCGTGTCCATGTGCAAGAACAAAAGAAATTAGAGGCACAGAAGCAACGAGACGACTTTTTGAATCTACAACGAGAGAATACTAGTAAGAAAGAAAGAACTCTAATGAAACGTTATATAGGCGCATTAGTACTCGTCTTATGTGTAGTCTTCCTTTTATTTAACAAAACAGAAAAATTAAATAAAGAGATACAAAGTTATGCACTTGCTTCAGTTGCTGAGGAACAAGTGGAGGGAGACCCAGCTCTGGCTATTCGTCTTACTAAAATGGCATGGGCGAAATACCCAGGCAATCTGCCTGCTTGGCGAATACAACGCTCGGTATCCAAAGTATACTACCAATCACCTTTATCTAGAGAAGACAGCCTTAAACATCGGGGTTTTGTCTCGAGTGCTGAATTTTCACCCGATGGAACTATGATTGTATCTGCCTCAGCAGATTCAACAGCGATAATAAGGGATGCGGGCTCTAAAAGATTGATAGCAATACTTACTGGACATGAGGGTGCTTTATACAGTGCTGTATTTTCTCCCAAGGGGAATAAGATCGTAACAGCATCCGAAGATAATACGGCGAAAATATGGAAAGTATTTTCACCCGATAGGCCAATGGGCCAAACACCATCACGTGATTATGCCGCTACTGTAGTAGTAGAATTTCGGGAATTCATCGCTAATCTTAAGGGGCACCGCGGCGCCGTATTCAGTGCAGTATTTTCTCACGATGGATCTATGATTGCTACCGCCTCAGCAGATTCAACAGCGAAGATATGGAATTCAGAATCTGGAAAAATAATTGCCGATTTGAAGGGCCATCAAGGAGCAGTAACTAGCGTTGCATTTACACTCAATGGCAAGAATATTGTGACAGCATCTGAGGATAAAATAATAAAAATATGGGATGTCGAGTCTGGGAATTTAATCAAAGATTTAAAGGGGCCTAAAGAAAATGAGAATGGCGAAGGATTAAAAGGTGATTCACTAATAAAACAACTAATAAATCTCGACTATAAAGATGTTAGAGCTTTTTTGGTACGTCACTGGAGCAAATCGAATAGAAATAGTTCACCAAGTGGAGAATCGGCACTTGTATTATACGAGGGGAGTAGGTTTATAGGTAAACCTTGCCGCATCGATATAGAGTTTATACCACAAATAGAAAAAATAAACGAATACGCAGAGAAGGCGGATGTCTTCCTTTATGTAACCAGTTCGTTTCGCACCGCACCATATATCAATGGTAAATTTGTGGACTCGGTTATCTATAAGGAACATTTAACAGGACACGCTATCGATATAAACGTTTCCCATAACAATGGTAGCTTTGCAAACTCCAAAATCCTTCGTAAATACCCCAATGTTCCAGATCCAGTTCGAATCTTCATCAAGTCTATAATTGATGATCCCGAACTGGGGTGGGGTGGAAAAAAAGATCCAATACACATAGCCGACAGACTTAGCGAGGATACAGTGGCTTGGAATAAAAGGTACCGTAACTTACAAGGGTTAGAGCAATTGGATCAATATGTTGATAATGATGATGCTTACATAGTTGTGATTTCACCCAATGGTAAAAAAATTGCCGCTTCGACGAAAGATACAGTGAGGATATGGGATATTAAATCTAAGAAAAAACCTGTTGAGCTGAAGGGGCATCAAGGTAATATTTACAGCGTCGCTTTTTCTAATGATAGTAATAAAATTGTAACTGTTTCTGCCGATAATACCGTGAAGATATGGGACGTAAAGACGGGAAAACTAATTGCCGATTTGAAAGGGCATGAAAATCGAGTTAACAGTGCTGCATTTTCACCCGACGGGGAAAAGATTGTAACCGCATCCATGGACAAAACAGTGAAGATTTGGCACACACCAACAAGCATCATAGATTTGCTAAGCAAAGGCAATTTTCCTGAACTCACCAAAATTGAATTGGAGGAATTGGACCTTGATTTTATTAAAATAAAAAATTAGTATTAAGCCAATCCTTCGGAAATTAGAACCCGCTATATTAATTGGTTCTAAGCCAAAGTCCAAGAACTACGAATCGTACAACCACTGGCTCGTATCAAGGCTAAAATTGGGCAACGCTTATCAACACGCGCTCCAAGTTCTTGAACCTGCTCTTTAGTTACATTCCCTTGCACGACTGCTTGTAATCGTAATTCTTTATACGCACCATAAGAATGTTCCGAAGAGCCCATAAAACCTGCCAAATCTAAATCGATTTCAAGATTTATATCAATCGCACTAATAGTTAAAGAAAGCTCTGCTGCGACCACCTGGGCTTGTTCATTTTGACAACCAGCAACAGAGGCAATAAAATACTGCATTGGGTTAGCACCGCTATTGGATCCACCATCCTCTGTGGGTTCATCCATTTGAAGTGTCCATTCGGTATCGGTAATACTTACTTTTGTTGGCCATCCTCTTCCCTCAGCCGTAACTTTAAAAGTTTCGATATGTTGATTTTCTTGTGTCATGTTTTGTTTCGTTTAATAGGTAACAATGTAGCGTTTGTCGAAGAATTAACAAGCCGTTTTCTACCTAAAAGTTCCTTCTCACGACAATTTAGATGATCCGTATTCTTCAAAATTTAAACAGATTTACTAACTTGATTCCCACAACCGAAAATTCCTACCAGAGATAACCACTAAACACGTCTTAAAAGTCTCGTTAGGAGCTATAAACTATAGAACTTATGAATTCAGTAGTAAAAAACATTTTAGCCATCATTATAGGACTCATCATTGGAAGTGCCTTAAATATGGGGCTTATACTAATTAGTGGCTCCATCATACCTCCACCTGAAGGAGCAGATGCAACCACCATGGAAGGGCTCAAAGAATCGATGCATCTCTTTGAACCCAGGCATTTTATTTTTCCCTTTTTAGCACACGCCTTGGGTACTCTTGTGGGAGCCTTCATCGCAGCCTTGATTGCTGGGACGCGTAAAATGACATTTGCCATGGTTATCGGAGTCTTTTTCCTAATTGGCGGCATCGTAAACGTCTATCTACTTCCCGCTCCTACTTGGTTTGGTATTGTGGATATCCTTGGAGCCTACCTGCCAATGGCATGGATTGGCGGAAAACTGGCAACTAGAAAAAAATAAAGGTTTACTAATAAAATACAAGACTAAAAGATCATCCCATTCAGCATAAAACAAAAACTATGTTCAGGAAATTTCAAAAAATAGTAATTATAGGTTTTCTCATTGGCTGCAATGCTGCTTTTGCTCAAACTACGGAAGACAAAGGATTATTTAGCTTCGACCGCCTTTTTTCTGGAGAATTTAGACAAGATCGAGAACGGTCCATTCAGTGGGATAAAGATGGGGAAGGCTACATCACGATTGAGAAATCGAGTACGCTAGAGGGTGCTGACGAGTTGGTGCACTATACAAGCGCAACCCAAGAACGGACGCTATTCGTTACTGCAGAAAAACTACGGTTAAAAAACGGCTCTCTATCCATCGAGAGCTTTACGCTTTCACCCGATGGAACGAAAGTTTTACTATTTACCAATTCGAGCAGGGTCTGGCGATCTAACACTAAAGGAGACTATTGGGTATATGATCTACAACTTCAATCTTTAAAACAGTTAGGGACATCTTTTGAATCATCTTCATTGATGTTTGCCAAGTTTTCGACAGACAATCGTTTTGTGTTTTACGTGCATAAATTCAATATTTATAAAGAGGACTTTGCTTCGAATGCCGTTGCTCAACTGACCAAAGACGGAACCGGAGACATCATTAACGGAACCTTCGACTGGGTATACGAGGAAGAATTTGGAAAAAGAGATGGTTTTAGTATAAGTCCGTCAGACAAGCACCTCGCCTTCTGGCAATTGGATGCTTCTACTACGGGGACCTTTTATATGATTAATAATACCGATTCCATTTATTCGAGGCCCATTCCTATTCAGTATCCTAAAGTAGGCGATGAACCTTCGGCGGCTAAAATTGGAGTTGTCGATTTAAATTCTGAAAAAATTAATTGGGTTCCTATTGAAGGAGGAGCAAAGGAAAATTACATTCCAGGCATGCAATGGGTTCATGAAGATTTGTTATTAATTCAGCAAATAAATAGACATCAAAACCAGCTCACCATTTGGACTTACACCCCCAGTACGAAGTCCGTTAGAAAGGTTTATACTGAAAAAGAAGACACTTGGGTGGACATAGATTATCCAGATATTTCAGCCAATAGCTGGGGTAATAATGATCTAAAGTTGGTAGACGACGGTGCCGCTTTTCTCAGAATGACGGAAAATGACGCATGGCGACATATATACAAAGTGACTATTGCAACTGGCAAAAAGACGCTTATTACTCCTTTCGATTACGATGTGGCTTCCATGCATTCAACCACTAAGAAGCATGTCTATTATATTGCTTCTCCCGATAACAGCACACAGCGCTATTTGTATCGTGTAGACCTCAAAGGAAAAGGGAAAGATGAACGGGTTACGCCTCAAGATTTTAGTGGTTTGAATGCTTATGACATCGCTCCTAATGGTAATTACGCTATTCATACACATCAAAGTGCCACTAAGGTTAGGACGGTTCGATTTGTCAGCCTGCCCGATCATAAAATAATAAAGACCTTGGTCGATAATAAAGCCTACAACGAGAAACTAAATACGCTTACCCTACCCGAAGTGCGATTTTCTGAAGTTACCACCGAGGAAGGAATCACGATGGATGTTCGAATGATTTTACCCATCAACTTCGATGCTTCTAAGAAATATCCCGTATTATTTCATGTATATAGTGAGCCATGGGGGCAGGAAGCCTTGGATACCCAAGTTGGTTTCATCAATCTATTGATGGCGCAAAAAGGCTATGTCATTATCGATATGGATAACCGCGGCACCCCTTGTCTTAAAGGAAGTGCTTGGCGTAAAAGTATTTATCGAAAAATTGGAGTGATTAACACCCAAGATCAGGCTTTGGCTGCAAAAGAACTTTTAAAATTAAACTACCTTGACGAAGACCGTACTGCAGTATGGGGTTGGAGCGGCGGTGGGTCGATGACCTTAAATCTCATGTTTAAGCATCCTGACATTTACAAAACTGGTGTTGCAGTTGCGGCAGTATCCAACCAATTGATATACGACAACATTTATCAGGAACGGTATATGGGCTTGCCTCAGGAAAATATGGAAGATTTTGTAACTGGTTCCCCAATTACTTATGCGAAGAACCTAGAAGGAAACTTACTCATCATTCATGGTACTGCAGATGATAATGTACACTATCAAAGTGCCGAAATGCTTATTAACGAATTGATAAAAGAAAACAAACAATTTGACATGATGGCTTACCCTAATAGATCGCATGGTATTTATGAAGGTGAAAACACGAGTAGACATGTTTATGAGTTGATAACCAATTATATTATGGAGAAGACCCCTCCTAATGAATAGATGAGCGATATCGCTTTAAAATGTAATTTAGAGAACCACTTCGAAATTAATTGAATGAAACTCAAAACCGATCCAAGAGTCAATGCTGTTTTTGACAATTACCCAAAAGCTGTTAAGAATCGACTATTCCATTGTAGAGTGTTGATTCTTACCGTAGCTTCGGAAATTGATATGGTAGATTGGGTGGAGGAAACTCTCAAATGGGGTGAGCCCAGTTATCTTACGAAACATGGCAGTACGCTGCGGATGGACTGGAAAAAGAAAAACCCAGAACAATATGCCCTTTATTTTAAATGTACTTCGAAATTGGTCCCAACTTTTAGAATTCTTTACGGGGATACCTTCAAATATGAAGATAATAGAGCCATTGTTTTTGGGCTCACCGAAAAAATTCCGGAAAGACAGCTAAAGCAATGCATTGGGATGGCACTGACCTATCACAAAATAAAACACCTGCCTTTATTGGGAGGTTAGATCGCTTATAAATGAAGCTGTACAGAGCAGTTCAGAATAAATTATTTAAATTGTTGTCTATAAAATTTGAATTAGTGATGCACAAAAAATTTATTTACCATGGATAAAGCACTGCAAACAATGATCGATAATATGCCCGAGAAAACAGGTAAATCTCTGGCCGAATGGAAATCGGTGCTCCAATCAATAACCTTCAGTAAACATTCGGAAGCGGTCAACTTTCTGAAACAAGAACACAGCGTAACCCATGGATTTGCGAATACTATTGTTACTTTATCGAAAGAAGAAAACCAAGAACCAACCGATCTAGTGAAGAGTCAGTATGTAGGAAAGGAAGCACTCATCCCTATGTATGAGCGGTTATTAGAAGTTATCAAAGCTTTTGGTGCAGACGTTATTGTCACCCCTAAAAAGACCAGTGTTAGTATTATTCGAAAAAGACAATTCGCCTTAATAAAACCGGCCACTAAAACTAGAATAGATCTCGGCTTAAAATTGAAGGACAAACCGGTAACCGACCGACTTGAAAATTCAGGCCCTTTCGGAACTATGTGTACGCATCGTGTGAAACTATCGGAGGTAGCTCAAATTGACGACCAGTTGATGGCGTGGCTTGAAGAGGCTTATCAAAAAGCGGAATAGAAACAGGCGAATGAATAATCAAAAGCAAAGTCAATAAATACTACCGATTGGATTGGGTTTGTTGGCGTTTTTCAAATACTAGCGGCCTATATTCTCAATATCACTGGCACTCTCGAAAAGAATAACTTAGTTTTTATACTACTGAATCTAATTGGAGCGGGCATGGCTTGTTTCGCTTCTATATTATTAAATTACATCCCTTTCATACTATTGGAGGGTGTTTGGACCTTGGTTTCCCTCATTGCGTTAATTAAATATATAAAATGGCCGCAGAAACAAATTTAATAGAACTTATAAAGGGAATGACACCCGTATTGAATGCAGGAGACTATGTGTTTGTAACGGTCACAGATCTTAGCAATATCGACCGTAATGATACGATATGTGAGTTCAAAGAAAAAGAAGGCACTACCCTAGTGATGGAACAAAGAAAAGCGGACCAACTACATCTGAAGTATGATTATGTCGCCAGGTGGATTACACTCATGATACATTCCTCGCTCGAAGCAGTGGGTTTAACTGCCTTATTTTCTACTGAATTAGCCAATAATAATATCAGCTGTAATGTGATTGCAGGTTACTATCACGATCACATCTTTGTCGATAAAAAAGAGGCGGAGAAGGCAGTTCAAATTTTAAACCAACTATCCAAAAATTATGGAACAGGGAACAATAATAGCATTGAGTAAAAGTGATTCACATACGTTCAATAAATATAATTGTAACCGTATTCGACTACTAACTGGACTGGGGGTAGATGGCGACGCACATATGGGAAAGACCGTAAAGCATCGCTCAAGAGTAAAAAAAGACGCGACAACGCCCAATCTTCGACAGGTACATCTGATCCATGCCGAACTCTTTGAAGAACTTTCTAAAAAAGGGTTTGCAGTACATCCAGGGGAAATGGGAGAAAATATTACGACCCGAGGCATCGACCTATTGAACTTACCAAAAAATACCCTTTTAAAGATTGGTACATCGGAAATTGTAATTACCGGCTTAAGAAATCCTTGCAGTCAGTTGGAGTCCATTCAAATAGGCTTAATGAAGGCGCTTTTAGACAAGGACGACCAAGGCGGTATAGTAAGAAAAGCAGGGATCATGGGCATCGTTCAAAAAGGGGGAGAAATAGCTACAGGTGACACTATATACATTCAACTTCCAGAACAGCCACACCTAAAATTGGAAAAAGTATAATCCAATTCTCGCCGTCTTAATTCATTTTATATTTTATTCTGAAAAATTTGTGTAACCGAATGATTACGCATACATTTGTAACCAATCAGTTACACATTATAATGCGAAGAGATGTTTTTCAAGCAATTGCGGATCCGGTTCGGAGGGATATAATCAAACTCCTTTCAGAACAACCCCTCTCGATAAATTTGATAGCGGAAAAATTTGAAGTCAGCCGTCCCGCTATTTCCAAGCATTTAAAAATTCTTAAAGAGTGTGAACTTATCGAAGTAACCCAGCAAGGAAGAGAGCGCTTTTGCTTTATTCAACCAGCCAATCTTCTGCCTGCTTTTCTTTGGATTGAACAATATAGAAAGCTATGGGAAGACAAATTGGATTCCTTTGAACAATATGTAATCGAATTAAAAAATAAAAAGAATGAGTAATTCCAACGAACTAGACAAACGCACTTTATCACTAAAAAGAAACATTGACGCACCCGTAGATATTGTCTGGGAAGCCTGGACACAACCCGACCATATCGCTCATTGGTGGGGACCCAAAGGCATGGATACCAAGGTTATTGAGCACGATTTTAAAGTAGGTGGTTCTTGGAAATTTACCATGGAAATGCCCAACGGAGCCGAATTCATCTCTGAAGGTGTTTTTTCTGAAATCGTAGCGCTCGAAAAAATAGTCACTTCAGCCGAATTTAAGCCCATGACCACTGGGGTTGAATTACAAGCGCTATTTGAAGCAGACGGAACGAAGACCATCTTCACTTTCAATGTGATCCACCCTACTGAAGAATACTGTAGACAACAAGAACAAATGGGTTTTTTGAATGGATGGGGTTCTGTATTCAACAATCTCGAATCCTATTTGAGTTCACTAAATAAGTAAAGAAACTCTAGTTGGTTTTCACCACGACTCGAGTCTATAAAATCCATTAGCTAGAAAAATATTAACTTGCTTGTAACCAAATATTGACTTCTCCCTAAAAGGGAAATTATCCTTGCTACTATGTCAAAGATTACAATCATAACTGCTATTCTAGCGCTTTTAGTCTCCTTCAGTTGTAAGGATCGGCACCAACCAAAAACAACAAACCGCTATCTAGTAGATACTATTGGCTTTGCGCAATACCCGTGGCAAATGGACAGCGTCATGGCCCGAATTGACATTGACGACAAACTGCCATCAGACCAAGTCTATAAAGCTGCGATTTGCCCGCATGATGATTATGCCTACGCAGCAGGCTTGTTCAATAAAACGTTGGCTGGAATTAAAGCCAATACTATTATTTTAGTGGGAGTAGCCCACCGAGCTCGAAATTATAAACTCGAAAACAAACTCATCTTTGGTACCTATAAACAGTGGGATAGCCCCTATGGAAGTGTGACAATTTCTCCTTTGAGAGATCAATGGGTTTCATCGCTGAACAAAGACACCTTCGTCATCCATGATGATATGATACAACTTGAACATTCGTTAGAAGCCATTGTTCCCTTTCTTCAGAAGAATAACAAATCGGTCGAAATTATACCTTTACTTGTTCCCGCCATGGCTTTTGAGAATATGAAACTATTTTCTAAAGAGCTGTCGGAGACTATGGCCACACTTATGAAAGCGCAACAGTTAACATACGGAAAAGATATTGCTGTCGTAATTTCGAGCGACGCGATACACTATGGAAATGAAGGTTGGGGTGGTGCAAATATGGCCCCTTTTGGTGTCGATAGTATCGGAAATGAAAAAGCCAAGCAGAAGGATTTAACAATTACCAATAATTGTCTAGTGGGATCACTGACCACAAATGACGTGCAACTCTTTAACGATTACACGGTTTCGGAAAGCAATTTTAGGGCGTATAAGTGGACCTGGTGCGGTCGATACTCTGTCCCCATGGGTTTGCTTTTTGCGAACCAATTAAATGAAAACTTAAACAGTCAGCCCCTTAACGGTACGCTCATCGATTGGCGTAGTAGCCTGCACAATCCGCACATTGAGGTAACCGATATAGGGATGGGCCACACTGCCAAAGCCAATGCTAACCATTGGGTTGCTTTCATAGGAGTTGGCTATCAATGATGTAAATACTAATGTATACCAGTATGTTTGGCCTAGACTCAATGTCCTCTACATGAAAAGAATTTCGGATTAAGAGGAAGCACTTCGAGGGCGCCAATTATTTCAGGATCATTTTCACGACGCGAGATTGTCTCAAGCCATGGAGAACATTGTTTGGTAAGCCGCTTGGACACAAATCCTAGAGAACAATGACGAAGTGAAATGGTCTAATGACACTTTAAAATGCTGGTCAACGGACAATTGCATACGTTTTGTAGGTGAGGCGAAAGACACCATCTATCCCATGGAAGGTATTCGTTCCAATCGAGACGTCATTGCCATGTCCTATTGGAGTGAAGGAACCATTTCTATTTGCGGGACAGTCATGGTGCAATCCAACTTAGTAGGCTCCACTTATATTGGAACAAGGAGTGGACATACCGTTCGATCCCTACAAACTGGACTCTTGGAGTTTGTTTGCGGCAATGTATTTATAACCATAAGTGAAGAAGAGAGCGATCAATGGTACGAAAAACGCATCGCTCCTAAATCAAATTGACCGCGTAGAAAGCCCTCTTTTTGTTGTTAAATTATACACTATATTATTAATTATAAGTATCTTATGGTGTCGAATCAATTCAATACACGCTATGGGAACGATCAAACATTTAAACAAATGGGCCAATGCCCATACTTATTATCCACTAGATCTACTGCGAATTTCACTAGGAGTTTTTTTGATAATTAAAGGTTTCAACTTCATGGGGAACACCTTGGAACTAATTGAACTCATAAAACCCATGCAAAGTCTTGTTGGTGAAATGATGGGCATTCACTATGTGGTGCCAGCCCATTTCATTGGAGGCTTACTCATAACCGTGGGATTACTCACGCGATGGGCGGTCATCGCTCAATTACCTATTTTAATTGGAGCAGTCGTTATAAACTTTGCAGGTGAAATGAGTTCGGGTAATCTAATTCTTGCCATCGCAGCCTTGCTTCTTTGTATTTTCTTTGCCTTTTATGGCTCTGGAAAGCACTCCGTCGATAAATTCTTAAAAATGCAGCAATAATAGGAATGGTATTTACCACTCGATGACCTTGATAACCTCTTGGCGTTTATTTACATATCGAAAGCCTTTTTTACCATAAAACCCGGCTTCTTCTAACATGATTCGAATGTCCTTTTTCCATTCTGAAATGGTTACGGTAGTATTCAACTCAATCGCGTAAACTGTGTTATAATGTAAAGGATAATCTCCATTCACGGGAACACCTCCTTGTGAATCCCACATTCCTAAGGTTGTACCAGAACTATGTCCATAAGTCCCTAATGGATGGGTATAAATGGACGGTCGCATTCCTTCAGCTTTGCCCATTGCTAGAGATTTTGCCAAAATTTCATTTCCAGTCTGACCTGCCTCAAAATAGCCAGTGAAGATATCTTGTACCCTGTTTCCCATGGCAAAGGCTTCTGCCAAATAATTAGGAACCTTTGTTTCCCCTTCATGAAGCACATAAGCATGCTGCTGGCAATCGGTATTCAAACCAACATAGGTTATTCCGAAGTCACAATGGAGTAAATCTCCAGGCATGATTACCTTGTCTTTTTCTCCCTTCGTGAATGAATAAATATGACTCTTAAGAGCCTCATCACTCCTTTGAATATCGATCGTTGGATGGAACCATGTTTCAAGTCCTAAATCCGTAACTTTTTGCCGCATCCACCAGACCAAATCATCGGTTGTGGTTTTGCCTGGCTCAATCACTTTGTTGGAAAATGCTTCATCTATAATACCATGGGTTACAGCAACCAAAGTATTATATAATTCCATTTCCTTCTCCGTTCGTGTTTCGATCCAGCCAATGGCCAATTTCTCTGCAGAAACTAACTTGTCTTCCAATGGTTTTGGCAGTGCTTCTTTAAGTTCCATATAGTCTGTTTTTACCAATCCATCTGTAATTCCGAAGTGCTTTGAGGTATTTATACCAATCTTTTCTGGGTTTCGCTCCTGGATAATTTCCACCAACCTTGCCCATTGATCCGGTTGTTTTTCCTTGTCCCATGCTGAAGTGATACTCTTTCCAACATCGTAACGAGCCACGGCTAGTTTTTCAATAGTATTCTTTACTTTGTTTCGATAGAAAACTAAAATCGTTCTACGCCGGGCATTCAGCCAAGTCGCTGGCAACATGGTGCGCATCACAGGATCCTCATTGTATTCACGAGCTATAACCAACCACATGTCTATTCCTGTATCGTCCATTAATTGGGGTAATAAATTTTCAAATCGGTCTTCGAGAATTTCATCTTTTAGGATAGCTCGATCTCGTTCAGGAAGAATTTGCGCACATAATGGTATTGAAAAAAATAAAAATAGAAGTAGTCCAGTTTTCATAGATAGATATTTTTACTAAAAGTAATCAATTTATAAAAAAAGGGAGCAGCCTAGACCACTCCCCTTTCAACACATCAAAAAAACTAAACTTTAAATTGTTATAAACTAACTCTCGTGTTTATAGTAACGCGACACGTTCTATCAATTTATTGTCCGTTTCCTTAGAAAGTCTCATTACTTTAATTCGGCGTTTTTGATCTATCTGACCGTAATTTTCATAAATACTCATCTTCATGAAAGTTGGGTTTTCAATTTTCTGATAGCGATCTCCAAAATAATCGATCTTAATATAGTAGGAACCCAAGGATGCATTTTCCAAAGAGAACTCCTCAGGACCAAAGCCTTGTGTCATGTCTTCTGAAAGGCTACCTCCCATTTTTGTTTTACTATTTCCGTAAAAACACTCTTCCAAATCTGGATCCACGATATGTAAATCGATGTCCGTATCATTATGGTTCCAATCGATAACTACTCGCATGTCCATTTCAACCTTAGTAGATAAATCTAATGTGGTAAATTGATCTATTCGAAGGTCCTTCGTAGTTTTTGATAAATTTGAATTCTGAATCAAATTAGCAATCTCGTTAATGATAATAGGCTTAATCTGATCAAAATCTCTACGATCATTTCCTTCGTAAAAGCTCTTGTCTAATATGGTGCTTAACAAATTTAGAGCCTCTTGATGTTCTCCCAATTCTGCTAAAGCCAAGGCAAGATCACGATACGACTGTGCATCTTCAGAACGGAGCTTTAATACTTGTCTGTAAATAAATGCAGCAGCTTTAAAATCGCCCAGCTCTTCCATTTTATAACCGTACACCCTTAATAATTCGTAATTATCGTTATCTATCTCAACTACATTCGACAAAATTCTATCCGCAAAATGTGCATTGGCATTTTTGAAGAAATCATACACATCTACAAAATATGCCGGGTGATTGCTGTAAGATTCGCGTTGACTTAAATACAACATATACATATCCTCTTCTCCAATCGCGTTCTGTAATTCAACCAAATAAGGCGTTGAGAACCCAAGTTCCTTGATGGTTTTTTCTTTCATCAACTCTCGCCGTTTTCTCGCCTGCTCCTCACGTTCAAATTGCATCTGACTCACAGAACTATAGGCCCTACTTCCCGTAGAAGGGTCATTTTTAGTCTGGATAATAACCACCCCATTTCTACCTTGCTGACCGTATAATATAGCGGCGCTCAGTCCCTTCAGCACTTGCACACTTTCAATCATATTTGGGTCAATATCTAAGAACCGACTACTGGTAACCGTAGCACCTGAAGAAATACCTCCTAAATCGTTTGTTTCCGTATTAAACGGCACTCCATCTACAATAAATAGCGGTTGATTGTTACCATTAATTGAACTTTTAGAACGGATTACAAAATTGGTCGACGAGCCTGAAGCACCGGAGCTTCCTGTAATTTGTACGCCTGCGACCTTACCATTGAGCGACCGAACTAGATCTGATTCTGGCTTGTTTCTTAGCTGATCTCCATCAATAGTACTTATAGCATAACCTGCAGCATCTTTTTTACGCCTTGCTCCTCCGTATCCGGTGATAAGTACTTCCCTGAGCGATTCGACATCTTCAATCATGGAAATATTCATAGACCCGCTTCCTTGCACCGTAGACTCTAAAGTAGCATAGCCTAAATAAGTGTACACCAAATCACTACCAACCGGAGCCTCTATTGTGTAATTTCCATCTAAATCGGTTTGGGCTCCAATACGCGTACCGTCCACGATGACATTCACTCCTGGAATAGGGTCTCCATAGGTATCCATGACGGTACCAGTTACCTCGGCTTTTTGTCCAGTCGTTATTGGAGAAATAGACTCTTCTACTTCTGTCTCTGCAACTACGGTTTCCGTCTCCACTTCATTGCTGTTTTTCGAAGTTTTCGTTTCAATCGCTCCGATTCTTGTTTTATCACTGCGCTCAACTTCTTTCTTATCCAGCAAATCTTGCGGTGGTGTAATAGCAAAACGCTCGTAATCGGCTAAGGTCTCTAACACAATAAGCGAAGTATAGTTCGTCACTAAATTGAATTCCTTTGCCAAGCTCACAATGGCTTCTTTTTTGCTTCCTCCTTTTAGATTCAGTGCTTTGATCTTTTGCTGGGCCCAAATTTTTGCGATTTGTGGAGCGGTTGTAGCTTCTGGTATGATAAACTTTTCTTTCAACGTAATTACATCACCATAACCAAAAAGCAGTTCTACTTCGGCTCCGACACTCAGTCCTTTTGCTGTAAAAGCGAAGTCATTAAAAACTGGGGTACCTACTTCAGGAAATGTTTCTGAATTTTTCAAGATCGAA
>Ga0256847_1000341_pt1 | contig 30682 bp, 29 predicted proteins | sample TeddybearmetaG_FD_189099 | JGI IMG/M metagenome (GOLD analysis project Ga0256847, IMG submission 189099) | Hydrothermal vent microbial communities from East Pacific Rise, Pacific Ocean - Teddybear | ecosystem: Environmental > Aquatic > Marine > Hydrothermal vents | place: Pacific Ocean: East...
ACAACGACACTGGAGCGGGGGATTGTGCGCTGATAATAGTGCCTGGTGGGCAAATGACTTCCAGGGCTCTGAAGCAGCCTCCATTTGCGGGTATATCAGAGTTGGTGATTGCCTTGAAAATACAACGGGCACCCGTCACCAGGCCTGTGTAAGAACAGTTAATGGGCCCCTGCACCTGGGGGTCGCTGCCTGTATAGTCGGCAACCATCTTGTCATCTGTAATGGTTACTTTCACCCGTACGGTGAACGGGCCGTTGCCAAGCCCGTCATCTTCGACGATATCTTCTGCCTCGAATACCCCTTTGGGTAATTTCAACAGTTCAGCCTTCGTCATGCGCTCGCCATAATCCAGCAGGTCTTCCATTGCTGTTGTTACTGATTCAGCCCCGTATCTGGAAACAATTTCGTCTATGCGCCGTGCGCCTACCCGTGCAGTGGCGACACCAGCATGCATGTCACCAAGTGTTGAATCCGGCAGACGTACATTGTCTGCAATCAACTGGACCAGTGCATCGTTTATCGTGCCTTTGTTGTACAGCTTTAAAAAACGAAAGTGCAGACCTTCCTGATAGATCTCGGTAGCGTTGGTGGAGACACTGCCGGGTTCCTTACCCCCCACCTCGGTCCAATGCGCTTTGTTAACTGTCCAGGCAATGAGTTTCTCGTTGGCGAAAACCGGTACCAGAATCACAACATCTGACAAATGCGTACCGCCACCTTCATAGGGTGAATTTGTGATAAACACATCTCCTGGAAAAATAGCCTCCGGCGGATAGTGGGTAAGCGCGCTTTGCACTGCAGTGTCCAATGTTGCGAGAAAGGCCGTTACACCATTGCCCTGGGCAAGCAAATTGCCTGTGGCGTCTGTTGCGCCAACCGCGAAGTCAGTAGTTTCGTAGATGATAGGGCTCATGGAGGTTCGTATCATGGCATTGAACATCTCGTCGCCCAGCGCCACTATTGAGTCCTTGATTATTTCCAGCGTAAAGATATCGGGCTGCATGGCTTATTGCTCCGCGTCATAATTCAAAGTTATGTGGTAGTTACCATACCGGTCTATCGAAACTTCGTGGCCTGGTGGTACCACCAGGGTTACGGATGGTTCCTGAACGATTAACGGGCCAGTGAACGACATTCCCATTTCCATCTCAAGGCCGTTATGTATTGGCGTTTTGTGTCTACCGTGCTGGTCGAAATCGACCTCTCTATACGCCATTAATGTATCTTCTGGTTTGCGGCCCAGTATTTCTCTTTCCGCCAGATCCGGTTTGTAGACTTCAACCTTTGCTACCAGATGAAAATTAACTATTTGTACATCGTTTTCCAGCCTGTAGGTGAAACGTTTTTCATGTGCGATGTGAAATGCTTCCAACGAGGCCTTAATGTCAGGTTCTGCGCTGTGATCGACAACCAGCGGAACTTTTATTGTATGTTCCTGGCCCGCGTAGCGAAGATCGAGTAAGAAATCACATTGTAACTCGCCATCTTCGAGCTCAATTTCATCCTGGTTATAATCGCTTTTTGCTGTTTTCACCATATTGTCAAACTGCATGGTAATGGCGCGTTTTGCCCCGGTGTTCAAATTTAGAGGAAGTGTTTGCAGATAGTCGCGCCGCAGATCCGTTAACAGCATGCCCCAGGCTGAAAATACCGATGAGTTAGCGGGCACAATTACGCGTGGTACTTTGAGCTCTTCTGCAAGCGCTATTGCATGCATGGCCCCCCCGCCACCAAAAGCGATCAGCGCAAAATCGCGGGGGTCGTAGCCCTTGTTGGTCGAGACCAACCTGAGTGCATTAACCATATTGGCGTTTGCAATACGCACAATTCCGCGGGCTACTTCATTGCGACCTATGCTTAATGTTTCGGCCAATGGTTGCATTGCGGTGTTAATCGCGTCCCAGTCGGGTGTAACTTCTCCACCGACAAAACTTGTTGGATCGATTCTGCCCAGCACCAGGTTTGCATCTGTGGTTGTGGGATTTAGACCACCACGCCCATATGCAGCGGGTCCTGGTTGGGCACCGGCAGACTGAGGCCCTACATGCAATTTTCCACCTTCATCAATCCATGCTATAGACCCACCACCGTTACCGATCTCTACAATTTCGGAAACCGGAGTTTGTATCGGGTAGCCTGGGTTTTTACTGTTCTGCTCGATGTGGTATTCCGTTGTGACTTTAAATTCGCCGTTTTCGATTAGAGTGCACTTGGCGGTTGTACCTCCAATGTCCAGTGCGATCAGATTAGGCTCTCCTATTTTGCTACCCAGATAGGCGGCTGCATATATTCCTGAGGCAGGGCCCGATTCAACCATGGTTATTGGGTTGGCTTTTGCTGCTTCAACGGTGGAAATTCCACCATTGGACTGCATCATATAGAGTTTCGCCCTAAAGCCGTTTGTTACCAGTTCTTCTTCCAGATTTTCTATATACCGCTTGGCGATAGGATGCACGTATGCAGATAAAACAGTTGTACTTGTACGTTCATATTCGCGCCATTCACGGCTAATTTCGTGGCTGGCCAGTACAGAAACTTCAGGCCACAGGCGCTTTATTTCTGATACTGCTGCCTGTTCGTTTTCTGCGTGAATATAGGCGTGCAGAAAAACCACCGCGATGGCCTGCACCCCATCTTCTTGAAAAGCAGCCAACATTTCGGGCAGGGCAGAAAGATCAACGGCTTTCTCCAGGGCGCCTTTATAGCTAACACGTTCTGGTAACTCCCTACGAAGATAGCGGGGTACAAAAGGTTTGGGTTTGGTGAACGAAAAGTTAAAAAGATCGGGGCGGTTGCCGCGGGCAATTTCGAGAACATCACGAAAACCCTGGGTGGTTATCAGGGCTGTTTTTACACCCTTGCGTTCGGTAAGTGCGTTAATAACGAGTGTTGATCCATGGGCAAAAAAATCCAGATCTGCAGCTGAAAAGGTAGATTTTTTGATAGACTGCATTACCCCTTTTTCAAAATCGGGAGGCGTGGTATCTACTTTTACCGTCATCACGCTACTGCAGTTTCCGGACTTTGGATCTACTTCATAATAGGCTAAATCCGTAAAGGTGCCGCCTACATCACTGGCCGCTCGAATATTTTTACCCATCTTGTTCTGCCTTTTGCCCGAAGAAAAACAGGCAATAGAACACTACGCCTGAAATCAACACCATATCTAGCGCTGTTACACCTGTTATGTTGTAGCCCGATTGTGTTTCCCACACGCCAGCCAGAAGTGCGCACACCCAGGCTGTAAAAGCATGCGAGCCAAATGTTGGAGCGCAGCTTATGTCTTTTGGAGAGATCTTCAGTTTTCTGATCAGAAAAAAGTCGGTCACATAAATCCCCGCAATAGGTGGAATGGCGATAGAGAGAAAAACAAGAAAACTAACGAAATGCTCAATCCCTACTACGATGGCCAGAACACTTCCAAGTACGCCCGCAAGAACGGTCGCCAGCCAATCGGGCCATTTTACCAGCAATTGCGATACGCTCAGCGTGGAGGAATAGAGGTTGTTAACGTTGGTGGTCCAGGTCGCGAAAAGCATTACTGCCAGCGCTGGTAAACCCAGCCCGATTGCTGTCATATTTACAATCAGATCGTTTTCACCAGTGATCAAAACCGGGATTCCGGCAAACAGTAATACTGCCTGTGATCCACTACCGTAACTAATTACTGCACCTTTAACCGCGTCTGAAGGTGTGCGTGCAAAACGTGACATATCCGGAAGGATAGTTACACCCACCATAAAGCTTCCTATTATCAGAGATGCACCGGCACCGATACCGGTAATGCCCTCAGCAGTACCGGGTACTTCTAACAGAAGCGTTAAACTCGTCTCCTTTGCCACCATCCAGACTGCTGTCAATAATGTTAATCCGAGCAAAGGGACAACAAGCCGGCTAAGTTTGTCAATGGCCCGAAATCCATATATGGTAGTACCAATCATTAGAATGCTGCCACCCAGCATTAGCCAGACACCTGCAACATCAAGACTGAGCGCACTCTTTAAGGTTTCTGACGCGGCCTGACCAAAGAGGATGGCAGTTATGCCGTACCAGCCAAACAGAGTGAATGCCAACAATGCACTCACAACTTTGGATCCTTTGGTACCAAAGGTTAGATGAATAATTTCATAGGTAGACAAGTGGGTGTGCGCACCAACCAGCATGGTAAGGCTAGCTACTGCAGTTAATACGATCCCGGCGATTAATATTGCCGAAGCGCCCTCCATTAGACCCAGAGATGAGATGATGCTGGACCCAACCATAAAAGCCGGTAGCGTGATTGCTATGCCAATTATTATGGTGCCAATGCGCAACCCGGAAACGCGTTCGCTTTCTGGTACAGGTTCGTGTGCGTGATTATTGGCTAGTGGCGCTTGGTTACTCATAAAACCTGATCTCTAAAGAGTCTGAAAGACTAAATTAAGCCGGTGCCCGGATGCAAAGCGTGAATTGGGTAGGTTGTTGCTGATTCTGGTAGGTAGTGGCAGCTGGATATAAAACTATCACCTACCCGTATGTGTAGTTTATGAAGCAATTTCCAGGCCGAAATCTGTACCATCGCCAGGCAAATCAGCAATGCCGGTACTACCTCCACAATTGCACTTGCTAACACGATAGACGTATCATGGACAGATGGTTGCTTATCCACGTTTGTTTGGTGTACTGCTGGTCTTTCTGATGACCATCAGCAACGCGTATGTGTCCGCTCATTCGGTGGAGCACATGGATTCAAGCAGCCTTGAATGCCAGATCTGTAAATATCCAAATCAGTCAGAGCTCGTTTGTCCCAATACAGACCTGCAAATTACCAACGCGCTTGGTGTTAGTCTTGTCGCTACAGTAATACCGGTTGCACCGTATTTTTTAGACCCACCTTCCAGTTATTTCCAACGCGCGCCTCCTTCTCGCAGCTAAATTTTTCTTTTAATTGCAGGGCTTTTGCATGCGTGTAAATTCTGCTCGCCTGTATAAAAAACTGCTAAATATTTTTTCAGCGGCGAGAACTTTATGCGTAGATCGGCATTGCTGGTTATTGGAATTATTAGCCTAAATATCACTTTAAGTGCATTTGCTGCAGACCAGCAGCAATCAGACATTGAACAACTACGTGCTGAGCTTAACGCTTTGCGCAGCGCGTATGAAACCAGCATTCAGGCACTGGAGCAGCGCGTAGTCGCTGCCGAAGAGCAAGCATTGCAAACAACTCATGCCATCGAAGCGAATCAACCGCCTTCACCATTACTCCCACAAGCGCCCATACAATCGCGCAACTCTGTGAGTTCCCTGAACGCGTTCAATCCAGCGATAGGTGTCATTTTTCAGGGGCAGGCCTGGGACCGGGGTATGCATCGCGGCGCTCAATATCTGCCCGGATTTCCGCTTGGGGGGGAGGCGGGGCAAATTTCCAGGGGTTTTACACTGGGTGAAACTGAAATTGATATTAGTGCCAACGTAGATGACAAATTTATGGCCTGGCTTACCCTGCCCGTTGTTCTGGAAGATGGAGAAGCACGCGTGGAACTGGAGGAGGCCTGGATAGAAACTCTGGCATTGTCTGGTGGCCTATCCGCTCGTTTCGGACGTATGTTCTCGGGGATAGGGTATCTGAACAGCAAACATGCGCACAGCTGGGATTTTCTCGATCAACCTCTGTCTTATCAGGTCTTTTTGGGAGACCAGTATCTGGATGATGGTGTGCAACTGCGTTGGCTTGTTCCTACTGACCTGTTTCTGGAGTTGGGCGCAGAAATACTGCGAGGAAATCGCTTTCCGGCTGCAGGTGCGCAAAATGCCGGCTTTGGAACACGCACGTTCTTTGCTCATACAGGTGGTGATGCCGGGATTAGCAACAGTTGGTTGGCGGGCTTGTCCTATTTGCGTACCAGCAGCAAAGCCCGTGAATCAGGGGATGAAGATGAACTTGTGCTGTTTGATGGAGACACAGAAGTGTTTATTGCTGAATTCGTATGGAAATGGGCGCCTCTGGGAAACTGGAAACAGAAAAACTTTAAGTTGCAGGGGGAATATTTTTGGCGCAACGAAGTGGGCGATTATCGCTTGTCTGAAACGCAGCTATCCGCATATGACGCAAAACAGAATGGCTGGTACGTGCAAGCTATCTTTCAGCCTTTTCCACAGTGGCGTGTGGGTAGTCGCTACGACAAATTATCTGCGGACAATCCGGGTCTGGCTTTCACTGGTACGCCACTCGAACCACTTGGATACAGTCCACGTCGCACCAGTTTTATGCTGGACTGGTCTAATAGCGAGTTTAGTAGATTGCGCTTCCAGTATAGCCATGATTCTGGTGGCTTGAACACTAATAACCAATGGGGTGTGCAATATACATTCAGTATTGGCGCACACGGTGCTCATGAATATTAAGCTGGGGAGAATACCGATGAATCGCATTTTCACATCTGTCCTTGCCATTCTTGTGGTTACCTTACCCGCACATGGTGAATTGCGGATATTTGCATGTGAACCGGAGTGGGCTGCTTTAGCTAGCGAACTTGGCCAGGACCTGGTGAAAGTTTATAGTGCCACAACCGCGCAACAGGACCCGCATTATATACAAGCGCGGCCCAGCCTTATTGCTAAGGTGCGACGCGCTGATCTTGTGATCTGTAGTGGCTCAGAACTGGAAATTGGCTGGCTGCCAGCTTTGCTAAATAAAGCCAGTAACCCCAGTGTGCGGCCAGGTAGCTCTGGCTTTATCGAAGCCAGTCTGCTGGTTAAGCGACTGGATATACCTGTTAGTATTGATCGTAGCCAGGGGGATATGCACCCGGCGGGTAATCCTCATATACAAATGAACCCGCACAACATAGCTCGCGTTGCACAGGAACTGGGTAAACGTCTGATGCTTCTGGATGCAATAAATTCCGGGCGTTATAGTACCAATATGGAAGATTTTTTAGCTCGATGGAAGATCGCCACTAAAATCTGGGAAAAACGTGCAGCACCATTAAAAGGGAAACAGATTGTTCCGCATCACAAATCCTGGGCCTACCTGGAGAACTGGCTGGGTCTGAATGAGGTGGCAACCCTTGAACCCGTTCCGGGCATACCGCCCACTGCAACGCACTTAAGTAAATTGTTGGTTAAGTTCAGCCAGGTGCGTGTCGACTTCATTATTCGAACGCCTTATCAAAGTGACAAACCATCCCGATGGCTGTCTAATCGTACAGATACCCCTGCATTGGTGTTGCCGTTTACAGTGGGTGGAAGCGATAAAGCGGACAACCTTTTTTCGCTGTTTGACGATACGCTGGATCGTTTACTTGGAGATGTGCGATGAGTTGGGAGCTGATTGACTGGTCTATTATTGGGCCTGCTCTGGTTGCCGGGTTGCTGATCCTGAGTACGCATGTACCGCTGGGTCAGATGGTACTCAAGCGTGGCATTATTTTTATTGACCTGGCTATTGCCCAGATTGCGGGTTTGGGGGTAATCGCTGCAGAGGTAGTTACCGGCGTTGAACACGGTTGGATGGTACAGGCGGCTGCCGTATCTGCCGCCTTACTCGCCGCGGCCGGTCTTAACTGGACTGACAAGCACTGGCCGCAGTCTCAGGAGGCCTTAATTGGAATACTGTTCGTGCTTGCTGCCTCTGGCAGTATTCTACTACTTTCGGAAAATCCCCATGGCGGAGAACACCTCAAGGATCTGCTGGTTGGCCAGATATTGTGGTCAACATGGGATTCCCTTATTCCAATATCACTTCTGTACATAGTGCTGCTTGGAATCTGGTTTACAATGCGGGAAAGAATAGGCCGGCTTGGATTTTACGTGGTATTCGCTTGTGCTGTTACTGCATCTGTGCAATTGGTAGGGGTTTATCTGGTATTCGCAAGCCTGATTATCCCGGCCCTGGCCTCAATAAGTCTCAAGGAGAATAAACGCCTGTTAGCAGCCTATTTTATCGGCGCTGTGTCTTACTTTCTCGGAATAGTACTATCGGCCATACTGGACCTGCCGACGGGTGCTGTGATTGTCTGGAGTCTTGCCATTGTTGGTGTTCTCTCAGCAATTACGATTGGCCGTATTATGCCAGATAAAGATACCTAAACTGGTGACTACACGCGATGATTGTGAAGACGGTGACAACGGGTATACGCCCCATCTCCACTGTTTGACGAACGCATTATTGGGTAACCACAGCTGAAAGGTCTTCTCGACGATAGTCAGCATGCCTACCAGTCTACCGATTATCGCAGGATCCGAGTCATCGGAATCTCGGTACTTTCTGGCTTAATATTCGCCCATCGGTGATTCACCTTAGATTTGATCGAGCATTGAATCGTATATTTGAAGCAGAAATACGGATATGAGTGCTTTGTATTTGTAATATTGGGGGCTTGTATTACAATTTTTCCAGAATGACCATACAGGCCATAGAAATTTGTTAGCTTCTACTTATCGAAATTTTTCCAGGCGATCGCGAATGTGGGGCTTGCGCCGGGCTCTCTACTGGCAAATTATGCATGCGCTTAAAGTAATAGTTGGTTTCAATATCCATTATGTGAAAGTCGGAAGTGGAATGCGTAATGTATATGAAGATGTAGTTCCGGTTTTTCCCGAGGGTTATGAGGTAAGAATGGTGGGCCTGGAGGATCTGCTTCCATACTCAGAAACAGAGCCAGACCTTTCGCCAGAGTTTTTGAAACAGGTTTTTCGACGCGGGGATGTATGCGTCGCCAGCTTCTATGATACTGATCTGGTTGGTTTCAGCTTTCAGTCGGGTTCAAGAGCACCAGTCACCGGACAGCTGGATATACTTGTTCCTGAGCGCTTTCTTTACATTTATAAAACCTGGGTACGATCAGACCATCGACGCAAAAATCTTAGCCAGGTTCAAGGTTATGTTCGGAGGCAATCCCGGCTGGAGGAGGATTCGACCTGGGGCATCTGGTATGTAGAAACGCACAACTATCCGTCCTTGTTGCATTCCTATTTGCATCCCAGAGAACGCCGATTAAGCGCTGGCTTCATTGGCTGGATTACTGTATTCGGCAGGGAAATTCCTTTTCGTTCACCACGCGCGAAATGGTTGGGCGTAGAGCTGGTCAAAATACTGGAAGGGGACTAGCGCGCCCGTGCCTGCATTTTTACTATCGCCACTGACATCTCCTGTTGCTGGCCTACTGGTATGACATCGACCTGGATTTTGCAGAAATAGTTTTATTCTTTTTTACTACATTATTGCTTAGTCTGAGTTCAGTTGTTCTTCCTATGGGCGGAGGAGCTGCGCTTTCCTTACCGCTTTTTCTTGCGGTGGGTATTCCGATTGAGGGGTATGTATTGATGAAATCTGTGAAAGCTATTCCAGATGTCCTGAAAAAACTGGTTAATGTTACTGCTGATATGTTAACAACAACAACTATTATTAATAGATTTAGTAGTTGATCAACAACCGGTCAGCCAATAACATATTTATGCTTAATGTATTAATTATCTGGTCACCCTGTAAAAGCCTATGAAGCAGTTCGAGCGCTCCCTGCCTATGATGTTGTATAAGACCCTTGATGCAGTTATGCCTCAATTTCGTGTAATTTATGCCGAATTTGGTATCACTGAGCAACAGTGGCGCGTATTGAGAGTTTTATGGGAGCGTGAATCAATGCCCCTGTTAGAACTCGCTGAACTTACGCTGATATCACCGCCCAGTCTGGTCGGCATAATCGATCGCCTGAGTAAAATTGCGATGGTGAGGCGTGTTCGCTCTGAACTCGACCGGCGTGTTGTAAATATTGAAATAACACTCAAAGGCCGGGTGTTGAAAGAGAATGTTTCACCCAGGGTGGATGCTATTTATGCACGACTTGAAGAATCGATTGATGCTGAATTATGGGCGAAGATGCTAGAAGCAATGGATATGCTTATTTCAGCAAAAGCCTAAAATTGCTCACCCGGCTATTCTTGCTCTGACTCATCCAGATCATTAACCAGTTGTTCCAGTAAATCATACAGTTGCTGCAATTTAGCTGCTCCAAATTTGTTTGTTATATAGGCATATTGAGACTCGGAAGAGGGCAGAATAGTCTGAAATAATCGAGCGCCTTTCGGACTTATGGAAACTAAAGAAACCCTCTGATCACGGGCGTCTATTAGGCGTCGTACTATGCCACGTGCTTCCAGATTTCGAATAATTCTAGATAAACTGGGTTTTAACAGATAGCAGCGTTCGGCCAGTGTAGATAGATCCTGCGCACTCTCGTCATGTAATGCCCGCATAACCCGCCATTGTTGTGCTGATAATCCATGTGCTTGCAGCGCTGGCATAAATTTGCGCATTACAGACTCACGTGCTCTTAGTAAGGACATTGGCAGAGATTGATTGAAATCGGGCAGTGACTTTGTGTTTTCAGGGGAGTTTTGAGCTGCACTATATTGATGTTCCATGCCGGATCTCGTTTTCAAAATATTAGTTAACATGTTATATTAATTTTTTGATTTCTCCTACTCAGGATCATGTTATGAGTTCCCTGCAGAAAAATTTGGTGTTAGCTGAAAAATACCTTGGTCCTTTTCAGACCGAAATTACCGGGCATTTCATAAACGGGCAGCGGGTCATTGCCAAAGATTGTGCGTTGTTCGAAAACCTCACACCAGTAGACAATACTTCACTTGGTAAGGTCGTGGCAGGCACAAGTTCAGATGTGGATGCAGCCTGTGAGGCGGCGGCGGCGGCATTTGGTGAATGGCGGGACATGCCCGGAGCAGAGCGTAAAAGGCTATTGCACCGGCTGGCCGATAAACTTGAGGAGCGGGCAGAAGAAATTGCTATTGTGGAAAGCATGGATTGCGGGCAGGCGCTGCGGTTTATGCGGCAGGCAGCGGTTCGCGGTGCTGCAAATTTTCGATTTTTTGCAGATCAAGCGCCCGAAGCACAAAATGGCCAGGCACTTTACCAGGATAACCATACCAACATAACGCGCCGCACACCCATAGGTCCCGTAGGGGTGATCACCCCATGGAACACGCCCTTTATGCTGTCCACCTGGAAAATAGCACCGGCTCTGGCATCAGGTTGTACCATCGTGCACAAACCGGCGGAGTTGAGTCCGTTAACGGCCAACATACTAGCAGAGGCGAGCAAAGAGGCAGGTCTTCCTGATGGGGTGTGGAACATGGTAAACGGGTTTGGGGAAGTGGTGGGCAAACGCTTAACTGAACACCCCGCTATAAAGGCTGTAGCTTTTGTTGGTGAATCTTTAACGGGTACACAGATACAGATACAGGCAGCGCCAACACTTAAAAAACTGCATTTGGAACTGGGTGGCAAAAATCCAGTGCTGGTGTTTGAGGATGCCAATTTTGATCGTGCGCTGGATGCTGTGGTCTTCATGATATATAGCCTAAATGGGCAACGCTGTACTTCCAGTAGTCGTCTTCTGGTACACAACTCCATTAAGGAACGGTTCGTTGAAGCACTGATTGCGCGTATTAAGCTGCTCAAAGTAGGGCATCCACTGGATACAGAAACAGAAATTGGCCCACTTATAAGTAAGGACCATTTGGAGAAAGTGCTTGGTTATACAAAATATGCATTAGCGGATAAGGCGGTGCTTGCTGCAGGTGGAAAAGCCCGCCTGGACCTGGGTTCTGGTAACTACATGGCACCAACGTTGTTTACCGAGGCGAGTAATAATATGCGAGTTGCCCGGGAAGAAATTTTTGGACCAGTACTCACCTGTATGGGATTTGACTCCGAGGACGAGGCCATTGCCCTCGCGAATGACAGCCAATATGGTTTGGCAGCGTATGCCTGGACACAGGATACCGGAAGGGCTATGCGCCTGGCTGAAAAAATTGAAACGGGTATGTTGTGGATTAATTCTGAAAATAACAGAAATTTGCCTTCGCCCTTTGGAGGGGTAAAAATGAGCGGGATAGGGCGCGATGGTGGAGACTTTAGTTTCGATTTTTATATGGACACCAAAAATATCTGTATCGCAAACGATATGCACAGCGTGCCGGTTATTGGCAAGTCATAAGCTTCGTGCTGTGGTATCGCGGGTTAAAAAAAACTATGATTTACGTATTAATCAAATTGTTGGGTAAAAACATGTTGGATATTCTGTGCAGGACTTGAAAAAATTCAGACAGTGTCTTTCCAAATTTGCCACTGGCGTAACCGTGGTGACTTGCACAAATTCCAGCGGTGATTGTTTTGGCATCACTGCCAACAGCTTTAGTTCGGTTTCGCTGGAACCACCGCTTGTGCTGTGGAATATTGCCAAGGTATCCAACTCTTTGAAGGAGTTTCTGGACGCTGAGCATTTCGGGATAAATATTCTATCGGCGGATCAGCAGGATGAGTCCCGAACGTTTGCCAAATCTGAACACAATATTTTTGACGGGGTTGAATATTCACTCGGCCAAAACAGGGTTCCGCTACTTAATAACACGCTTGCTCACCTTTTGTGTCGAACTTACGATGTGCATGAATGCGGTGATCACTATATTGTTGTTGGCGAAGTAACCGGGTACGCGTCGGTCGACACGGAGCCTCTGGTATTTTTTAACGGCACTTATCAAGCGCTTCAATAAAGTACAACGCGGAATAAAAAAGTAAGGTTTTAGAGAATAGTTGCCAGTGGGTAATTTTCGTAGTGGCTACCGGATTCATCGACCACACCTACTCGAATACCATACTCTCCACTCTCCAGCCAATCATAGACCTGTCGAATCTGGGGCTCGATAGACGGAAAAGCCTGTTTGGTCCATGGCGCTTCCGCCACAGAAAACCAGCCGTGGCTGGTTGCCTCAGCTGTCTTCCTAACTGGCTGCACTTTATCAAGGTGACAACGAAAGACCAGGTGTGTCTGTGCCATGTGTAATATCGTGCTAACACTAACTAGTTTCATTTGACTTGAGCTAACTTTCATTCCGGTTTCTTCAAGAAGCTCGCGGCTTGCCGCCTGTGCTGGTGTTTCATTGTTTTCCATATACCCGCCTGGTATTGCCCACAAATGTTGAGCCGGGGGTATGCCACGTTTAATCCAGAGTATTTTGTCGTGTGTACAGACATAAGTAGCAACCAGAACTTTGGGGCTTTGATAATGGGTAATGCCGCAGTCGTTGCAGACAAAACGGTTTTGTTGGTCTCCCTCCACAGAGCATGGAGATACTGGTGCACCACAGTCGGAACAGAATTTCATCGATTAACAAAATCCGGAAGATTCTCCAGAATATTAGCATTAATGGAAACATTTATTCAAAAACCAGTATGCTTTCAGGCATGACATATGCTGTTGAATTTCAATCGGTTTCGAAGCACTACGGCAGCCTTAACGTACTTAAAAAAGTAGATCTGGCTGTTAAAGCGCATAAAACCACAGTAGTGGTAGGCGAGAGCGGTAGCGGAAAATCGACTCTGCTTAAACTAATAAATGCAGTGGTAAGGGCTGATGCTGGAAAGGTGTTGTACTTTGGCCAGGATATTACAGTGCTTGATGCCCCAAAGCATAGACGCAACATCGGCTATGCGGTTCAGGGCGCAGGGCTGTTTCCACATCTGAGTGCTCGCGATAATGTTGTTTTGTTGGCAAAACTGGAAAACTGGTCCGGTGCGAAGATTGAAGAACGTTTTGTTGAGCTTGCCGATATGATGAATCTGGATCAGTCGCTAAACGATAAATACCCACATCAGTTGTCTGGTGGCCAATGTCAGCGTTTTGGACTGTGTCGGGCATTTATGCTTGCGCCTGCAATGCTTTTACTGGATGAAGCATTTTCCGCTATCGACCCCATTACACGCTCCGCCATTCACGACCAGTTTATAGCACTACGCGAGCAGGAGCCTATAACCACACTGATGGTAACCCACGATATGCGTGAGGCGGTGAAACTGGGAGACCATCTGGTAATTCTTCGCGGTGGATTAATATTGCAGTCTGCCAGCGTCGATGAGGTTCTAAATTCTCCTGCTGATTCCTATGTTAGTAATCTGCTAGCCACTCAACTGTGAGCGTATTTCCAAAATTATGCCTTTTTGCGTGTGTAACGATCGGCGTTCTTGGGTTACCAGATTTAAATGCACAAACTCTACGTGTGGGCAGCAAGAATTTTAATGAGTCCTATATCCTTGCCGAGATAATGGCGCAAACGCTTGAAGGCGCGGGATATGATGTGGAGCGTAAGTTTGGGCTTGGCGGAACACTAATTTGTTACAGCGCCCTGCTCAATAATGAAATTGATATCTACCCGGAATATACAGGCACGCTGGCCCAGGCGATCCTGAAAATTGATGGTACACACACCATTCAGAAATTGAATGGTATGGTTAGTGGAAAAGGCCTAAGTGTATTGCCGGGCTTTGGATTTAATAACACCTTTGCTCTGGGCCTGGCCAAAAATTCTGAATCTGCTGGAATACGTAGTATTAGTGATCTGGTAGCGCACCCCAATCTGAAACTGGTTTTCAGTCATGAGTTTCTCGAACGTCCGGATGGGTGGCCAGGGCTTGCACAACATTATGGTTTAAGCGGTCAGCCAACGGGAATAGAACACGGCCTGGCTTTTCAGGCTTTGGCTAATGGGGAAATTGACGTAACGGACGTCTATTCTACGGACGGTGAAATTCGGCGGTATGATTTGTTAGTGCTGGATGATGACGAGAATTTTTTCCCCAAGTATTTTGCCTTCCCTTTTGTAAACGCTGAATTACCTGAAAATGTAGCACATACATTGTTAAAACTGTCGGGGAAGATTGACGATGCACTGATGAGTCAGCTAAATGAAGGGGTGGTATTTGAAGGTAAGCGATTTTCCGAAGTAGCCTCGGGGTTTCTGGATTCACAGAATATCGAACACAGTTCGCCCAGTTCTGACTGGAAGTCAGATCTGCTGCGTAATACAGCTACACATCTAAAGCTTACGGGAATCGCACTGGTGCTAGCCATTATTGCTGGCCTGTTGATTAGTCTGTCTGTGTTTAGAATTCACTGGTTAGCACGCAGCACGCTAAGTGTAATTGGTTTGTTGCAGACGATTCCCTCAATCGCATTGTTAGCTCTCATGATTCCTCTGTTTGGTATTGGCCAGTTTCCTGCGATTATCGCCCTGTTTTTATATTCACTATTGCCCATCGTGCGTAATGCAGTTACCGCACTAACAACTATCGACCCGGTGTTGCAGGAAGTATCCATTGCCATTGGTTTGACACCGCGTGAGCAGCTTAGGTATGTGTTTGTGCCCTTGTCCCTGCCTGCCATGCTGGCTGGAATCCGAATGGCTGCTGTTATAAGTATCGGTACCGCCACTCTTGCTGCCTTTATCGGGGCGGGTGGTTTGGGAGACCCAATAGTGGTGGGACTGTCGCTAAACGATACCTCGCTGATTCTGCAGGGCGCGGTTCCAGCGGCCGGGCTTGCCATTTTAGTTGAGTTGATTTTTGAGGCCGTAGAGAAATGGCTGTTACCCAGTCACTTGCGATAGATTCTATTGTAGCAATCAATTTATTGGCGTAAGGTAGCGGTCGAAATTAACAGGTGAGTGTTCCCTTGGTATTTGGGGGCGCTAAACGGGAAGACGGTGCACCTTTTTAGGTTATTCCGTCACTGCCCCCGCAACGGTAAATAAGTTAGCTGGTCAATCAGCCACTGCGCGTAAAGCGTGGGAAGGCGACCAGCATAAGCGGTATCGCTTACTTATGAGTCCGGAGACCGGCCTGAAAATTAACCATGGTTCAATCGCGGCGGGCGACTGGCAGGGCATTCACGCTCTTCCTAATCTCCCATTGCCAGAACCCCATAGTGGAATCGGGGAATTCTACGGGAGAAAGAAATGTTAAAGTCTATTAACCGGGCAAGCGTGCTTGTCCTCGCACTCGCACAATTTGGAAACGCCCAGGCCCTTGCTGATGAGAGCGGACTCGTTGAGCAAATCATCGTAACCGGTGCAAGAACCCCTCTAGATATACATCGTTTAGGCAGTGCCAGCACGGTGATAAGCCGGGAAGATCTTAATCGCCAACAGGCCCGTTATCTTAGTGATGTATTGCGTACGGTTCCTGGTTTTTCAGTGAGCCAGACAGGTGTGAGGGGTACACAGACCCAGGTACGTGTTCGCGGTTCTGAAGCCAATCATGTTCTGGTTTTGATTGATGGTGTGCGTGCGAATGACCCAGCCACCGGAGATGAATTTCGATGGGAACACCTGGCAGCAAGTAATATTGAACGTATCGAAATAGTACGAGGTGCGCAAAGCGCACTTTGGGGCAGCGATGCCATTGGAGCCGTGGTACACATAATTACGCGCAGTGGAGCGGACCATCAGGGGCTGGACATATATGCCGAACACGGCACCAACAATACCTTAAATGTTGGCGTAAATGGCGTAGCCCTAGTTGGTGGCTGGTCTGTTGCAGCTGGGGTCGAATCACTGGATACGGACGGTGATAATATTTCACGCTCGGGCTCGGAATCCGATGGTGCTGAACTTGTCACAGGCTCATTTTTTGCTCGATATTCATGGTCTGAAGCCGCGAGTTTTAATGCCGGTTTGCGTATGATTGATGCAAGCTCCGACACAGATTCTGTAGACTTTTTTGTAACAGGTTTGCCGGTTGACGCAGACCTGGAGACACGTAGTAATAATCTTATTGCAGATGTCGGAGCTTCATGGCTAGCGCATGACGAACGCGTTAACTATCGCCTGAGTGCGCGTTATTTTGATTCCGAGCATCGCAACAGGGTGGATGGAGCGGAGGGTTCTTCTACCAGCTCCGAGCGAGTAACTCTGGCATTTCAGTCTGATCTGCGTTTGGGCGACAATGGGCTTTCTCTTGCCATTGAATATGAGGATACCGATTTTCAACAACGCGGAGCTATTGGTTTTGGTGACCCAAACCAGAATCAGAACATGCAGGTTTTTAGTGCAATAGCCGAGTTTCAGTATCTCAAAGGGGAAAAGCTAAGCTGGCAATTGGGTGGAAGATTTGACAACAACAGTGATTTCGATGACGTGTTCACCGGCAAAGCTTCATTGGTGTATCAACTGTCTGACAAAGCAAGGTTGCGTGCAAGTGCTGGCACTGGCCACAAAACGCCCACATTTACGGAACGGTTTGGCTTTTTTCCAGCGCAGTTTATTGGCAATCCGAATCTCAAACCCGAAACTTCTGTTTCTTATGAATTGGGCTTTGATATGGAGCTGTTTGACGCAGCTCTGGAAATACAATCATCCGTCTTTTTCCAGGAGTTGGAAGACGAAATTAATGGTTTTGTTTTTGATCCAGCTACTTTTCTATTCACTGCAGATAATCGAAAAGGGTCGAGTGAGCGCTCTGGCGTTGAGCTGTCAGCAAACTGGCACATGTCTAGCAGATTTAGTCTTGCCGGGACATATACCTATACGGATTCGAAAGAAGAGAACGCGTTAGGTGTTAACGTAAGAGAAGTTCGCCGCCCACGGCATGCGGGTAGTGTGTCGTTAAACTATTTGTCTGAAAATGGGAAACTTAATGCCTTTATGTCGGCGAACTATGGTGGTGAGCGGACAGATGTGTTTTTCCCCCCGTTTCCTGAACCACAACAAACAATCATTTTAAGTGATTACTGGTTAGTCGACCTCACCGTAAATTATCAAGTGACTCCAGCCATCGCACTATTTGTACGCAGCACAAATCTGTTTGATGAAAATTACGAGCAGGTTTTTGGCTACCAGACCCTGGGTCGCGCAGCTTATCTTGGGCTTCGAGTGTCGTTTGGACAGTAGCCGTCGGCAGGATTCATTGAAATTGGTGCACCCGACAGGACTCGAACCTGTAACCCTCTGGTTCGAAGCCAGATATTCTATCCAGTTGAACTACGGGTGCATTGAAGGTGTGTAGTATAACGGATGTTCAAGCAGCGGTCTGTAGCCTTTACACAATTGACTTCGCCAAAAGAATAAGGCATTTTTTTAATCCCTACACCTAGGCAAAAGAAGAGAATGGCTAAAGTTAACATGGCGGATATCAAAATATATCCGCATTCTATTTCGGACAATACCCGCTGGCAAAACTTTGAATCCCGTGAAAATGACATCTATGTGTGTACGCCTGCCAAGTGTGGCACCACCTGGACACAAACCATTGTAGCGAATCTGATCTTTGCGGGTGAAGATTTGCCGATGCCGGTAATGCAACTGTGCCCGTGGGTGGAAGCTGTATTTAATCCCGAGCAGCAAATGTTTGATACTTTGTCTCAACAAAACCACAGACGTGCTGTTAAAAGCCATAGCGCGGCCGATGGATTACCCTGGTTTGGTGACGCAAAATACATTTTTGTTGGCCGTGATGCGCGAGATGTTTTCATGTCTATGAGCAACCATCTGCACCGCATGAAATCCGTAGAGGAAATGAACGCGCTCGCAGCGTCGGAAGATCGCCCGGAGATGCAGGCGTATGATGGGAATATTCACGGATTTTACGAACAGTGGATGAATGACAGTAGCCAGTTTTTCGATATTGTAGCCAGCTTTTGGGCGCGCAAGTCTCAGGACAATCTGCTGTTTGTGCATTATAACGATCTTAAACAGGACCTTGGTGGGGGTGTTAAGCGTATAGCACAGTTTCTTGGCATAGAGCTGACTGAATCTCAGTATCAGCGTGTTATTGAGCGCTGTTCTTTTGAATATATGCGCAACCATCCCGAGATGGTGGGTGACATGGAAGTAATGTTTGAAGGCGGATTAAAAGGATTTATATTTAAGGGCACCAATGGTCGATGGAGAGAGGTGTTGAGTGAAGAAGAACTGTCTGTTTATCATTCTCGCGCCCGACAATGGCTCCCTAACGATGCTATAAAGTGGATAGAAAACGGAGGAAATGATGATGTCTGATGCCAAATCTACTGAAGTAAAACCACCAATAATTCTTCCTCCACATTATGTGCTTATCGCAGTCGTGTTGATGATTGCAAGCATATGGTTAACCCAATCGCTTCTTATAAGTGAACCCTGGCCCAAGCTAGGTGTGCTTTTTGCTGGGTTTGGTGTGGGCATAGCTGCTTGGGCTGCAAGGCAGTTCTCCCAGGCGAAAACTAATATAATTCCACTCAGTCATTCTGATGCACTCGTTGTTAGCGGTGTGTTTTCGCATACGCGTAATCCAATGTACCTGGGTATGATTTCATTTCTATTTGGGGTGGCGCTTTTGGCAAATAACTGGCTGGCCCTGTCAGTTTTACCGGTTTTCTACTTTATTATTCGCCATTTGTTTATTGCCCGCGAGGAAAAGTTGATGCTGGCAACCTTTGGTGATGAATACGCCAGCTACTGCAAAAATGTTCGTCGCTGGATCTGAACCTTAAAAAGTCCTGCTGGGACTCCTATGAAACAACGTGGTAACCTAATCGGCTATTTTTTCACTTTCTAACATGGGTGCGGTACCTGTTGTGGGAGTGGATTTAGCTCATATTTGGCATATTTTTGGATGGTAGATAATGAAAGACAGTAAGACCGTGTTTAGTACGATTGATGAAGTAGTTTCAGCCATTGCAGACGGTGAAATGGTTATTGTTGTAGATGATGATGACCGCGAGAACGAAGGTGATCTGATAATGGCCGCAGGCCATGCAACTCCTGAGCAGGTGGCGTTTATGATTCGACACACCAGTGGCATTTTATGTACTCCGGTGCTTGAAGAACACGCAAAAAAACTGCAACTGGACCCAATGGTTGCGCGAAACGATGCGCCAATGAGTACAGCGTTTACCATCTCTGTGGACTACAGACACGGGCTTACCACAGGTATTTCTGCTGAGGAACGTGCAAACACTGTGTTGGCATTAGCCAACAGTAATGTGGCTGCGGGTGATTTTGTGCGCCCTGGGCATATATTTCCATTGGTGGCTCGCCAGGGTGGTGTGTTGGTGCGCTCGGGACACACAGAAGCAGGCGTTGATCTGGCAAGACTGGCCGGGTGTGAACCGGTAGGTTTGCTGGCCGAAATTGTAAATGATAATGGTACAGTTAAACGTCTGCCCGAACTTATCGAATTTGCGCAAGAGCATTCGCTCAAAATAATTACCATAGCCGACCTTATCGCGTACCGGCAGCGCAGAGAGCAGCTCGTGGAACGGGTACGCGAATTTCAGGTTAAAACCCGAATTGGCCGGGCACGTGCTTTTGCCTACAAAACCCGGTTTGAAGATGTAGAACATCTGGCTCTGGTATTTGGGAAAATTGATGCCGCCAGGTCTGTGCTGGTTCGAATACATCGCGAAAAATTGATAGAAGATGTTTTTGGTTCCCAGGGCACTTTTGAACAGGGCCTGGTTGATTTATGTCTGGATAAAATTAAAGAACAGGATGGTGGCGTACTAATCTATTTGAGAGGTGGTTTTGTAGGGGTTCCACTGGATACGCTGGATAAGGAAGATGCCAGCCGCGAGTCGGAACGAGCATCAGAATGGCTTGAAATTGGAGTGGGTGCGCAGATTCTCAGGGATTTGGGCGCGAGTAAAATACGTATTCTGGCGGCAAGAGAGGTAGATTATGTAGGTCTGGAAGGGTTTGGGCTTACACTTGAATCAACTGAACTGCTTGCAGATTAACCACCATGCGCTGGATGAGTTTCAAATATCAGAGCCACGTATCTTTTGGAATAGTTTCGGAAGAGGCGATAATAGACGTTGGTAAGCGGTATCCGCTATATCTCAGCCTTAAAGCCCTGATTGCTTCAGGTGAACTCAACGCTGTGAGCGCTGAGGCAAAAACACACGCATCTGACTATGCCTTGAGTGAAGTAGAATTTTTGCCGGTTATATTGCGTCCGGACAAAATTTTATGTGCCGGGCTTAACTACAAAGCCCATATGGAAGAAACCGGAAACAGTGATACCAGTTCACCGACCCTATTTACCCGGTTTGCGTCTTCCCAGGTGGGGCACAAGCAAAACATGGTAAAACCGCGCGAGTCTGACAAGCTGGATTTTGAAGGTGAGATTGCGTTAATTATCGGTAAGCCCGGACGGCGCATATCAGTTGAATCAGCACTAAGCCACGTCGCCGGGTACAGCTGTTACAACGATGGTAGTGTGCGAGATTTTCAAAACCATACGTCCCAATTTACACCCGGCAAAAATTTTGTGCATACCGGTGGTTTTGGCCCGTGGATGATGACGCCCGATGAAATTGGTGATCTGGACAAAATGGAAATTACCACACGTCTGAACGGTAAGGTGTTGCAGAACTCCAATGCGGCATATCTTATTTTTGGGTTCGCTGAGCTAATTGCATATTGTTCAATATTCACAGAGCTTGTTCCAGGTGACGTGATTGTAACCGGAACTCCTGCGGGTGTTGGTATGGCCAGAAAACCTCAGGTATTTATGCAGCCAGGTGACCAGATTGATATTGAAGTTAGTCCCATTGGTACTCTAAGCAATAAAATTGTTGAAGGTTAGATAAGGCAGGGACAGATTATGAGTAACGAAATAAGCCAAAAGCAGCTGGACTCCCACTGGATGGCCTTTACAGGTAACCGCGAATTCAAGAAAAACCCCCGCATTATTACTTCGGCGGCCGGTGCTTATTTTACGGATGATAAGGGACGTAAAATATTTGATGGTTTGTCAGGCTTGTGGACAACAGGTGCTGGTCATTGTCGCCCCGAAATTGCACAGGCTGTTTCCAAACAGGCAATGGAACTGGACTATTCTCCCGCATTTCAGTTTGGTCACAAAAAATCGTTTCAGCTGGCTGAGCGCATAACCCAGTTTTTGCCTGAAGGTCTTAATCGGGTGTTTTTCACCAATTCAGGGTCTGAAGCAGCGGACACCTCGCTAAAGATAGCGCGTGCCTACTGGCGTAAAAAAGGTCTGGCTTCAAAAACGCGATTAATCGGTCGGGCCAAAGGTTATCACGGGGTTAATTTTGGCGGCATAAGTGTCGGTGGCATTGGGGGTAACCGGGCTTTGTTCGGTGAAACTCTAGGTGTAGATCACATTTCTCACACCTTGCTGAAAGAAAATGCGTTTACTAAGGGGATGCCTGAAAAGGGTGCCTATCTAGCGGATGATTTGCTGGAAAAGATTGCCCTGCATGATGCATCCAACATAGCTGCGGTTATTGTTGAGCCACTGGCTGGGTCTGCGGGTGTAATTCCTCCACCGGTAGGTTATCTAAAACGGCTAAGAGAGATTTGTGATCAGCACGATATATTGTTGATTTTTGACGAAGTTATTACCGCTTTTGGTCGCATGGGTTCTAATACAGGCGCTGAAGAATTTGGAGTGGTACCTGATATTTTGAATATGGCTAAACAGGTAACCAATGGGGTTATGCCTCTTGGTGCGGTTGCTGTTAAGCAAGAGATTCATGATGTTTTTATGAAAGAGGGCGGGCACGAGTACATGGTGGAGTTTCCCCATGGTTATACATATTCAGCTCACCCTATTGCCTGTGCGGCCGGCCTGGCTGCTCTTGATGTACTGGAAAACGAAAACCTGGTACAACGGGTGAAGGAGATGGCGCCGGTGTTTGAGGAAAGTTTGCATACCCTTAAGCAGACTCGTTATATTTCGGACATACGTAATTATGGGCTGGCGGGTGCCTTAACTATTGAGTCTTACCCGGATGAGCCCGCGCGCAGACCTTTTGAAATAGCAATGAAGTGTTGGGAAAAAGGCTTTTACGTGCGTTACGGAGGTGACACCATACAACTCGGTCTGCCCTTTATAGTTGAGCAGGCCGAGATAGATAGCGTAGTAAATGCGCTGGGTGACTCGATAAATGAACTGACCTAGTATTCAGGTTTTAAGCAACCGAGCTTGAGTCCGGGCGGCCGACTGCCCCCGCAATCATATTAGAAGCCCCATCACTAGCGGGCATGGTAGGTTTGCCCCGTGCCTTCATGTTAAAGGGTTCGGTGTCGATATCTTCCAGTATAATTTCGCCCGCAAGTACCGCTGCCTTCCATTCATCATGCTGTTTTTGTCTGGAATGAAATGCAGGCATCACTTCCTTCGCAAACAGTTCCAGGCTTTCGCATATATCTTTGTGAGTATTTTTACCCGCCTGGTTCAACAATATCACCTGGTCTACATGGGCTGCTTCAAGCTCTTCCAAACGCTTTATGATGGTTTGCGGGCTGCCTATTAGCTCGCTGCCAGAGCGCTTTTGTCCGGCGGGTGTTTGTTTCCAATCCTGATAGCGATCCCAAAAATTAACCGTACCCGGCTCAAAAGGACCCTCTTTGCTATACAGCTGTAAGGCAAACTGGAAAAATGTCCAGCCATCAGCTTTTTGCCAGGCTTCTTCATCGGTTTTTGCACACATAAAACCACTTACCACAGCAAGATTAGGGTTACTTTGGTAATCACAGAGTTTTTCCTGATCATGTATGAAAGTATTGTAGTAAGCATTTACCCAGGCTTTGGAAGAATCCAGATCAACAAACTTAAAACACAGAGCCCCCATCCCCCTATGTGCCGAGTATCGAATGGTATCCAGTTGTGAACAGGCAACCCAAAGTGGTGGGTGGGGTTTTTGCATGGGTTTTGGGATTACGGCGCGTTTGGGGAATTTGTAAAACGGACCATTGTATTCCCAGGCGTGGTTGTAAAACATTGGCAAGGTGCACCTTACAGCATCTTCCCAAACAAGGCGCTTATCGCGAAATTTCACGTTAAAAGGATGCAACTCTGTTGTGGAGGCGCCTTCGCCTATACCCAGTTCGACCCGGCCATCGGAAATTAAATCGAGTGTTGCCACTTTTTCAGCTACACGTGCCGGATGATTAGTTGTGAGCTGAATGATGCCATGCCCAAGGCGAATATTTTTTGTACGCTGACTAGCGGCAGCCAGAAAAACTTCCGGGGCACTGGAATGTGAATACTCCTCCAGAAAATGATGTTCTACTTCCCATGCATAGTCATAACCCAGCTTGTCGGCGAGCTCTATTTGATCGAGTGCATCCTTAAGCATTTGATGTTCGCTGTTCTCTTTCCAACCGCGTGGTAGTTGATGCTCGTAAAAAATACCAAATTTCATGCAAAGCGCTCCCTGTTTTTTCGGTCTGTACTGATATTCGCACTGAGTAGATAATACTGCAACTATTCCGCATACCCTTTAAGTAGGTTGCTGTGGTTGTATCTATGATGAAAAAGATGGAGACGCTTGTGTAGGAAATCTCCTGGGGAAGCGCCTTAATGAGCTTTCCGATAATTTTGTATGCCTCGATTGTTCTGTAGCTTGTAAGAAGGATTTCCGAAATTCTTTGGGTGACCAGAGTCAGGATGGGTAAAATAAGTGCAATAACTGATGCCAGGTGTGGTAAAACTGGAGATAAGACGCCCCAGGATGATTGACATGCGAGTTGTGCCAAAGCTGATATTTGTTTTTTTTACCTTGAGTATTTTTAAATCTGCAGTGTTAGCGGGAGATGTATCAGGCTCAAGTGATCATCCAATACTTACGCGTTATCCAGGTTCTGAGATTAAGCGGTATGACGTACAAGCATTTCAAACATACAAAATTGCGACCGGGCCGGTTAGTGGCTACAACACTATAGATGAGTGGATCGACACCCAGGGTCAGCTTACTCGTATTTACTATGAATTGACTGGTACTAATACACATTCGGAAATTTTTGCCAATTACAAAAAGGCCTTGATAGATTCCGGTTTTGAAATTTTGTCTGAAGGTTTGTTTGCACAATCGAGCCGCAAGTCAGATATTGGCAGTCGAAAATGGCTTGGTACACACTACAAAAGCAATCCCCTGCCATCAAACGGCATTCGCTTGTTACAGGGTTCTTCAACCAGTGGGGGAACTGGATTTATAGCAGCAACAAAAGAGCGCGCAGCTGGCACGGTCTTTGTTGCTATTGGTGTTGCTCAATATTCGGACAGCATCAGCGCAACGATGATAGATGTAGTTGAAGTTGAGGATGTAAAAACCGATCTGGTTTCAATTGATTCAGAAGCCATTGGTAAAGGTGTGATGGAATATGGTCGAGTGGTATTAGATGGTATATTTTTTGAACATGACATGGCCACACTCAAACCTACATCCAGGGCAGCTTTAAATGAAATTAGCGCTTTCCTTAACGATCATCCAAAGATGAATTTTTATGTGGTGGGGCATACCGACAGTACAGGTGCCTTTAGTTACAACAACACCTTGTCGGGCAAGCGTGCTGCGGAGGTGCGCAGGGTCTTGATTGATGAGTTTGGTATTTTGGCCGCCCGGCTTGAATCGCACGGAGTTGGTCCACTTAACCCGGTTTTTTCGAATTCGACTGAAAATGGGCGTCAGAAGAACCGTCGAGTAGAACTGGTTGAACGATGAACATCGGGTAACACATCAATGAAACTTGTTTGGCAGATTTTGCTAGTACTGTGCATGACATTTATTGGCTTGGCAGGTGGAACCTGGGTGGGGGCTTTGTTTTTTGTTCCTGCCGGACAGGGGTTTGCTGCGGGCCCCGGAGCCCTGGTTTATGGTCTTATGGGTGCAGCCGTTCTTTTTGCACTGGGTTTGATGATAAACAAACAGCAAAAAGACACGACTATTCGTAACGCTGCAATCGTGAGTGTGTTGGTAACTCTAGTAGTCATTGGAATTTTGAGTTTTCGGTTGAATTCGTAGGTATTTCACCAGGCAGTGACTGAAAAATGTCATCCAATGGGCTTCTCACTGCCTGTCCGCCTCGCCGGAGTACATGAGTGTAAATTTCTGTGGTTTCAACGGATGCGTGCCCCAATTGCTGTTGAACGGTGCGAATATCCATGCCGTTTTGTAGCGCATGTGTAGCGAAGGAATGCCGAAGTGTATGCGCGCTGGCGGGCTTAACAATGTCCGATGCGAGTACTGCGCGGCGTATGGCTTTTTGAAAAGCACTGACGTCAATGTGATGTCGTCGAATTTTGCCAGATCGGGGGTCTACACTGGTTTTTCTTGCTGGAAACACATATTGCCATTTCCATTCACGTGCAGCATTGGAGTATTTTTTGTCCAGACGATTAGGCAAAAACACTTTACCGAAGCCCTTAGCCAGATCCTGTTCATGGATCAGCCTGGTTTTTTGAAGGTGCTGGGACAGCGCGGTACGGACTTGTTTAGGTAGCGTAACTACTCGGTCTTTAGCGCCCTTTCCATCGCGAATATGGATGCAATGATAGGCAAAATCGATGTCTTTGGTTCGCAGGCGCATGCATTCCAATAGACGTAAACCGGAACCGTACAACAGCGCTCCAATTAACAGGTGTACACCTTGCAAACGAATTAGTAGAACCTTAACTTCATGCTGGCTTAGTACTACAGGTAGCTTGCGTGGTTTTCTTGCCCTGGTTGCTGCTGAAGTATCGCCCAAGGGATTGGCTAGTACGTTTCTGTATAGAAACACGAGAGCATTGAGAGCGACGTTTTGAGTGCTTGCAGAAACTCCTTTATCTACCGCCAAATGGGTAAGGAAATCTACAACCACCAAGTCGTGCATGGTGTTGGGGTGGCGCTTGTTGTGATGTAGTATGAATCGCCTGGTCCAAAATTTGTATGCCTGTTCTGTGCGTATGCTGTAGTGGCGTACCCTAATAGCGTTGGCTAACTGATCAAGCAATTTTGAACTCATCTTGTTAGTTTGCTATACCGATACAAGATTGCTTAGAGCAATATGCCTATTGTTGCTGTGAGAGGTGTACGTTTTAGATCTCGGTAGAACTCGCAGATATAAGGACAAAAGGCTTGTTTTTGCTGGATAAGTTGCTGCTTGGCTTCATTTGCTACAGGATAGATGGTATCGAGCGACGTGTTTAAGGGGAAAACACTACAAGTGATTGAATTTGAACTAGAAATAGATGCAGTCGGTAATATACGGACTTTATTCCATCTACTATATTGTTATGCGTCTGTGCATGTTTGCTTGTAGCTGCCTCTGTAAATCCATCTCCTTTGAGATTGATGCTATTTTCTACGGGAGATACTGTCATTGTGAAAGTTGCAGAAAGTTTTCTGGAACAACTCCCGCTGCATGGGCAGCGACGGAAAGGGGTAAGTTCAAGCTGGTGTCATCATTGGAAACACTAGCAAAATACAAGACAGAAAAAGGCAACAGGTGTTTCTGTAGTTCATGTGGCTCGCCAACTTGGTACGAATCAGATGAGTTTCCAGAAATCTTAGGAATCCCTTATGGTATTCTCGACAGCGGAGAAATTCCTGGTCCAGAACTGCACGTCTGGACCCAATCAAGAGCGCCTTGGTGTGATCTGGACAATGAACTTCCAAAACATGAGACACATCCGTGATAATGCCTAACATGCAGTTGAAGCCGCTCATTTCATTCGCTCGGACGTACCTAAGCGTCACTCTTTTTGCTTACGCAAAAACGTGCCGCTATACAGTACGCCGCTTAACTGGTTGTTATGCGGCTAGATGAATGCTATTCAGTATTCGGGTGGTTGTCAGTGCACATCTTGCATATACGAAATAACTGCTGGGCCATTCGTTGCTTACACATGTCATTGTCAGACGTGTCAAAAATTGACGTCCAGTGCTTTCCTATCCTGTATCCAAATACCTGCTGAAAGCTTCCATCTACTTCAAGGAGGCATTACGCAAATGGAGCGAGCAGCTGATTCGGGAAATATTCTCACCAATTCTTTCTGCGAATCCTGTGGCTCACTACTATCCATTCAAAATTCTTCAAGAACTAGACTACGTACCGTAACGATAGGCACTCTAGATCAACCATCGCTAATAGAAGTCAACTCTCATATTTGGGTTAAAAGAAAATTGCCTTGGGTTATACTCCCTAAGCATCACCGTATCTTTGAAGAGGCAGGCGACTGGACTAAGGATTATGCTAATGACCCCACCCGCTATAACCCATAGAGTATGCAGTCGCCACCTAACATGCAGTTGAAGCCAATCGCTCCTTCGTCGCTCACTCGGACCGCCTTTGGCGTCCGCTTAACTGGTTGTTATGCGGCTTTGTATTGAGTGAAGAAAGCAAACTTGCAGACTGTCCATTTCACTTTCGTGAAGCCAAAAACGGTAGTGTTCAGATAGGTTACAAGAATAGAGTTGTGACGACATTAAGGGGCAAAGAAGCTGCAAAATTTATGCACAAAGTTCAATCCTGTGATGAACCGGCCCAGCAAGTTTTAATGGCAAAAGCGACGGGGCATTTCAAGCATGGAAATGAAAGGGTTTCAAAAAATCGAACAATGCGTAAACTACCCAATATCTAAGAAGAGGGACGCGAAGAAAGGTGATTACCGATCAGCCCCCTAACATGAGGTTGAAGTCGATCCTCCACCTCCGGCTCCGTCACTCGGACGCATTGACCGCTAGTTCGTTCTGCTTGCGCAAAACGCCCGTCGCCGTCAAGCGCCGCTTAACCTGTTGTTATACGGATAGGTGCTTTCGTGACAGAGTATGAGTACTACGATTTTTTAAATGGAACTGGTTCTTTGGCGAATGAACTTGCTCTAGGCTTCGTTACCGGTTTGTCAGCCTACATCATATGTTTGTATCTAGTGGGTCGAAAACTTACAGTTTTGCAGTCTGTAGGCCTTACTTTCGTCTACTCAGGTTATTCCCTGATCACTATTCTCGCACTAAAAGAGGTTGTTGCGCGGCTCTATTCTGTTTCTCAAGAGTACCCTCAGTACAAAGGAGTTACACTTGAAAGTACGTCGCTGTATCTCAACGGTATTCCGTCAGTCCTTCTCATGGCGTGGGTGCTTAGTATCATTTACATGATTAGCGAGCATAGGAAAGGGCATGTCGAAGAATCCGTATAACATGCAGTTGAAGCCGCTCATTCCATTCACTCGGACCGCCTTTGGCGTCCGCTTAACTGGTTGTTATGCGTCAGGGAGTGCGTGTAAATGACCATTCAGGATCGGGGTGCAATTGGTGAACTCATCGGCGCACTTGCCGTTCTGATTACGCTTGTATACTTGAGCGTCCAGACAAAGTTAAGCTTAAAAGCGCAAAAAGCTCAGACCGTCCAACAGACCGCTCATGAAAGGGCGAAAAACTTGCGGATGTTTGTCGAAAATCGAGAACTACGTGATGCTGCGGCGAAGAGTACCGCTGGGGAATCTCTAAACGAGGAAGAGCAGCAACTTCTCAATTTGTTCACGACGATATCTGTTCGCTCATTTGAAAATGAGCTGTATCAGCATTCTATGGGAATGATTGGTGACGATGAGCTAGAAATTCGGAGGAAACTGTTAGAACTACCGCACATTAATATAGAGCTCGCTCACAGCAACAAACATCTTTTCACTCCCAAAACCCAAGTAGAACTAGACAAATTGTTAAGTGCACGGAGAGACGCCTAACATGAAGTTGAAGCCGCTCATTTCATTCGCTCGGACTTACCTAAGCGTCACTCTTTTTGCTTGCGCAAAAACGTGCCGCTATACGGTACGCCGCTTAACTAGTTGTTATGTGCCAAGCAGTTGTCAGGAAGAAGGTAAATTCCGTGGCTGAATCACGACACTGGAATGTAATTGAAACAGTGGGAGTATTAGCGGTAATCTTGTCTCTCATTTTGGTATCGTATGAGTTGCGTCAAACTAGAAAGGCAATACTTGGTGAAACCTACCTTCAGGTGTCGCAACAAATTTCTTCTAGTTATCTGCAAATCATACAAAACGAAGGGGTCGTCGATGCAATCGTTGATAGTATGGCGAAGAAATTCGAGGAGCTTACACCTCGTCAACAAGTTCAGTTACAGACATTGTCAGCTGCAAAGCGATTTGAATTGGATGCATATTACTATCAATATGAGCTGGGATTCTTAGATGAGAATTTCTACGAATCCGTACTACTACAAGAATTTCTTAGGTGGTACCCACGAATGGTATATGCGGGCGCATGGCAATCCGAGAGTATAAGACCCAGTTTTAGAGACGCGGTGGAACGAGCGGTTACCGATTCACAAATTGAAGGAGGCACCTAACATGCAGTTGAAGCAGCTCATTTCATTCGCTCGGACGCACCTAAGCGTCACTCTTTTTGCTTACGCAAAAACGTGCCGCGATACGGTACGCCGCTTAACTAGTTGTTATGTGTCCTAAGATTACGTCTGAACAGAGACAAAAAGCGAGGTGGGATGAGCACTGAAAAAATGAATACCTGGCTCACGTTACTTGCGAATGTTGGAGTGCTTGTCGGGATTGTATTTTTAGCTTTAGAGATACAGCAGAACACGGATATCGTTAAAGCGCAGACACGCGACAACATTTCACAGAAGCAAGTGGAGTGGCTCAGGGATATTGGTACTGATCCGCTTGCTATGGAGCTTATCAGGAGAGGGAATAGTGGCAACCTGGAACCTGACGAAGTATTGTCGTATAGCTTTATTAGTCAAAGCAATCTTAGAATGTGGGAGAACGAATACTACCAGTATAAAATGGGTTTATTTGATGAATCTGAATTCCAACCACGTATAGAAAGATGGAAAGCCATAATGCCGCAGTCGCCCGGCCGTAAGCAGGTTTGGGGTACTGTGCGTACCGGGTATTCGACAGAGTTCAGGGGATTGATTGATCGGTTGTACGAAGAAATGGAAGTTGAGGGCGACACCTAACATGCAGTTGAAGTCGCTCACTACATTCGCTCGGACCGCCTTTGGCGTCCGCTTAACTAGTTGTTATGCGGCTACGTCAGAGCAGTTTGCCGTGCAAGTGATGAATCAGGAAGCCAGGTGAAAATAGAATATCTCACCAGATATT
>Ga0256847_1000342_pt1 | contig 30598 bp, 19 predicted proteins | sample TeddybearmetaG_FD_189099 | JGI IMG/M metagenome (GOLD analysis project Ga0256847, IMG submission 189099) | Hydrothermal vent microbial communities from East Pacific Rise, Pacific Ocean - Teddybear | ecosystem: Environmental > Aquatic > Marine > Hydrothermal vents | place: Pacific Ocean: East...
CTCCAACCCAGCTGTGATCAATCTCGAAAGATACATTCACATCGGTAATAGTTGCCGTTGCTGGAATTCCAACCACATCGGCTGTAAGTGTTGCCACTAGGCCAGTTTGTGCTGTTGACCAGCTTTGTGTGCCGCCTGTATAGTTGGCTACAGCAGTTCCGTTAGAACCTGTAGTAGAACTTCCACATTCTAGCGTTATATCTGCTGGACAAGTAATAACAGGAGGAGTAGTATCCACCACGGTTATAGTTTGCATACAAGTTGAAGTGTTTCCACATTCATCTGTCGCTGTCCAAGTTCTTGTTATCACTTCCGTATTACCACAACCAGCTACCGAAGTATCGGCTTCAGTAATAGTAACAGTTCCACAACCGTCAGTTCCTGTTGCTACTCCTGTACTTGCAGAAGAAGTATCAGCACCACATTCAACAGTAACATCTGCTGGGCAGGTCACTACTGGAGGCGTAGTATCTACTACCGTTATGGTTTGGACGCAGCTTGCGGTGTTTCCACTAGCATCTGTTGCTGTCCAAGTTCTTGTAATGACCTCTGTTAATCCACAGCCAGCTACTGATGTGTCGCCAAAGGTTACTACCACACCTGGGCAATTATCTACTGCCGTAGCTGTTCCAGTTCCTGCTGGTGAAGTATCACCACCACATTCAACCGTTGCATCGGCTGGACAAGTGATTACTGGGTCCTCTGCGTCATCTACTGTTACATCGAAGCTACATGTTGCTGTGTTTCCACTAGCATCAGTAACTACAAATGTATTGGTCGTAGTCCCTACAGGGAAGACGGTGCCACTGGCTTGTCCTGCTGTTTGTATAACAGTTTCACCAGCACAATTATCTGAAGTCGTTACTACATAAGTAACGTTAGCTCCACAAACTCCTGGATCATTATTTACTGTAATATCCGCTGGACAAGTAATTATAGGATCTTCATTATCGTCAACCGTTACATCAAAACTACAAGTAGCTGTATTTCCAGCGGGATCTGTTACTACAAAAGTGTTTGTAGTTGTCCCAACAGGGAAAACACTTCCGCTAGGTAAACCAGCCGTTTGTGCTAATGTTTGTGTTGATACGGAATAAATAATATTTCCATTCCAAGTACGAGGGTTAAATACGCCATTTCCTAATGGGTATCCAACACCTACGCCTGGTGTAAACTGCATATTAGTATCGGAAGCTGGTGTAGCACCGTTGGTGTAGTTCATTTGAGTTCCTGTTGTCAAGGTAATCCAAAACGCTACGGTATCGCCAGCGGCTACAAACTGCCCTAAACTTAAGTTTAAAGGTGTTGGCACATCCACGCCTGCAGAGGTTACCGTGGTGGTGGCCAGTAATGACCAATCTCCAGGATTAAGGGTAGAGCCAACAAAGGATCCTGCCTTAAAGTAAACTTCTACCGTTTCCGGTGCACCTGTATCTATATTAACATCAAATGAATCGATGGTTAATGCATTGGTAGCTGTCACATCAAACATATTACCAGATTGCCCATTATTACTAGCAAACAGCGTAGTCAAGGTACTGAGCGTAGTTCCACTACAATTGTCAGTAATGGTTGGAGTCGCATAGGCAACTACCGCACCACAAATTCCTGGATCGTTGTTTACTGTGATATCCGCTGGACACGTAAGGGTTGGATCATCAACATCGTTAACTGTTACATCAAAGGTACAAGTGGCTGTGTTGCCCGAGGCATCCGTAACCAAATAAGTAACCGTTGTTGTTCCTACTGGGAAGGTATCTCCAGGGTTATGGCTAGAAGTCGTAACGGCACCAGTACAATTATCTGTTCCTACTGGAGCGGTCCATGTTACTACTGCATCACAATTTCCTGGATCGTTATCCTGAGTGATATTACCAGGACAAACAATTACTGGATCCTCTGTGTCATTTACTGTTACATTAAAGGTACATGTACTCGTATTTCCTGAGGCATCGGTTCCTGTAAAGGTAACCAATGTAGTTCCTACTGGGAACACACTACCGGAAGCAGGTACGCTCGAAGCAGTTGCACCCGCACAGTTATCAGAAACTGTAGCTGAAAAGTTAACGACAGCTCCACAAATTCCGGCATCATTAGATACATTGATATCCGCTGGGCAGGTTATCACTGGTGCTTCGGTGTCATTTACTGTTACATTAAAAGTACACGTACTCGTATTTCCTGCAGCATCGGTTCCTGTAACGGTAACCAATGTAGTTCCTACTGGGAATACACTTCCTGAAGCAGGTGAGCTCGAAACAGTTCCGCCCGTACAGTTATCAGAAACTGTGGGTGTAAAGTTAACTACGGCGGAACACGATCCAGCATCATTAGATACAGTGATATCTGCAGGGCAGGTTACCACTGGTGGTTCTGTGTCAACCACATTAATTGCAAAAGCACATGTAGCTGTGTTTCCAGAAGCGTCGGTTGCTGTAACGGTAACTAAAGTTGTTCCCACAGGGAAAACGCTACCGGAGGCCGGTACGCTTGAAGTCGTTACTCCAGGACAGTTATCTGTCGATGAAGCCATAAAGGTTACTGCTGCACCACAAACTCCAGGGTCATTGCCTACGGTAATATTTGAAGGGCAAGTAACTACTGGTGGTTCTGTATCATTAACAGTAACCACGAAGCTACATGTCTCTACATTTCCACAAGCGTCCGTTACTTCAAAAGTATTGGTAGTAGCACCTACTGGGAAAGCTGCTCCCGAAGCAAAACCAGCTATCTGAATCGTTGTGGATGCTCCACAAGTATCAGATCCAACTGGAGCTGTATAGGTAACTACCGCACTACAAAGTCCGGCAGTGTTACTTACAGTAATAGCTGCTGGGCAAGTGATTGTTGGTAAGGTAGTATCAACTACCGTTATTATTTGCACTGCTTGAGCCGTGTTTCCACATTGATCGGTTGCTGTCCAAGTACGAGTAATTGTCTCCGTAAGACCACAACCCGCTGCAGAACTATCGGCAAATGTGATAACTACTGTTCCACATCCATCAGCACCTGTAGCTGTACCGGTTCCTGTTGGGGTGGTATCACCACCACATTCCACGGTTGCACCGGCTGGTGCGGTTACTGTTGGTGGTGTTGTGTCCACAACCGTAATAGTTTGCACTGCTTGTGCTGTATTACCACAATCGTCAGTGGCTGTCCAAGTTCTTAAAATAGTCTCTGTCAATCCACAACCTGCGGATGAAGTATCTGCGAAAGTAATCGCAACGCCTCCACAACCATCAGTTCCGGTAGCTGTACCAGTACCTGTTGGTGTTGTGTCACCGCCACATTCTACAGTTGCATTGGCTGGTGCCGTAACTGTTGGTGGAGTAGTGTCTACTACTGTGATTGTTTGAACACAAGATGATGAGTTTCCAGCATCATCTGTTGCGGTCCAAGTTCTTGTAATAACTTCCGTCAATCCACAACCTGCTACCGAAGTATCGGCAAACGTTATGGTTGGTGTGGGATCTATATTATCGGTGGCAGTAGCTGTTCCTGTTCCAGTTGGACTAGTATCACCACCGCATTCTACCGTAGCATTAGCTGGGCAGGTTATTACTGGAGGTGTAGTATCTACAATTGCAATGTTCGCAAATGGCACGGTGGATAAACCGGCTCCAATGGCGAATGCATGGTCGTAATTAGATGGGTCTTCGAAGTTGGCAGATGTGACCGGAATAGCACGTCCTGCTGGAGTGTATTCTGTTTTGTCTGGAGCCACCGCTGGGAATCCATCCACAACCAAGGCACTTAAATAGATGCCAGTTGGATTTTCTATCGCTGGCAAGTTTCCACCAGGTGTACTGGAATTACCAGTATACATTACTGCATAAATATCGTCAACTCCATTAGTAGGATCTGTATCGCTATCTTCGTAAGCATACATTGTTTCACCGTTAGTTGCTAGTGCAAAACCACCCACAATAACTGCGATGGATCCACATCCATTTCCAGAAGTGTCTGAACAAGTCACGGTAAATACATCAGGTGCAGTTTCAGTAACCACAATTACATCCCCTTGGTCGATTTGTCCTCCAGGAGAAGTCCATTGTAAAACAGCTTCACCAGCACTAAATAGTAAGGTAGAATTGTCAAATTCGTCTTCCGTAAAATAAACAACAGTACTTGCAGGAATATCCACGGCTGCTACGAAAGAGAAAGCATCGGGGCTACCACCATCATGAGCCATACCCATTAACGCAACGATAGGATCTGACATACTAGTATCATCATTTGTAATGCTACCAGTGGCAGCATTTGGAGTTCCTCCATCATATCCGGTTCCGGAAGCAATCATTAGTTCAACAGTTTCTGTAGGTTCTACTACAGCATCTATCACCGGTGTTAAAGTAACTGTTGCTGTGGTATTTCCATTTAATATGACCACCGTTCCAGCAGCCGCACCAAAGGTAGCAGCGCCAGATTGCGTATAATCTGTAGTTAATGTTGCAGTTCCTGCAACACCAAAGTTTATGGTAATATTTCCTACTGCGGCGGCATCAAGAGCAAAGGTGTAAACCATTCCGGTTCCACTGTCTTCAACCACACTCGCTGGAGCTACTGTAACAGAGGCTGCTGGATTAGCAGAACCTGTTGCAATAATAATATTTGCGAAAGGCACGGTAGATGGCGTAGCATTAGCTGCTGCATGGTCCCAATTGGCCGTATTTTGGAAATTTGCCTGATCTACGGTAACACCGCGAAGTCCAGGAGTATATTCTGTTTTTAATGGTACAACTGCAGGAAATCCGTCTACAACAACGGCACCAATATACACCGTTGAAGGATCTTCAATAGCAGGGATATTTCCCCCTGGAATTGCATTAGTTCCTGTAAATAATACAGAATGTACTTGCGTAACTCCATTACCAGGATTCGTGTCTGAATCACTAAAAGCGAAGAACCCTTCTCCGTTAGTGGCAAATGTAAAGCCAGTAACAATCGTGGTAAATGTCCCACAGGTTCCACTGTTACAAGATGCTGTAAATGTATCGGGTGTAGACTCTACCCCCACAATAACTTCACCTCTAAGGACACCTCCAGCGGGAGCCGTCCATCGTACAACACCTTCGCCGCTGGTATTTGAAAAGGCCAGCGTGTTGATGTTAAATTCTTCTTCAGTAAAAAATATCTCTGTTGCAGCTGCAATATCGTCCAGGGCTACGAAAGAGAATCCTTCAATACCAGGAGCAGCCGCATTGTTCAAACCAGTAACGGCAACAGCCGGAGTGATGGCCATCGTATCGTCATTCGTAATGGTTCCTGTTCCTGCGCTTGGACTACCTACGGTATAACCTGTACCAGCAACCGCTGTTAAGATAACAGTCTCGTCAGGTTCTAGAGTGGTATCACCAGAAGGTGTAATGACTACATTAGTCGTGGTAGTCCCCGTCCCAATGACTACAGTTCCAGATCCCGCTGCAAAAGTCGCTGCACCAGACTGACCGTAATCTGAAGGGAAAGTAGCGGTACCTCCCACTGAGAAATTTACGGTTATTGGAGATGGAGCCGCAACTCCAAGGGTAAACGTATAAGTAATAGGACTTCCACTATTTTCGCTAACGCTAGCAGGTGTTCTTGTCACCATCATGGATGGGCTTGTACATGGTAGTGTAAAGCCAGTGAAGATGGTGTGTGATAGGGCCTGAAAAGGTTGCGCATGTAGATAGTTACTTATATTTTCCAAGTCAGCTCTACATAGGTTGTCTCTTACCGTACCTGCGAATGCATATTCAGCTCTGCTAGGGCTGGCGGCTGGAAAACCATCTACCACAACGGAGTTTGGAAAATCAGGGGTAGGATTTAAAGCAGCGGGTATAGGACCCCCTGGATTAGGTTGTCCACTTTCCCCTGTATAGAATACCGAATAAATTTCCGTAACTCCATTGGTAGGATCGCCGTCAGTATCGCTATATGAATAAAAGGCTTCTCCGTCGGTTCGCAAGGAGAAAAAGCTAACGAGAACTGTCGCAGTTCCGCAGGAGCCACCTCCAGTACAGGTGACGCTTAGTACATTACTAGCGCCTTCTTGCACACGGACAACGGTTCCAACTGTTAAAGCCGAACCAGCCGTGAATCGAACTACCGATTCTCCCGATGAAAAAACATTGGTTGCATTATTATATTCGTCCTCAGTAAAATAAACGAATTCCCCGTTCGCAATGGGCTGAGTCACCAAGAACGAGAAGGAATCTGTTCCTGAGTGGGTGGTTCCTGTCACTACAGCTTTTTGACCGAAGCCTTGGCTGGCGGTCAAAAGAGTGATAAGAAGTGCAAATAAATAAGTAGTTTTTTTCATTGTGCGGTTATATTAGTTAGACGACTTTCTTGTTCTATCACAATCGATCATTGCTACAAATGTAATTGATAGGTTCATCAAAAGGAATACGTACTTGTACGTAATTTTGAAACGAAACACTGTTAAGTACATATGTATGGATTTTGCCAAGCGGGGTTGGGCAGATTTTCAAAAGTCTCGTAGAGCGTTTCCGAAAATAAAGCGTCCATAGTATCAATTACGGTATTGTGATATTTTGTTTTATTGTATTGAAATTTTCGAATTTTGAAAGCGCCTACTTGAGACTCATTCAAAATGTTATATTGTAGTTTACCTCTAGGGGTATCGATGGGTTTATTCTGAAGTGTATCTAAAAGTTTTGACGGGATGGTTCCTTCCGAAGAAATACAATTTGAAATGGTCAATCCCGCCTCAAAACCGAGCAGTCCAATAATGTTTGGGGCGTCCTCATAGGCTTCAGTGTAGTTCGCAACGAAATTCTGCATGGTTTCATATTCGTCATCAAAAGCCCAGGTGGCAATAGATTTCACATTCTTTATTTGAAGGTCTTCCTTATTTATAGATTCATCTGTCATTAAAGGAATTGCCAAAATAGGGATCGTACCATTTAAGTCAGACTTCGCTAAAACATCGAAAACTTTTTGACCTTCCTTGAAGCTGAAGAGAGCAAATACAACTTCTGGATCTGCCTCACGAAGTCCTGTTACCATATCCTCGAACGATTCCGATTTATAGTCCATCGGACTCACATAATAACTCGCAATGGTCCCGCCGCCGTTAACAAATCCCTCAACAAACGCAGCGCTTATGTGATACCCGCCATCGTACATGGAGGCGATCACAGACCCCTTTTTACCATACTCTTTAGCTGCATACCTTCCTGCTGCGTAAGCAGATTGCCAAATATTGAGCGTATGATGAAGCACATATGGACTGATTTGATCTTTATTTAAAACAACCCCCCCCAAGTCTAAACAAATGAGGGGTTTTTTATAATTATTGAATATAGCGACCAGTTCTGTCAATTGATTAAAGCCGCAAAACGCAATTGTGATAGCGACATCTTCTTGGAGAATAAATTTTTCGGCAGTTTTTAATAGACCAGCGTCTACTGCATTGCCAATTCCTTCTACCATAAAATTTGGATTTATACCTTCCGGCCCCGAATTTTTAAAAGCCAACTTCAGACCATTCATTAAGTCCAGCCCAAGGGTTGGAAACATGTCGGATCGTGGTACTAATACTCCAATTTTTAAATTCATATATATTTTAATTTCTTGACGGAAATATTCCGCTAACGCAAATAACAAAATTTACACACTTAAAGGGCTGTACGTTTGTATGTGAGCCATTGCCTCCAGTATTTCCCGCAGTAACTCCGCCTAAATTTTGGCCTGAAACTGGATCTTCATTGAAGGCTCCTGCATGATTTGAAATAATCTGCCCGGCTGCATTGGCTTCTTCACCATCGGTATTGTTTACAGCTACCGCGGTGGGGTGACTGTGCTGTGGCATTTGTGCTACAGTGAGAGTTACATTTTCAACACCTCCAGATTGTCCCAAGTTTCTTGGGGTAAGCCCTGGACCACTTCCTTTGTGCATAGGTACTCTTCCTCGCATTTCGGGAATTCCAAAAGTAGTTCGGCCATCACCTCCGTAGGTGGTTCCCAATAATGAGAACAGGGCGGAGTTTTGGGAAATTGGTAACAACTGTCCGTCACAAAACAGCCAGCTTCTTGGTGCAAAGTTTCCGGCGAACATTAAAATTTGAGCTAAGTATCCTTCCATAATAATTGATTTTAGTTAGTTTTTAAATCGATAAGTTGAAATTAATAGTTGTAGTCTGTAAGAAACTTTCTGAGGTTGGCTGTAATTTTTCACCCAGATGTTGGTTTTCCTCCCAATGTTTTGAAGTAACACAAGCTCCGGTTTGATCCACGGCCAATTCAGTAAAAAGGGAATCTCCCTCATGACTTAGTTTAAAGAATATTCGTGAGACCTGCGCCGTTTCACGGTTAGGGAAATCGGTTATAAAATTGTATCGCCCTAAATGATCAGTCCGCAATTTCGTGCGGTGTCTATATTTAGAGGAATCAGGGGAGAGGTGCCACACTTCAACCGTGGCGTTTGGTAGAGGAGTTGTCCCTGTTTTGTCATAAACTGTTCCTTTTACACGAACATGTTTTTCAAAAATAGTAGTTCTTAAATCCGTTTTTTCTTCGGAATAGGGGTTGTAGCCGTGGTAGGGAATTTCACTTGTGAAAGCGTTGGCAACGCCTGATGATAAAAGAGCTAAGCCAGTTGTGGCCATAGCAGACTTTTGTAAGAAAAGTCTACGTGAGGTAGATTCTTTCATAAAGGATTAGTTAGTTAGTCTATAAGCTTAATAATATACTCTAGAACCTTGAATTAAAGGTTTTTAGGGGGTATTATTTGTTTTTTGGTTGAGTTAAAGCTACAAAAAAATTGAGGATAAACCTTACTTTTGAATTTGCATTTCGAATTTCAGACGAAGATTATAGTTTAATTTTGTTTGAATATGCCGATGTTCAGGGGGTTTGTAAATTAACAATCAAATAAAAATTAAAACTAAAAAAACCCGCTCGAAAGCGGGTTCTTTATTGTATGCTAATACTTGTGCTTAATTTCTAGAAGGAAAAACACCTTGAAGAGCAATACACACATTAATTCCTAAAAATGGACTTCTGATGCCAAAAGACTGACTTCCACCTTGGCTTGTAGGAGGAGCTAAATTTCCATCAGCGTTTTCTGCAAATCCATCAGTGATACCAGCGATGTGCTTACCATTAGGATTTGCTTCTTCACCTGCCGCAGTGTTCACACCTATATTGTGCGTGTGCGCAGGCATTTGGCCTACAGAAAGTGTATGGTTCTCAGCTCCTCCTCTTTCACCCCAGCTAATGGTGCTAAGGCCTGGGCCATTACCCAGACCTACGATAGAGCGACCTCTAAGATCTGGTAAGGCGAAGGAGGTACGACCGTCACCACCGAAAGTAGTTCCTAATAAAGAGAAAAGTGCGGTATTTTGTGCTATTGGTAAAATTTGACCTTCACACATTGCCCAACCTCGTGGTGCAAAATTAAATCCGAATGCTTGAATTTGTCCTAAAAATGGTTCCATATTAAATTGTTTTAGTTAATTGTTGAAAAATTTTAAAATGATTAATTTAGTTTCTAGATGGGTAAACACCTTCAAGTGCTATACAAACTTCAATTCCTAGAAACGGGCTTCTGATGCCAAAAGACTGATTTCCTCCTTGGCTTGCAGGAGCAGCTAAATTTCCATCAGCGTTTTCTGCAAATCCATCAGTGATACCTGCGATGTGCTTACCATTAGGGTTTGCTTCCTCACCAGCTGCAGAGTTCACACCTACATTGTGCGTGTGCGATGGCATTTGGCTTACCGAAAGTGTATGATTCTCAGCTCCTCCTTTTTCTCCTTGCGTAATGGTCGATAAACCGGGCCCATTACCTGTGCCTACGATAGAGCGGCCTCTCAAACCGGGAAGCCCGAATGTTGTTCTACCGTCTCCACCATACATGGTTCCTAAAAGTGAGAAGAGCGCATTGTATTGTGCAATTGACAATAGCTGTCCCTCGCATTTTGCCCAGCCCCGTGGCGCGAAATTAAATCCGAAGGCTTGAATTTGTCCTACAAAAGGTGTCATAATTTATTGTTTTAATAGTTAATATTAGTTCGTTTTAAATTATTTGATGGAGCTAATTTATTAATGAAGAATGAGATACGCTATATGTATAAATACGTATTTTGACTTAAAGGTATAAAAAAAACCGCTTCATGGAAGCGGTTTTTAGTGTTCAATTTGTTTTTTCTCTTATTTAATCATCTCATAACTCCTTTTAATAAAGGCTGTCATTTCCTCACCTTTTAATAGGTTTTTGCTAAGTTTTGCAAGGTCCAAGGCTTGATTTACGAGTCGTTCTTTTTTCTTCTTTGTTTTGGTATTTAAAATTTCTGAAACCAATTCGTGATTGGTGTTAACAATCAAATTATACATCTCCGGCATACTACCCATGCCAAACATGCCGCCGCCGCCGCCGCTTTTTTGCATCTCTTTCATGCGACGCATAAACTCGGGTTCCGTAATAATAAATGGATTTGCAGTACTATCCATAGCTTCTAGCTGCACAGAGAATTTCGATTCTGGAATGGTTTCCGTTAAAAAGCCTTTTAAAGTTTCTTTTTCTTCTTCTGACAGTTTCGAAACTGCTTCTTCATCTTTTTTAATGATGTTATCTATATGATCACTATCCACACGGATGAACGAAATTTTATCTTTTTCGCTTTCCAGCTTTTGCATGAGGTGTGCAATAATAGGTGAATCTAACAATAATACTTCATAGCCCTTTTCTTTTGCCGATTCAATATAACTGTGTTGCTCTTCTTTATTAGAAGCATATAGAATGACAGTTTTATCGTCCTTATCTGTTTGAAGATCTTTTATTTTTTCTGAAAGCTCCTCAAAAGTGAAGTAGTTTCCATCAACGGTTGGGTAGAGTGCAAACTCTTGCGCTTTCTCGAAAAATTTGTCTTCGGTAAGCATTCCATATTCGATCACTACCTTAATATCATTCCACTTGGCTTCAAAATCTTCGCGATTCTCTTTAAATAAACTTTTTAGCTTATCTGCTACCTTTCTAGTGATGTAGCTGGAGATTTTCTTCACAGCTCCGTCTGCCTGTAAATAGCTTCTTGAAACATTTAATGGAATGTCTGGCGAATCAATAACCCCGCGAAGCATGGTCAAAAATTCAGGTACAATTCCTTCCACATTGTCAGTAACGAACACCTGATTTTGGTACAGCTGGATTTTGTCCTTCTGAACGCTCATGTCGTTCGTCATCTTCGGGAAATATAAAATTCCAGTTAAGTTGAACGGATAATCTACATTTAAGTGAATATGGAACAAAGGCTCCTCAAACTGCGACGGATATAGCTCTCGGTAAAATGTGCCATAGTCTTTATCTTCTAATTCCGATGGTTGCTTTGTCCAAGCCGGATTTGGATTATTGATAATATTGTCCACCTCTTGTGTTGGAGCTGCATCTTCTTCTTTCGCATCTTCAGGTTTCGGTAAGGTTTCGGTTTTAGTTCCAAACTTAATAGGAACTGGCATGAACTTATTATACTTTACTAGGAGTTCGGTAATTCTATTTTCTTCCAGAAACTCGGTAGAATCCTCAGCGATGTGCAAGATGACTTCGGTACCTCTATCTTTTTTAGTTCCTTTTTTCAGTTCGTAATTAGGTGAACCATCACAAGTCCAGTGAGCGGCTGGTTCATCTTTGAAGGTTTTGGTAAGAATTTCAACCTTTTCGGCCACCATAAATGCGGAGTAAAATCCAAGACCGAAATGCCCTATAATTCCTGCGTCTTCACCATTCTGGTCTTTGTATTTTTCAATGAACTCTTCAGCACCAGAGAAGGCAATTTGATTGATGTATTTCTCAACTTCTTCCGAAGTCATTCCAAGACCTTGGTCAATAATTCGAAGCTGTTTATTTTCTTTGTCAACCACAATCTCTATTCGCGGATTTCCATAGTCCACCTTCGTTTCACCGACATTGGCTATGTGCTTCAATTTAAGAGTGGCATCCGTGGCATTTGAAATTAGCTCACGAAGAAAGATTTCATGGTCGCTGTATAAAAACTTTTTAATTAAAGGGAAGATATTCTCTACCGATACATTAATAGTTCCTTTGCTCATAATATTTCATTTAAGTCCCTTGATGGGAGTATTGTTAATTTTTATTCTACCCTTTTCTTATGTATAAAGAAGTGGTGAATAGCTAAAAGGTGTTTTTTGTTTTTCTGAAAAGGTTCAGTTCAAATAGAATACCATTTTTTACTTTATGACATGTTGTCATTTATAAATAACTTCATGTGTACAAGAATAGCTAGTTGAACCAAGCAGAGATGGAATAAATGACGATTGAAAATACAGATATTCAGAGGGGTAGATGGAAGAGGTTTATAATTTTAATAAAGTTTTGTTTAATAAATTAGTAAAAGGGCTAAACAAGACAACTATCTTTATCGAATCAAGATAGTAGAAAATAGCAATTGCTATGAAAAATGCAATTTTTTTCTATTATTTATTGGTTAGGTTGTTTAGAAAAGGGTGTCGTGGTTGGCACCTTTTATTTTTTAATCAACTGAAGCAGGCGCGGCACCCAAACCAGCACTACTCTTATGCGCGCATAGCTTATGTCTGAAAAAAGCGACACTCCCTATTGCACAATTCTTATCTTTCCTCGATTTTAATTTGCAGCCTATGTTTACATCAAAAATTTCCGGTACGGGACATTATGTTCCAGAAAATGTAGTTACCAACGACGATCTTTCCAAACTTATGGATACCAATGACGCTTGGATACAAGAAAGAACTGGAATCAAAGAACGGAGACACATTAAAAAGGGAGACGGTAATTCTACCTCCATCATGGGAGCTAAGGCTGCTACTATTGCCTTAGAGAATGCTAGTTTAACTCCAGACGCTATCGACATGGTTGTTTTTGCCACCTTAAGTCCTGATATGTATTTTCCTGGAGGTGGCGTGCAAGTTCAAGATATCATGGGCATGGGGACGATACCGGCGCTCGATGTTCGGAATCAATGCAGTGGTTTTGTTTATGCCATTTCGGTTGCAGATCAATTTGTAAAGACTGGGATGTACAAAAATGTACTAGTCATAGGAAGTGAAAACCACAGTGGCGGACTCGATTTTACGGATCGAGGTCGTAGTGTCTCTGTAATTTTCGGAGACGGGGCGGGCGCTGTTGTAGTATCTAGAAGTGAATCTGAAGGGGGTATTTTATCTACCCATTTGCATAGTGAAGGGAAGCATAAAGATGAATTGGCTTTGCAAGGGCCTAGTACGAACTATTGGGTGCCAGAGATTATTGCAGACAACCCACAAGAAAACATCCCGTACTATCCTTATATGAACGGACAATTTGTGTTCAAAAATGCTATTGTTCGTTTTTCTGAAGTAATTATGGAAGGCCTGGAAGCTAATGGTCTTTCCGTTTCAGACATTGATATGCTGATTCCTCATCAGGCCAATTTGAGGATTTCTCAGTTCATTCAGAGGAAATTAAAACTAAGCGACGATCAAGTATATAATAACATTCAGAAATATGGAAACACGACTGCTGCTTCTATTCCCATAGCGCTCTCTGAAGCTTGGGAAGCTGGAAAAATAAAGAAAGGGGATCTAGTGGTTTTAGCTGCGTTTGGTAGCGGATTTACTTGGGGTTCTACTATTATTAGGTGGTAAACTTCAGTATAAAAAAAAGCCACTCCATAAGGCCAATGCTTTAAACTTTAAGCATTTCAATTATTATCTTTTGGATATTTTTATTGTAATCGTCCCCGTTGAGGTGGTAAGCGTTAAGAAGTAAACACCTTGCTTAAAATAAGAAACATCTATTTGGTTGTTCACAATTTCATTCGAAACCAAACTTCCTAAAACATCAAACACTGCGATTGATTGCAACTCAACACTTTCTGGCATGCTCAAGGTAATAACATCTGTAGCTGGATTTGGAAAGACAGAAATTTTAGACAATATATTATCATCAATCCCTGCAATATTATCACAGACGGCTCCGAAAAATAATTTTCCAAATAGTTCACCACTATCGTGAGCGCCTTCAAGTTCTACCCTTTTGATCGGCTCATCAGCAATAAAGCCAATAAAATTTTGTGTAAAGGGAGGCGTTGTAACGACGAGTTGTTCGATTAATCCTCCATTGGCTCCAAAGATTCGTACTTGGGTTAGCGGTTCAATGTTTAACCAAAGATCCATTGCCACGGCATACACTTCTGGATCGAATGTGATAATGGTGTAATTGAAGAAATATCGTGTCCCTACTAGCGGGTTTTCAACACCCCCAAGGGAACCTGCAGGGATAAATACGATTTCATCAAGATATGAACCCTCAACTAGGAAGCCATCTTCCAATTCGCCTGGATCAAAACAAACGCTCCCAAAACTGCCTATCGAAGGACCACAATAGGTTATCGCTGCGGGTCCACCCTCAAAATTTTCGAAGATAAGCGTGTTATCAATGCAAAGCGACGAAACGCCTGCTTGGAAATCGCTTAAGGTGGTGTAGGTTGCTACTAATGGATTGCCATTGGCACTCTCTATACTTACGTCAGTTGTTGACGAATCAATGGGTTTTTGTTGGGTGGTTTCCTCTAAAAATGATATGGGCTGTTGTGCGAAACTTAGGGTCGCTACTAATAAAGCCAAAAGGGTAATTGATTTCATACTAGTTTGATTAATAACGTCTTAATCCAACTAAATTTACATAAAATTTATGTGACCTAAGCTTTTTAAACAAAAAAACCCCGCCCAAAGGCGAGGCTTTCAACTTTAAAACAAATATTAATTCTTAATAATCTTTTTAGTAATAGTTCCTTGGTTTGTTTCGATATTCACCATATAAACACCACGGTTGAATTGAGAAACATTGATTTGATTATTAGTAGCGCTATTAGCAACTAATTTTCCAAGTACATCATATACTGCGATAGATTGAATCTCCACTGTATTTGGTAATTTGATGTTTACAATAGCTGTTGCAGGGTTCGGGAATAAAGAAACCTGAGACAATAAATTGTCATTTACACCAATAATAACTTCACACTCAGCACCGAAAAGGAAATTTCCGTATAACTCACCACTACCGTTCGCTCCTTCAAGTTCTACCTTACTAATAGGCTCATCAGCAATAAACCCAAAGAATGTTTGTGCATTAGTAGGTGTAGTAACTTGCAAGGTCTCGATGAGCGTTCCGCCAGCATCAAAAATTCTAACTTCCGTGATTGGATCGTTATTTTCCCAAATATCCATTGCTACAGCATATACGTTAGGATTAAAATTAATAATCGTGTATTCTGCAAATGCACTAGCACCAATTAATGAGTCTACATTTCCAATAGCTCCAGGTGGGATGTTTACCATATCAGTCGAATTAGATGCTTCTGCTACAAAACCATCTTCTATTTCACCTGCTGCGAAACAACCATCACCTGCACTACTAATAGTAGGTCCGCATGTTGTAATACCTGCTGGTCCTCCAGAGAAATCTTCAGAAGTTAATGTTGTGTCGACACAAAAAATGTCCACATTATCATTAAAATCTGCTAAGTTGTCATAAGTGTCGATTACACCATCAGTGCTGCCAGTGATAATCGCTAGGCCATTTGTGTTCCCACTTGGTTCCTGCGGAGTTGCGTCTAAATAGCTGTCAGATTGTTGTGCAAATGCTATGGCACCTGCCATCATAAATAAATAAGTAATTTTTTTCATTTGAATTTTTATTAAAGATTAGTAAGCTCTAAAGTAGGTATTTTTTGAAAGAATTTGATTTCAAATTTGAAATAAAAAAAAACTCCTACGCTTAGCGAAGGAGTTTTTACCTAATTCTTTTTTAAATTTTAGAACGGCTAATTCAAATAAACTATAAAACTAGTATTAGGTAATCTATATAATAGACTCTAATTTTTGTAAAATGTTTCACTAGTGTTCTGAATTTAACGTAATGATAACATTTTGTCATTCAGATAGCTAGAAAATACCACCGCTTCCAGATTTTTCATCATTGTCACGACGCTTTCTTGATTTTGCTCTGTACTTTCCACCACCGAAGCGATAAGACAGCCCAACGTTAACTGTATTACTTTCCCAATTAAAGGCACCCGTTTGTACATAAGGCAACTCCCCTTCAAAGGCAAATTTCATAGTGTCGAAAATATCATTGTAGTTAAGGCTAAAAGTTCCTCGTCCTTCCCAAAGACTTACCCGGGCCCCAACGTTCACAAAATACATAGGGTCAATGGTAAACTGTAAATTTCGGGACTTTCCTCTGTAGAAACCAAAGGCAGATAATGTTACAGTCTTGGTAACCTTAAAGTTATTGAACATCCGCAGGTTCCAGGCCACATTGTCTACCTCGAATTTTTCGGAAACGATATCGTTTACCGTTGGATTGTTTTGTGTGGTAAGACGTTCGCTAATACCCTTTTGAGTTTGATTGTACAAGTCGAAGCTACCGTTGAGGCTCCACCATTTTGTGGGTCGATAGTTGCTCGAAAGTTCCACACCGTAGGCTGAGGTATTGTCAAAGTTATCGTAGGTGAGAATCACTTTGTTGAGATCGGTTCTATCCACAAAAAGGGCTCTATTGATTTCGTCTCCAATAACTCTATAAAAAACACCTCCGGTAATGCTTCCTTTTTCCAGACTTCGAGTGTAGTTTATCTCAATGGAATTTGTAAACTGAGGGATCAAACTTGTTTTTCCGAAGGAAGAAATCCTTGGAGTGCTCCATTCGCGAATAGGATTGATCTGTTCCAATCCGGGTCGGTCAATGCGACGGCTATAACTCATTTGAAATTGGTTTTTTTCCGAAGGAGTATAGGTTACGAAAGCTGAAGGATACAATTGGAAGTAATCGTTCGTAAATGACTTAATAATGTTGTTACCGTCCACGGTGACATCCACCTCGGGATCTGTATCTACATTGGATAGATCTCCAGTAATTACCCCATTTTGATAAGATTCCTGTGTATCTGCAGTTGCTTCAACCGTTTCGGCACGTACGCCCAACTGTACGCTAAACTTTTCCCAACGTTTTCCGTAGGTAACATAGGCAGAATAAATATCTCGGCTATAATCAAAAGCCGTGCTGGGGGATCTTGTAAATGGTCCTTCAACATCGAATGGATTGACCACATTTTGATCAGAAGTTCGATTGATCTTTGAATTGAACAAACGGGCCTGCACACCCAATTCCAATTTGGTTGTTTCGGTAAGAGGATTCACATAATCCAGGTTAATGGTCAATCGATCTCTTTCGGTATCGACAAAATCCATATAGTCGTTACTACTTGGGTTATTTCCCGTAAAAAAGAAATTGGCATCTTCATCATTATCGAAGACGTTGTAATTTGCTTCCAATTCTATATTGTGCCCCTCTTTTTCAAAATCCAATTTATAATCAAAATTGTATTGAGATGAATTATTATCTGTATTGTTAAAGAAGGTTTGGGTCTCATCCAAATTGGGATTTTCAAAATCAAAAATATCTGTAATCCCGTCGGTACCTCCTTCAAATATATTTTGATTGGTAAAGAAGGATATGGTGTTCTTATCGTTGAGATAAAAGTCGACTCCAACCTTGAACAAATTGGATTGTTGGTTGTCTAAAAAACTGAAGACTTGTTCTGTATTATCTCCCGGTCTGAATATATTTCCAAAGTTTTGATTTTTGGACGTATTGTGTCCCCAATTACCATAGAAGTTTAATTTACCACTACGGTAGTTCATATCAATGCTCGATGTGAATTTTGGCTCTTCTTCATAGGTCAAGGATACGTTGACGTTTCCGTTAAAGCCAATCTTAATATTTTTATGTAGGATAATGTTAACGATACCACTCATTCCTTCCGGATTGTACTTAGCAGATGGATTGGTGATCAATTCAATTTGTTTGATAGATGTAGAAGGGATTTGTTTCAGCAATTGGGCTACAGGTACGTTGGTTAATTTTCCATCAACCATCACACGAACATTGGTGTTACCTCTTAAGGACAGGACACCGGTCTGTTGGTCCACACTTACAGAAGGTAAATTGTTCATGATATCTGCTGCCGTAGGGCCACTGGTGGTTAAATCTTTTCCAATAGTAATTACCTTTCGATCCAATTTTTGTTGAATTGTTGTTCGCTCGGCCACTACGGTTACTTCATCTAAGGAAGCAATGTCCTCTTCCAATTCAACGCGCCCCATATCCAATTTTCGATTGGCGCGGGTTATTTCTATTTCTGTGTCATAGGTTTTGTATCCAATATATTGAATGGATACGCTGCTTTTCCCTTCTGGGATATCTTCGATACTAAATTTTCCGTTGTCGTCGGTTACCCCACCTGTAATGATTTCACCACCAAGGGTTTTTACTACAACAGTCACATATGGTATGGGCTCTTGTAGGGTTTTGTCAATTACGGTTCCAGTGATTTTTCCGAGACGTTCGGGTTCAAGGTCGGCTGCGTAGGAGGTCATGCTCACAAACAGTACCAACAGTAATACTAACTGTTTCATGTTAAGATTGTTTAGTTGTTCGTTTTTTTGATTTGATGGTTTTGCGAAGCACTGCAACGTACAATGAAGTACATGGTTGTTGTTGATTAAGCGATTTCCGCGATATCCATATGACGATCATGAAAAGAAGCCGTTACATGAATTTAAGATTTTAACAAATATTTATAATATCGTTGGGAAATGAAATGCCACGATTAAAGGCTATGGTATTACGCTTCAATTGGTTAAAACAAAAAGCCCGAAGTCTAGAACTCCGGGCTTCGTCTTTACTGCTATTATTAACACTAACCATCAACGTAAAAAATCACAGTAAAGAATAGAAATATTTCTACTCAATAGACGAGACCTCTAGAATTATGTTACATACTTTCGGTTTTTTAACTTAGTTTTAGGAAATAGTTTAACATTTGACTGATTTTTGAGCATGAAAAAAACCTTAGTTATTGGTGCCAGTATAAACCCCGCTAGGTACTCTTATCTTGCTATCAATATGCTTTTAGAAACAAACCATGAAGTAGTAGCCTTAGGTTTGCGAAATGGAAATATTGGGGGTGTGGAGATTACTTCAGAAAAAAAGATGTTTTCAGCTATTGATACGGTTACGCTTTACATAGGGCCCAAGCATCAGCCAGAATACTACGATTATATCTGCTCCTTAAAACCCAAACGCGTAATTTTTAATCCAGGAACTATGAACCCTGAATTTCAAAGTTTATTGGAGGCAAATGGTATTGAGGTCGATATAGCCTGTACCTTAGTGTTGCTTCGAACGAATAGCTACTAGCCCCATAAAGGTGAGGGATCCATTCAGAATTAAAATAAAGAAGCCCCATTCAAAATTGAAGTAAGTAGTGCAGACGTAACTTATCAGGTACCCAACAAATGGCGTCAGTATAGCTACCAATGGAACCCATTTGTCCCATACCTTCCATTTAGAGAATAAGCCAAAGGCATACAAGCCAAGTAGCGGCCCGTAGGTGTAACCCGCGAAAACAAATAGTTTGAGTATCACCGAATCATCGGCGATGATGTACTTAAAAAAGATAATCACAAGCACCAAAACAATAGACATGAGTATGTGTATCTTCTTTCTTACTTTAACTTGTTTCTTGGCATCATGCTTCTTTTCGATGTCCAATATATCGATGCTAAAGGAAGTTGTTAACGAAGTCAATGCACTATCTGCACTCGAATAAGCCGCTGCTACTAGTCCTAATAAGAAGAACACGGCAATGCTCATGCCTAGTCCAGAGTCCACAGCAACCGTAGGGAACAGCATATCCTTATGGGCATCTATTCCATTTTGTTCGGCATAGACCGTCAATAATAGTCCGAGTGCCAAAAACACAAAATTAACTACGGTCAATACAATAGTGAACCAAAACATATTTTTCTGCGCATCTTTCAAGTTGCGACAGGTTAGGTTTTTTTGCATCATGTCCTGGTCTAACCCAGTCATTACAATGGCTATAAAAACACCACTAAAAAATTGTTTAAAGAAGTAATCGCCTTTTTTCCAATCGTCAAAAAAGAACATATTTGACAGGTCACTTTCAGCAATAAAGTTGAAAATTGTGCCGGATGACAGCCCCATATCTTCTGAAACAATAAAGACTGCTACTCCCAATGCGATTAGCATAAATAAGGTCTGCAAGGTATCGGTCCAAACAATAGTTTTGATTCCACTTTTAAAGGTGTACAACCAAATTAATAAAACGGTGATGGACACGGTGACCCAAAATGGAACTCCTACACTTCCGAAGAAATTCATTTTATCAAATACTAAATACTGAAGCACATTTGCTACTAAATATAAGCGGAAACTAGCCCCGACAATTCGGGATAAAAGAAAAAAGGAAGCTCCCGTTTTATAGGAGTAATTGCCAAACCTGCCTTCAAGGTAACTGTAAATGGATGTGAGATTGAGACGGTAATAGAGCGGCATTAAAACAAGACCGATGACAGCATAACCAATGGTGTAACCAAGCACCATTTGGAAATAACTAAAACTATTGGCCTCTATGGCACCTGGAACGGAGATAAATGTGACACCGCTCAAAGAGGCTCCAATCATCCCGAAGGCAACCAAATACCAAGGGGATTGTTTTCCTGCTTTAAAGAAATCATCGTTGCTTCCACCTCGATTCGTCAGAAACGAAATAAGTAGTAAAACGCCAAAGTATCCGCCTATTAAGAGTAATATGTGTATTGGTTGCATAAAATTTCTCCTATTTATCTAACAAAAAGCTAAAAATACAAAGTTTGAATTAGTAGAGAGCTTTTATTTTTTTTACTTTTGAGAGATTGAATAAAAAATTGCATTAATTAATAATTCATAGCTATGAAGATTAAATTACTACTACTTGCTGCAGGATTGTTCGGCCTAACTTCGGTTTCGGCTCAAGAGTATTTGCAAATGATTGACAACGGATCATTCTCCGTTGCTGAAATAGTTGAAAACGCAGAAACCTATTTTGCAGATAAAGACAAAGGTCGCGGTACGGGATATAAGCAATTCAAACGTTGGGAGTACATGGCCAACCGTCAAAAGAACGAAGCGGGATATCTTACTTCTATGAGCGATAAGTTAATTGAAGTAGAACGCTACAACGCTTATTTAAATGAAAACTCAGATAACAGAGCTGTGATGGCCGATAACTGGGAAGAATTAGGACCAACTTATTGGAACGCTACTACCTCTTGGAATCCAGGAGTAGGTCGTGTTACAGGTCTAGCTGTAGATTTAACAGACAACGATCACATTATCATCAGTGCGAACACGGGTGGAGTATGGAGCACTGTCGACGGAGGTGGAACTTGGACACAGCTTGGTGATTTCTTCAATAATTTACGTGCCTATGCAGTTGCAATCGACCCGACCAATTCGGACACTTATTTCTTTGGATCAAGTTCAGGGATTATTTATAAGTCGGTAGATGCGGGTGGAACTTGGACACAATTGGCTGATATGAGTAATTCATTGATCAACAAAATATTGATTGACCCAACAAACACAGACATTATGTTTGCGGCGTCCCAAAATATTGGAATTTTTAGAAGTGATGATGCAGGGGTTACGTGGACCGAAGTGGTTGATGATACCAGAGGTTATGATATCGAATTCAAACCAGGGGATACAAGTGTTGTGTTCGCTTCCGGGTTGGATGTGCATAAATCTACCGATGGTGGAATCAATTGGACCACAATACCTGGATTTTCTACGGGTCCTAAAATGATTGGTGTGACAGCTGCAGATGATACGGTCTTATATGTTTTGGAAGCAAACGGAGGTTCTTTCGGTGGTATTTATAAATCGATCGATACAGGAGACTCTTTTACTGAATTGGATCACGCTGGAAGAAACTACTTTGGATATGATACTGCTGGCTTTGGCAGTGGAGGACAAGCACCAAGAGATATGGATGTTGCCGTAAGCCCAACAGATGCCGATGAGGTACATATTGCGGGAGTACTTACTTGGCGTTCACTGAATGGAGGAGTTGATTTCCTTTGTACAGCAGACTGGATTCCAGGTGCTGCTCAAAATGCGGGAATTGGATACCACCACGCCGATGTGGATATTTTAGAATTTATTGGATCCGACTTATATGTTGGTAGTGATGGAGGTATTTTCAGAGCATCCGATACTGGAAACCTAACAGCCGATTATTACGATGACCTAACCACTGGATTAGGAATACGTCAATTCTATAAAATAGGAATTTCTCAAACTGCAGATGTTGTGGTAACTGGAGGTTCTCAAGATAATGGTACTTCTTTTTACACCGAAGCTGGTGGTTGGATAGACTGGTTAGGAGCTGATGGAATGGAAGGTTTTGTTGATAAAACGACCACCAACACGATGTATGGAACCAGCCAAGGAGGACAATTATACCGAACTGATAATGCCGCAGGTACACAAGTTGGATTGAACGAACCAGGTCCAGGAGGAGGAAACTGGGTAACACCATTTGAGCAAGATCCAATTACTGTTAATACCATCTATGTTGGTTACAATTCCATCTACAAATCCGCTAACAAAGGGAATAGCTGGACTGCTATTTCTCAAAATATTGGTGGAAATCAGGATGAAATGAAAATCGCACCATCCGATAATAACATCATATATACCTCAAGAGCTTCTATTTTATATAAAACAGAAGACGGTGGTGCTACGGATTGGGTGCAAATGCCAACACCAGGTTCTATTAACTCTATGGCGGTACATCCAACAGATCCAAACAAAATTGCAGTAGCAGTTACGGGAGGTTCTAAAGTGAAAGTTTCATTAGACGGTGCTCAAACATGGACCGATATGAAATTAAACCTTCCTAATTTTGATTCGCTATCAATCGCTTGGCACGATAACGGGGCCGATGGTTTATATGTGGGAATGGATTATGGAATTTTCTACATAGACGATACCATGAGTGAGTGGTTGCCATACAGCAACAATTTGCCAAACGTAATTGTAAATGAGTTGGAAGTAAACACTGTAGATGGTAATCTATATGCAGGAACCTACGGAAGAGGATTGTGGGTGTCTCCATTACAGGAAGTAGTCATTATAGGTGTGAACGACGTTGATAACGCAAGTTTAGTGAGTATTGTGCCAAATCCAGCAACTAACGAAATCACGATTGGCTTAAAAGAAGCTATTGAAGCCGATATCCGTTTATTTGATGTCGCTGGTAAACTAGTCATCCTACAACGTGATGTGATGATTGAAAACACACATACGGTTGATATTTCAGGACTGAATACTGGATTGTATTTTGTACGTATCAACTCTAGTTTAGGAACCATCACCAAACGAATTATCAAGGAGTAAAGCTTTTTATTTCTTGTGCCACCGCTAAAGCTAAGGCGACACGCGGTCGGAATAAATGCTTCAGTAAACTATAACGGTTACTGAAGCATTTTTTATTTTTCAAATTGTAATTAGATATTCCTTATATTGCATCATACTCCCCAGTTATTTCTATTCAAAACATCTAGTAATAAGTGTTTATTGAATCTAAAATAACTGATATGAAATTAAAAACAACCTTCCTCTTTATTCTTCTGAGCGGATTTACTGCTTTTTCACAAGGAATTTTTGAATGTGGCACTGACGAAAGTGATTTTACCCCAGGCTTCTTCGACCCAATTGGTCAAACACAAACCCCAGATGATGACATTTTTATTTTTAAAATTCATTTTTATCAATTTAACGAAGACGACGGTTCCAATGACAACGTACTCGTAGAACAAGATTTTCTGGAGGGTCTAGCACTGCTAAATAAAAACTACAATCAATTTAATATCTTTTTTAAATGGGATGGTTACGACTATATTAACAACTCCTATTTTTATGATTATGATAGCAACAACCCGAATGCACAAGGACTGCATCTAAATCAATTTGTTGTTGATCCACAAAATAATGCTTCCGTTATGCAAAGCGTGAATGTGTATATTTTTAATTCACTTAATCAGGGAGTAGTTGGCTCTGGAGGTTTCGCCTTAGGGCAGATTGCATTGATTAGAATGCGATCCGATTGGTTTAACCATCCAGCACTCGCACACGAGATGGGTCATGTATTAGGCATCAAACATACGTTTGGTAATTATAGCTCCACTGGTCAACAGGATCCAAACGCCTGCGAACATGTCACTAGAAACCCTAATGACTCACACTTTAATGCTCTAACACACGGAGATTTTTTACTTACTACGAATGCGACGCCATATCATTGGAATGATTATTCAGGGGTTTTGCTTGATTCAGATTGTAACTATATAGGTGACGCGGAGGATTGTGAAGGAACTCCTTATGTGGAACCAGAATTTAAGAATATTATGAGTTATACCCGAAGCGATTGTTTTCGGGAATTTAAAGTGGCACAAGGCACTGTGATGCGCTGGCGGATAAAAAACCGCTTTTTGGATGATCTAAACAATTTATTAGATACTATTCATCGCAAAGAACTCTACAAACCCTATAAGGGAGAGTATTACAACACGGGGCCAAGTACCGCTAATAAACCACCCTTGTTTCAGCCTGGTTTTGATTACGAGTTTGTTGATGTGAGTCAGGCAGGAACCTATAATCAGCCTTCACCCTATGAAGACATCTCATTCCCGTATGGTTCTGTGGTCATTGGTTTTTATAGTGATTATACAGGTGAAATAAAGCATCCAAATCATACCGCCATACGAATCTTGCAATTGGATGACGAGCAACCTCGTATGTGTTATAACAATTGGAACCGGAGTGCCATTAATGGGGATGTGATTAACTTTTTGGATGGGATTCCTAGCTCTAATGTTGTTATCATTCCTCAAGACTCCCTTCAAATTAATGATAGTCAGTTAATACCCAATTTGCAACCAGGACTATATAATATCATTACCAATTTTAACGACGGCACTACGGATCAAAATGTAATACAAAAAAATAATAATTAAATGCGTAGCTTTAGACTTATGAAATGGCAAGCACTATTTTTAGTTCTCTTTGTTATTGGTTTGAAAGGGTTTGCCCAATACACGCTAATTCCTGATAATGAGTTTGAAATACGGCTTATATCACAAGGTATTGATACCGAAGGGACATTGGATGGACAGGTGCTCACAGATGACATTGATCATATTATCTTTCTATCGGTTACCACGCCTTTCCCTGAAACTGACCCGTTAATTAATGATCTTACTGGAATAGAAGATTTCATTAGTTTAGAAGATTTGCGATTTGCAAGTAATAATATTACATCTGTTGATTTAAGTAACATTGTAAACTTAAGAGCTTTGAATTGTAAATTTAACAATCTAAAAAGTTTGGACCTTTCTAATAATTTGTTGTTGGAAACATTAGATGTTGCGAATTGCTTTCCTGGCACTTGCGATATGGAAAATACATTTAATACATTAGATTTAAGTAACAATATTAACCTTGAACTGTTTTTTCTTTACTTCAATAACCATTTAGAAGAATTAGATATGAGTAATAATGTACTGATTCGCAACGTAGGAATCTCATTTAATGGTTTATTGAATTCATTGAACCTAAAAAACGGGAACAACCTAAATTTAGGGAACTTATCCGTGCTTGAAAACCCACTGCTTGGTTGTATAGACGTAGACGACCCAGTAGCTGCTACTGAGGGGGTATTGCCACCCTATGACGACTGGGATGTAGAACCGGGCGTCATTTTTAGTAAGGATTGCATCTTGGGGATGGAAGAAGCTGTTCTTTTTAATCAAATTAATTTGACTCCCAATCCTACGAACGATTACTTTAATATAGAAGCGCCTTCGGGTATAATTTTGGGTTTGATTGAGGTCTATGACGTTGCAGGTAGGAAAGTGGTAGCAACTCCCTTTGAGAATGCGCCCATCTCCATTTCGGGTATTGGAACGGGTGTCTATTTTGTACGTATCAACTCAAGTTTAGGAACTATTACCAAACGAATTATCAAGGAGTAACCTTTTTTTTATCTTTATCCTATTCTGCTCCCCGCTTTATTTCATACATTTTATGAAGCTACTTGGATTTTCAATCATACTCTTGTTCTTTGCAACGCATCATGGATTCGCCCAATACACGCAAATTCCAGATACCGAGTTTGAAATACGGCTTATATCACAAGGTATTGATACCGAAGGGACATTGGATGGACAGGTGCTGACCGATGACATTGATCATATTACCTTTCTATCAGTTACCACTCCTTTCCCTGAAACTGATCCGTTAATTAATGATCTTACTGGAATAGAAGATTTTATTAGTTTAGAAGATTTGCGATTTGCAAGTAATAATATAACCTCTGTTGATTTAAATAACATTGTAAACTTAAGAGTTTTGAATTGTAAATTCAATAACCTAGTATCGCTTGATTTGTCGAATAATGTCTTGTTGGAGAATCTCGACGCTACAAATTGTTTTGAAGGTACTTGTGATCAGGAAAACACTATTTCGAATTTGGATTTAAGTAATAACGTTCTATTGAAAACTATCTTTCTTAATAATTATAATATACTATCGGAATTAGATCTTAGTAATAATCCAGACTTAATTAGTGTAGGTGTTTCTAGGAATACCATCTTAAATTCTTTAAACCTCAAAAATGGTAATAACCTAAATTTGGATATCGTTCAGATTCTTGACAATCCACAATTAGAATGTATAACCGTAGACGATCCAGTAGCTGCCACCGAGGGGGTATTACCACCTTATGACGATTGGGATGTAGAACCGGGCATCATTTTTAGTAAGGATTGCATCTTGGGGATTGAAGAAGTTGTTCTTTTTAATCAAATTAATTTGATTCCCAATCCTGCGAGCGATTACTTTAAAATAGAAGCACCTTCGGGTATAATTTTGGGTTTGATTGAGGTCTATGACGTTGCTAGTAGAAAAGTGATAGCAACTCCCTTTGAGAATGTACCTATCTCCTTTTCGGGTATTAGAGCGGGTGTCTATTTTGTACGTATCAACTCAAGTTTAGGAACTATTACCAAACGAATTATCAAGGAGTAACTTTTTTTTTATCTTTAACCTATTCTGCTCCCCGCTTTATTTCATACATTTTATGAAGCTACTTGGATTTTCAATCATACTCTTGTTCTTTGCAACGCATCATGGATTGGCCCAATACACACAAATTCCCGATGCTGAGTTTGAAGCACGATTAATCGCTCAAGGAATTGATACCGAAGGCACATTAGATGGACAGGTGTTGACCGATGACATCGATCATATATTAATTTTAGATGTATCAACTCCCTTCCCGCCTACCTATATTCAAGATTTAACTGGAATCGAAGATTTTACGAATCTTGAATTTCTCAATTTTGCAAGCAACGAGATTACAACAGTTGATTTAAGCAATAACGTAAATCTAAAAACCTTAGTCGCTAAGTTCAATAATTTAACAACTTTGGATATTTCAAGTAATCTCGCTCTAGAAGTTCTTGATATTACGAATTGTTTTCCGGGTACTTGTGATCAAGAAAACACAATTTCGGAATTAGACTTAAGCACAAATATTGAACTTAGAAGTGTATTCCTGAATTTTTACAATCAACTCTCAAGTTTAGACTTGAGCAACAATGGAGAGTTAGAGAGTGTTACCGTTTCCAGAAATACAATTTTAAATTCGTTGAATATCAAAAACGGAAACAATACAAATATTACGCTACTTAATGTCATTGATAACCCATTGTTGGAATGTATAACTGTAGATGATCCAGTAGCGGCGACGGAAGGGGTTTTGCCACCTTACGACGACTGGGTTGTAGAGCCGGGCGTCATTTTTAGTAAGGAATGCATTTTAGGATTGGACGATATTTTTAGAAATCTTAGCATTCATTTGGTTCCCAATCCCACTCAAAACCAGTTTCTAATTGAAAGCTCGGGGGAACTGTCGCTTGATTTTGCCATTATCTATGACATAGCTGGCAGAGTAGTGTTCTCCGAAATAGTAAAAGATGCTTCCATGGACATCTCAACCCTCAAGTCGGGAGTGTATTTTGTAGCGCTTTACACAAGCCAAGGAACCATCACCAAACGAATTATCAAGGAGTAAAGCTTTTTATTTCTTGGTTTAGTACTAAGACTGGCACTTCAATTTATAGTGAGCACAAACAAAAACTCCCGCCGAAGCGGGAGTTTTACGTTTTATGGAATTCTGATTTATTGTCCTAGATACATACACCGAAAATGTAAACACCACAGACAGCTCCTAAACAGTTGGAAGTTCTAAATTCACAAGGACCAGTGCACACAAACGGAAAGGGAGAAACGTCAGGCCCCGAAGTGCAAAATTCAGCAGTCTTAACATCTAAATTGGTGAAATTGATATACGTATAGGCCTCGTTCTCAATATCCGATGCGTTTACTGTTAGTATTTCGAACTTTACCTGCCCGTCCTTACTACCCAATACCATATAATAGTACCCAGATTTGTCACTGTGTTGGGCATCAATACGAGTTACTTCGTCAAACAAGGAAACGAAGTTTGTTTCTATAGTGGCGAGTAAAGATTCGCCATCAATGGTTTTAATAAAATCTTTCTTAAGCACCTCGACATACTCTATAGGTAAATTTTCTGGATACTTTTTGGTGTTAGATGTGGTAAAACTATAGACAGTTAAAGTCAATACTGCCAATGCTAATACATAAATTGATTTTTTCATAACATATAAATTTTAAGGATGAATTATAAAGTTATAATCAATTACCTTTTTAATGGTAATGATTCTGCCTATAAAAAGTATTATTAATCATTAGTTTCATGCTGAAAATTAGATGAATAGCGCAAAATAAAATTACAAACACCGCTTCGATCAAGTGCTTTTGGTAAAACCGCATTATTTTCCTTTTAAAATCTGGAATATTATTTAAGGCTCTATGTGGAGGTAAAAAATGCTTCAGTAAACTGTAATGGTTACTGAAGCAATTTTTTTTATCTTGCTCCCCACTTACGCGTATGGATTTTTCTTCGAAATTATTAGAGAATGCAGTCAATGAAGTGTCTCAACTTCCCGGAATTGGGAAGCGTACGGCCTTACGACTCGTCTTACATTTGTTAAAACAGCCCGAAGATCAAACCTTGCGGCTATCCAATAGTTTGCGACAGGTGCGAGAAGAAATAAATTTCTGCAAGAATTGTCATAATATTTCGGACAGCGCACGCTGCGAGATTTGTGCGAATCCCAATCGCAATGGTAATCTTGTGTGTGTCGTAGAAGACATCCGCGATGTGATGGCCATTGAAAATACGAGTCAGTATAAGGGACATTACCATGTGTTAGGCGGTAAAATATCTCCCATGGATGGCATAGGGCCGGGCGATTTGAACATTCCTACCTTGGTTGAGAAAGTGAAGAGCGGATCGATTAGCGAGCTTATTTTTGCCTTGAGTTCGACCATGGAAGGGGATACGACCAACTTTTATATATTCAAACAAATAGAAGGGGTTGATATCACTACAACTACCATTGCACGCGGTATTTCCGTAGGTGATGAGCTAGAATATGCAGATGAAGTGACACTAGGTCGCAGTATCGTCAATAGAATCCCATTCGAATCTTCTCTAAAAAGCTCCTAGCCCTTGAAACTATCCATCATCATTCTCAATTATAACGTTCGCTATTTTCTCGAGCAGAGCATCCTAAGTGTCGAACGGGCACTAAATGGTATCGACGCCGAGATTATTGTGGCCGATAATGGTTCGAAGGATGATAGTTGTGATATGGTGCGACAACGTTTTCCCAAGGTAATCTTGTTGGAAAATAAAGAAAATTTAGGTTTTAGTAAGGCGAACAATAGGGCCGTGGCTATTGCCAAAGGGGAATACGTATGTATTTTGAACCCCGATACTGCCATCGCTGAAGATACCTTCTCCAAAGCCCTAAACTATGCCGGTAAACAAACAAAATTCGGTGCGCTTGGTGTTTATCTCATGGATGGGACGGGTAATTTTTTACCAGAAAGTAAGCGAAACATACCAACTCCGTGGCGCGCGCTTTTAAAATTGATTGGCTGGCCTACGGGAGCCAAAGGCTATTATGCTAGGCAAATAACGGCTCGGGGAATGGGAGAAGTAGATACGCTTGTCGGGGCATTTATGTTGATGAAACGAAGCGTTTATAACGAAGTGGGCGGATTTGACGAGGATTATTTTATGTATGGAGAGGATATCGACCTCTCTTATAAACTGATAAAAGCCGGATATAAAAATCATTATTTAGGCGATTTATGTGTGCTTCATTATAAGGGAGAAAGCACCCAAAAGGATGGTGACTATCTCGATCGTTTTTACGGCGCCATGGGTATTTTCTACAACAAACATTTCCGAAGTAATTATATACAACACGCCCTTATGAAATTTGGCGTGAAGATGGCAAAGACCTTCCGAAGAAGAAAAGAAGGAAATCGAAAATCGACTGCACCGTATACAGAAGAAGTATTGGTTTTCACAGAAAGCATCGCCTTATTAAAAAAACTGTCCGAAGTTTATGACATCCCGGTGCGTTCAGGATCCAAAACTGCTATGGGTAACGCCCTTTTTAATAACACTTTATGTGTTTTTGATGTGGACTATGTTTCCTATCAGCAAATATTTTCTGTCATGCAACAACGTAAAAACAAGCA
>Ga0256847_1000343_pt1 | contig 30450 bp, 24 predicted proteins | sample TeddybearmetaG_FD_189099 | JGI IMG/M metagenome (GOLD analysis project Ga0256847, IMG submission 189099) | Hydrothermal vent microbial communities from East Pacific Rise, Pacific Ocean - Teddybear | ecosystem: Environmental > Aquatic > Marine > Hydrothermal vents | place: Pacific Ocean: East...
AAACCTTTTAAAAAAAGATAAAGTATTTAAAAAAGGAGTTAAAGCCAAACGATTTAGGGCGGGACTTGATGAAGAATATGCTCTTAAAGTATTGTTACAAGAGTAGTTTTCATGCTCTTGCCCTGATTGCAGCACTGCCATATTAATTTTCTTATTACAACTTATTCTTTAATAAATGCCCAAGAATATATTGTTTTAGATTGTTCAGAAATAACGTCTTTATTTTCCTTTGCTAATATGCTTTTATCCTCAGATAAAAAACCACTTACAAAAGACTCCTCACTGAAAATATTAGAATCTGGTGTTAAAGTAAATGAAATATTTTCATGTTCAATACTACCTTGAATAGAACCAATAACATTCCCCGTTGGTACACCATCAACAAGGCAATTAATATCAACGCCCGTCTGACAATATCGCCCTGTTAATTGTTTTCCATTTTGAATAAGGGCAAGTTCATAATATGATGGGAATGATCCAATACTTAAAGGTATCGTGATAGCTTCTGGAATCAAAAGAATATTATTTTCAATAAATATTTGAAATTCATATTTTTCCGTTTGCTCAACAAAACCTGATGCACCTTTCCAGTAACCCGTTAAATTTACTGTTTGCTCTTGCTTGACAGACAATACTTTCCATTGACCATTGTTGTCGAGTAATAATTCTACTTCTGTAAAAGTTGTTTTATTATCAACAGTAACTACAGGAAAGAAAATAACACCTGTTGCACTATTAAAATTAGGGATTATTTGTGCATCAATAGTTGTTATCATTATTAATGATAATAAGTATGGGTATATTTTTTTCATTTAATTTCTCCTAAAAATTTAAGATTATAATTATAATTATTTTAGGATAATTTAGTTGTTGTTGTTTTGTTATTAATTTGTATTTAACTTATTGTTTGTTTTTCTTGTTTTTCTTGTTTTTCACTAAAGCTACTTAAATTAAAAAAACATGCATAATTATGGTAAACTGTTTGTAATCAATTTACACAGAAATCGTGAAAATTCTAAAACGATAAGTAGCTATTTTTCTTGTTTAATAAAAAACAATGTGTTAAGTTGAAATTTTAAATATAATTCAAGTTGTTATGACTATTATTTTACAATAGACAACCTAATTAGAATATTATGTTCATTTAATAACTTTTGATAGGTCGTGGATAGTTAGAACCCACAAACTAATTTCAGACTAAAAGGACTGATGTTCAAACAACCTCACCATATATGTTTCCCGAGATTATTTCTGCAGCTCTTCATAATATTCCTATCTTAATTTTTTCACAGAGTGGAGTATTAATTAAATCTATAAAGACTAATGTTGGTTACAATCAATGAGATCCTTTGTTTTTTGAGGGATCTGGTAAGGTTCTGGATTTTTCACAAATTGACATCGACAAGAATTACATTTGTAATTTTGTTTTTTACTTCGAGTTATCCCATTTTTTACAACATTTGTTGAATCACATTTTAAACAATATGTAAAATTAATTATTTAAAAAATAAATTCATTAAAATAATTCCCCCCAACAAAACGGCTTCTAATAATGCCAAACTTTTCCAAAAAAGCAAAGGATTGCGTTCAATTAACGGTTTAAATGATTTTGAAGTTAATAAACTTTCATTTGGGCGGGATAAATCCGCTAAAAATTCAGATAATAAACTATAACGTTTACTTGGATTGGGTGTTACGGCTTTTGCTAGGGCGCTATCAATCCATTCTGGAATATGTTGATTATAAAGGCAAGCAGATTGATAGTAAAATTTCTTTTTATCTGCTCTTTCAGGAGACACTTCACCATAGGGTAAATGTCCTGTTAATAATTCATAAGCAATCACGCCTAAAGAATAAATATCTGAACGATTGCTTCCCGCCTGTCCTTTAAAGTATTCAGGTGCTGAATAATTGGCGGTTCCCACCACACTATTATGTTCAATCACGGTTTGGATTTCAGCTAAACCAATGACTTTGGTAGAACCAAAATCAAATAAAATTAAATTATCATGTTCATCTAATATAATATTATCGGGTTTAATATCTTGATGAATCATTTCCATCCGATGCATACAACGTAAGGCTAAAATAATTTGTGATATAAAATGGCGGACTTGGGTTAAGTTGGGCGTTGGATTATCATGCATCCATTGTTGTAATGTTTGTCCTTCAATATATTCAATGGTGCTATATAAAAATTGGCGTTGACGGTTGGTTTGATAAACTTTAACCAAATGCGGGGAGTTTAAACGCTTGGCAACCCATTCTTCATGTAAAAATAAATCAATATAACTGGGATCATCTTCAAAATTCACTGAGGGCGTTTTTAATACTACCTTGGGGCGTTTGGGAGAGAGTGTGTCTTCGACTAAATAGACTTGACTACGCGGGGTCGCACTTAATTCACGTAATATTTTTAAACCATCTATTTGTTGTCCGACCTTGAGATCAGGCGGGAAAGGCAGCTTGGTTAGTTTTTCATAAAATTCTTGTTTACTGGCTTTAGAAATTTCATTAATACTCACTACTTGACAGCTAATATTATCATCACTTTTTTGGCTGGTGGCTAAAGCGACTAAAGCATCGGCTGTTAATTGCGGATCTTGGGGATATTTTAATAGGATTTTTTTAATTTGTTCCGCGCGAACAAAATCATGTAAACCATCCGTTGTTAAAATAAAAATATCATTAATTTCTAAAGGCACACGGCGATAATCAATTTTTAAATCGGTATCAATGCCTAAAGCTCGACTTAATGCGGTTTTATCTTTATTTAACCAAATTCGGTGATCTTTGGTTAATTGTTCTAATTCATTGCCTCTCAAGCGATAAATTCGGCTGTCACCAATGTGAAATAAATGCGCGGTTTGAGATTTTAGAATTAAGGCGCTAAAAGTCGTTACCAATCCTTTTAAGGTACTTTCCTGTCGTTGCCCCTGTGAAACCAATAAACTATTTAAGCTTGACATCACTTGATTAACCGCGTGCATTGCAGTCCAAGATTCAGGTGTGCTGTAATAATCACTTAAAAATTGTTTAATACTTAATTCACTGGCTTCTTTGCCGCCATCACAACCGCTCATGCCATCCGCAATGGCAATGGCAATGCCTTTACTTTCTAATTCCTCATCACGCGGAATATAAGCGCCATGAAAATCTTCATTTTCTTCCTTGACGCCTTTGGTGGCACTTTGCCCTAAGTTAATTTTAAGATTTTGTTTCATTATTTGATTTTAATCATTTCAACTTTACCATCAGGTAATATTTCAACCATATGACCTTCAGGTTCATCTAAAAAGACTAAAATTAAAATAAAGACAAAGACCGCAATCAACCCAATAAAAAGAAAGAAATTATTATAAGTGGTTAAAGAATTAACGGTTAAAAATAACACCGCCCCGACATTTCCAAAAGCCCCAATCATGCCCGCAATTTGCCCCGTCATACGACGTTGAATTAACGGCGCCATCGCATAAATAGCCCCTGAACCCGCCTTTGAAAAAATGCCCGCCACAATGGTAATCGCAACCACTAAAATAATCGGCCATTCTTTATTAACAAAGCCTAAACTAATAAAACTCATAGAAATCCCTGAAAACATAATTAATAAGGTTAAACGTCGTCCTAAAGTATCACTAATCCAGCCGCCAGCGGGGCGGGCAAATAAATTAATAAAAGGATAAATCCCTGCTAATAAAGCCGCATTCACTTTCGCAATATTAAACCATTCAACATAAAACATTGCCAGCGTTGAAACCACGGCAAGCTCTGCTCCAAAAGTAACAAAATAACCCCAATTTAAAATAGCCACCTGTTTAAATTTATAACGCTGCATTTCAGGCACAGGTTCTTTTAAAATAATATGGTTAATATTCCAAATCTTCCATGCTTGTAAAATAAAAAGTAAAACCAATGATAAAGCAATGATAAGCGTTGTTGTTTCACCAATAAGCCCCATATTACTAGGCGATAATTTCCAAGTTAATAACCCTAAAGCTAAATATAATGGAATATTCATTAAGGTATAAAGAATTAAATCAAAACCACTGGTAATTTCCATCGCTCCGCTTTTCTTGGGTTTAAAATAAGTTGATCCACGGGGGGTATTGCGAACCATAAAATAATAAAAAACGCCGTATCCCATCGCAAAAATACTGGCAAATGTAATGGCATAGCGCCATCCGTCTTCACCGCCAAAATGAGCCGCAATAAAAGGCAAACTGACCGCCGCTCCCGCCGAACCAAAATTTCCCCAACCGCCATAAATTCCTTGGGCAATACCAATTTGTTTGGCGGGAAACCATTCACCAATCATCCGAATCCCGACCACAAAACCTGCCCCAATAAAACCCGATAAAAAGCGTAATATTGCTAATTGTTCATAATTATCAGACCAAGCAAAGGCAATACTAATTAAGCCACCACAGATTAAAATAGTGGTAAATAAAATCCGTGGACCATACCGATCAACCAACATTCCAATAATAATACGGGCGGGAATGGTCATGGCCACATTTAAAATCAATAAAACCTTGGCTTGTTGATCTGTTAAACCCAAGGATTCTTGAATAAAGGGCATCAAAGGACCTAAACCCAACCAAACAACAAAGGTGGTAAAAAAAGCAAACCATGTAAAATGAAGCGTGCGGATATTGCGCTGTTTTAAATTAAATAAATTAAATCGTTCTGACATATCAATACCTTTGTTATTAAATAAGAGGTTACTTATATATTAAGCAAATAAAGTGCCAATTAATTTTATTGTTTAATATCAATTGATTAATAAATATTCTCACACTTTATTATAAAAAATAGCACTGTTTTGATCCGATTGATTTTACCTGCTAATAATATTTAGCATACAATAGCCGTTTTCATCTTTAGAACATTCTTAATTGTGGTTTCCGAACAATCCTCAACACAACATATTGAACATTTTTCTGCCCAAATTCAAACGAAACAGGCGGGAATGCGTTTTGATCAAGCCTTGGCTGAATTATTTTCTGATTTTTCGCGAAGTCGCTTACAACAAGCCATTAAAAATAACCAAGTGACTTTAAATGGTAAGCCGTGCAAAGCTAAAATCAAAGTTTTTGGTGGTGAAAAAATTGAATTAGATATTGTCCATGTCCCTCATGATGATGCTAAAGCCGAACCCATTGCTTTAGATATTATTTATGAAGATGATAGTATTTTATTAGTTAATAAACCCGCTAAACTGGTGGTTCATCCCGCCGCTGGCAATCCTGATGGCACTTTACAAAATGCCTTATTATATCATCAAGCAGATCTTGCCCGCCTGCCACGGGCGGGTATTGTACATCGTTTAGATAAAGACACCACCGGCTTATTAGTGATTGCAAAATCAGAAAAAGCCCATAAATCCTTGGTTGAACAATTACAAGCTCGAACCATTAAACGCGAATATCGGGCGGTTTGTCATGGGGTTTTAACCGCAGGTGGAAGCGTTGATACGCCGATTGGTCGCCATCCTAAAAATCGCATTAAAATGGCAGTGAATTATAGTGGCAAGGAAGCAATGACCCATTATCGTATTAAAGATCGTTATTTTGCCCATAGTTATTTACAAGTCAATCTTGAAACAGGGCGGACTCATCAAATCCGTGTCCATTTAGCCTCTATTCGCCATGCTTTAGTCGGCGATCCAACTTATGGCGGACGGTTACGGATTCCCGCAGGTGCGACGGATGAATTAAGTCAATTTTTAAGACAATTTTCCCGCCAAGCATTACATGCGCGTAAATTAGCATTAAATCATCCAGAAACAGGCGAATTAATGGAATGGCAAGCGCCTTTACCCGCTGATATGATCAAACTAATCCAATTATTAAAAGATGACTTACAACAACGCTAAATGGATTTTGCCTAATTGGCAAGTTCCGCCTGCCATTAAAGCCGTTTCAACCACCCGCCAAGGCGGAGTAAGTCAAGCCCCTTTTAATGATTTTAATCTGGCTCATCATGTGGGTGATGAAATAACGGCTGTTAACCAAAATCGCCAAATTTTAAAGCAATCATTAAAATTAACCAAAGCACCTATTTGGTTAAATCAGGTGCATGAAAATAAAGTTGTTTTAGCCGAAGATACGCTTGAAAATTGCCCTGCAGATGGCATGATAACCCAACAAAAACAACAAGTTTGTGCCGTAATGACAGCCGACTGTTTGCCTGTTTTATTGACCAATCAACAAGGCAATCAAGTCGCAGCCGCGCATGCGGGATGGCGGGGTTTAGCTAAAGGAATTTTACAAGAAACAGTGAATCAATTTAATAATCCAGCCAATGAAATGATTGTTTGGTTGGGTCCCGCCATTGGACAAACCAAGTTTGAGGTCGGTTTTGATGTTTTTTCTGCTTTTACCCAACAAAATAAACAATTTATATTGGCTTTTGAAGCCAATCGCCCCCATCATTGGTTATTAGATATTCGATTACTGGCTCATTTTATTTTAAAAGAAGCGGGGGTTGAATTAATTTATGCTAATCAACAATGTACCTATCTTGAAGAAGATCAATTTTTTTCTTATCGACGCAATAAAACCTGTGGTCGAATGGCAACTTTAATTTGGATCGATTAAATAAAATGAAAATATACACTAAAACAGGCGATCAAGGTGAAACAGGTTTATTAGGTCAAAAACGCCTAAGTAAAAGCCATTTACGTTTACAGGTGATTGGCGAAATAGATGAATTAAATTGTCATTTAGGTTTATTAACCGCGCTGGAAATTTCCCCTGAAATTAAAGAATTTATTATTAATCTACAACATCTTTGTTTTAATCTAGGCGCGGGATTGGCGGGTAGCACGGATCTAAAAATACAACCTCAACAAATTACAAAGATAGAAGATTCGATTGATCAATTACAAAATCAAGTCCCGCCTTTAAAGCAATTTATTTTGCCCGCAGGCGGAATTAATTCTGCTCAATGTCATTTAGCCCGTGCCGTTTGTCGTAGAACGGAACGTGCTTTAGTTTTATTAACAAAGCAAGAAAATGAACCGATTCCACCCCAAAGTTTAATTTTTTTAAACCGCTTATCTGATTGGTTATTTGTTTGCGCTCGGGTTTTAGCTCAACAAGCGGGACAGCCTGAACTTTTTTGGCATAAATAAATGCTAAATCCCAAAAGCCGTAAAAGATTGGCTTATTATACCGCCTTTAAAGTTGCTTGGTCCTATCTCTGGCTTAATTTTAAAAGTCGTTTTTTAGGCGAGGCTTATAAACAAAAAAAACGCCTTGAAATACATCAAAAAAATGCAGAATTAGTAAAGAATACCTTATTAGAATTACAAGGTTTATTTATTAAATTTGGACAATTGTTAAGTATTTTAGCCAATGTATTGCCTCCCGCCTTTAGAACGCCTTTAGCCAGTTTACAAGATACTTTACCCGCCCGTTCTTATCAGCAAGTTTCAAATACCTTTTTTATTAGTACAGGCAAAAAAATTAACACTGTTTTTGATACTTTTGAAGAAACACCGATTGCCGCCGCAAGTATTGGACAGGTTCATTTAGCAACAAGAAAAGGCATTCGTTATGCAGTCAAGATACAACATGCCGATATTGAACAAATTACCGAAGCTGATTTAACTATTTTAAAAAATTTAATTATTTTTTATTCATGGTTTATGGAAATTAAAGGGGCAGATTATATTTATCAGCAATTAACTGAAATGATTCAACAAGAATTAGATTACCAGCAAGAAGCCATTGCAATGCAACGGATTGCAAAAAGTATTGAACAACAAGCTTCGCTTAATATTATGGTTCCCGAAGTTGATTTAGATTTAACCACTCAAAAAGTATTAGTAACCACTTTTTTTGAAGGTGAAAATATTGCTAATCTTGAACAATTAGCCGAATGGAATTTAGATCCAGAAGAAATTGCTGAACGCATATTGTTATTATTTGCCTATTTAATTTTAAAAGAAGGGTATTATCATGCCGATCCACACCCTGGTAATTTATTAATTAATAAAACAGGACAAATTGCTTTATTAGATTTTGGTGCGGTTGCCACTTTAGGTGATAATCTCCGCACAGGCATGCCTGAATTAATCGAAGCCATTATTCGTAATGATCATAAAGAAACCATTATGGCATTAAATAAAATGGGATTTTTAATTGCGGGGGCTGAATCTCAACAAATAGCCGAACGCTTAATTTTAATTGGACGGCATTTTTTAGAACAAGAAGTGCAATTAAACGGGCTTGATTTTTCTTCAATTAAATTAAAATCAGGCATGAAAGGGATTTTTGATTTATTTCAAGCCGTTAGTTTAAAAGATATTTCCAATAGTATTCAAATTCCTAAAGATTGTATTTTATTTTATCGCACGGTAATTTTAGTTTTTGGATTAAGTTTACAACTCGCGCCTAAGCATAATCCCTTAGATACGCTCCGCCCTTTTATTAAACAACAAGGTTTAATTAAAACCGAATTAAAACAAACTTTATTATTGGCTGCTAAACGTCAATTAGCCACCGCATTGGCATTACCCGCCGCCTTTGAAGATTTTTTAAAAAAAGCCAATCAAAATAAATTAACCATAAAAGTCCAAGATTTTAATCAAAATATCCAAAAAATATATTACTTAGGACAACAGTTTTTATTTGCTTTTATCGGTGGTTTTGCTTATGTGATGGCGGATAATGGACGCGGAGACTTCTTTTTCTGGATTACAGGACTTTGTGCCTTTTTATTTTTAAAAGCGAGCTGGCTAGGACGGATAAAAAAATAAAAAATATTTTTTTTTATTTTAAATACAGCTATATTAAATCTGTAGGTTTAATGATTTAATTTTATACAGAGGAAAAAAAATGAAAAAAATAATACTTACTTTACTTATTTGTTTGAATTTTAATATAACAGCTTCTAATGCCGATCTTATGAATCCAACAATCGGTGAAATTGCGATGTTTAGTGGGGACTTTGCTCCTAGAGGTTGGGCTTTTTGTAATGGTCAGGTGCTACCAATCAGCTCAAATCCTTCATTATATTCAATTATAGGAAAAAGATATGGAGGAAATGGTAAAACTACGTTTGCTTTACCAGATTTACGGGGACGAGCAGCAATTCATGTCGGTGGGGGACATAAACTAGGTGATAATGGAGGCAAAGAACAAGCAAGCCTTAGCACCAAAGCAACAAAATCATTTAGTTATAATACGGTTCAATATATTATAGCAATAACGGGAATTCATCCATCTAGATGATAAAAGATCAAATTTGGTAGGTATTAAACAAAATAGCCTACCTTGAAAGAACAAAATTGAAACCAGAAAATTATAAAAAACAAAATAGTAAAAAACGCACCAATGCGCGTGCCAAGATGTATTTACGCAAGTATTTAGATTGGTTATGGGGATACCCATTAAAAACAAGCGATCAATGGCAATCATTGTATTTTTTAGGCGCTTGGCAAGAAAGTAAACAAACAATTAATGGATTAACCCTTTCAACAACGCTTTATCATCGCAATAAATTAATAACAGATTATCCGCAAAGATTAAGCAGTTTAGTGGGAGATATTAAGATATGGTCGCAACAAATTGAATTAAAAATCAAAGCGATTAAAAATGTATTAAAAGGAGAAACGGTTGATCCTTGGGTGCAATTAATTTATCCGCAACTTAAGCGGCGAGATTTAAATCAAATCCAGAAATCACAAAAAAAATTATTAAATTTAGCCCCCATCTGTGATCAATTTGCTTGGTGGTTTAGCCATGATTTAGAGATATTAAAAAAAGCCATTCATTGGTTAGTTGAAAATCAAGAAAGTTTGGTAACGATTCAACAACAACAATCCAATTCTAATAATTTAATTGCCAAACTTTTTGTTGTTTATTATAAAACAGCAGGAAAAAACAATCACGCTTTATTCCATATTTTACAAAATCCGCAATGGAAAAATGCCCGCCCTTATTATTTTTCTTATGAACAAATAGTCAAAGGCGGGATTAAAATGAATCGGGAACCGCTTAATTTAACTAATCAAATAATTGAATGGCTCGATTATTGTTTAACTTTATCAATAAAAACATTAAATCAACAACTCACTGTTTTAAATTTACTTTTTAATAAAAGAACGATTGAAGATTTAGCAAAACGTTGGCAACTTCAAGACACTCTTGTGGGAATGAATGAAAACTTTAAACTTCAAAAAGAAAGGGAAAAAATTTGGAAAAAACCATTAATTTCTGTTGAACAATTTAATCAACAACTTAAACCGAAGTTAAAAGAAATACAATACATTAAAGTGCCTGTATTTGAAGCAAAGACGTTAATTAATATGTTAAATTGGTTGGCAGAAAATCCCGCTATTTTTAATCAATTAATTAAATTTATTAAAATATTAGCTGTTAATAAACATCCGTCTGATTCGATTTGGCGAACCCCTTATTTTAATTTATTTTTAGCTTTTAATTGGTATACTCATTATCATAAATTGACAGGATCATATAAAAAAAGATTAATTTCCTTTTTATCATTGATTACTAATTTTATTAAAACGCCTAATATTGAAAATCAACTTAAACGCCTTACTTTATTAACTTCAATATTCAAATTTTCTGAAGAACAAAGTTATTTTATTAATAAAATTTTTTATAAAAGCGAGGGATTACCAGAGCTGGCTAAATTTTGTGATTTAATCGAAGAACCCATTGACGAGATAAAAGCATTAGATATATTAAATGATTATAATGATATTGATCAAAAAATATTGCCTTGGCAAGATTATATTTTATATCAACAAACTTTAATTAAAGCAGAAATTAATACAGATAATTTATATATTAAAACTTGGCAAAATTTTCATAAAATCAGTGCGGGAAATTCGGATAATTTATTGGTATGTGTAAAACGTTGGGAAGAACCCAATATCTTACCGATTGCCACCTTATTTCAATCAGTCGGTTTTATTGATATTGCCAATTATTTTGCGGATAAGCAAGAATGGGCAGCACTTCGACCTTTTAAATATTTTATTAAGGCTTTTAATGAATTAAAATTAAATATTCCCATTCCCCAAACCCCGCCTAAAAAGGATTCCTCTTGGATTAAAGATTATCCAATTGAATTAGAATCCATGCTTTTATTATTAAATAAACGATGTTTTAATGCAGAAAGTATGGCAGAAAATCATTTAAGGCGTTATTTTCCTTCTCAACAACATATTAAACAAGAAATTGCTATTTTAACTGAAAAGATAAAGGAAAAAGAGAGCGAGATATTACAAAAACGATGTACTAATTTAAATAATAGATTATTAACGCCTGTCACTATTTCACCTGAAAGATTTAAAAATTTTAATCATAAAATTCGTCATCTGGCGTATTCTGGTTTTACTAAACAATGGTTAACTTTAATAAAGAATGATTTAAAACAACGTTTATCAAATGCCTTTGACTTAACGGAACTTCCTGATGATAGTTTAGGAAACCCCCGTCATTTATTGGCTTTAATTGCCTTTTTAACACTTTCAAAAAGCACTCAAAAAGTCGTTAAAAAGATATTACAAGCTCGCTTACAAGATAAACCTTGGGATTTACGCACAGAACCTGCAAATGCTTTATTTATTAAAGAGATGCAGAAAAAAAACATTAATATGACACCTTGGTTAGAAGGCATTGGAACTATTGTAAACACCATAAAAGATCAGAAAATAGCCATTGAATTAGAACAAGATCCTTTAGAAATCTTTCATATGGGCAGTCATTTTGAAACTTGTTTAAGTATTTTTGATTTTAATTATTTTTCAGTGGTTGCCAATGTTGCCGATATTAATAAACGCATTGTTTATTTAAAAAATGAAAATCAACAAATTATGGGGCGCTGTTTATTTGCTTTAAATACCCAAGGTCATTTACTTAATTTTTTCTCTTATAGCCATCAGGGTGAAAAGTTTATTAAAAGTGCAGTAGATGAATTTGCAGATGATTTAGCTCAACAAATGGGCACGGTGCGAGCTTCAAAAGGACCTGTTAAAACCTTAGTTGCTGATGAATGGTATGATGATGGTGCCGAATTATTTACCAATGCCAGTCCTGATTTTATTAAAGATTCTTTATTTAAAAAACAATTATTAACTTTACCTCTATATCAAACTGAAAAATTAATCAATGAATTATTTTCACAACCCATTTTAACGCCCATTATTATTCAATATTTATTAAATTTAGATGAATTTCAACAACGTCCTGAATTATGTTTGTGTTTAGTTAAAAGAATTCAAGCTTTAAAAGGCATTGATAGAGAAGTGCGATTAAAAATAATGCAATATTTAATAGATTGTAATGAAAAAAAACAGGCACTAAATTTTGCTAAGAATTTTAAATTGGCGTATTACCGTTATGTAGAAGATGGCTTAGTTTATAAGGAAGTTAAATTATTAATTAAAATCAGTCCTGCTTTGGCTTATCGGGCGGTGATTAAAACCCGTGATAAAGAAATTAAAACGGATCAAACAGACAGCGACAGTTATCGACTCTTCTTTTTAGGACAAATCTATGAACGGTTGTACCGCCCTAAAAAAGCCCTCAATTGTTATCAAATTGCCTTAACAAGAAAATCTATTGGAGACAATGATAAAAAAGAAATAGCCCAAAAAATTAAATTATTAGATGGTGATGCAATTAAACATGATATTAGGAATATATCACCACCCAAAATCTTATAATGGTAGGGTCGGTGCAGTGAAACGAAACCGACCATCGAGCGGTACATGGTCGGTTCCGCTAGCGCTTCACCGACCCTACATTATTTATATATTCTTTTATTTCATGTTAAGAATGCATCACCACCAATTATTATTGGGTAATTTGTAATGCTTTAAAACTATACCAAGCTCGTCCTGTCCATTCATGAAGGGCATAATAATTTTGATGTAAGGCATTGATTGAGGGTAATAAATCTTGCCAGATAAATTGATAGTTTGATAAATAAACCGTGCCTGCGGGTAAGACATTTAATTGAGTTTTATTAAAGGCTTTCATGGCACGGGGTAAATGCCAAGCATGAGAAACGAGGACAATCGAATTAATTTTATGACGTTTAAACATCCGTTCGGACAATAAGGCATTTTCCCAAGTGGTGGTACTTTGATTTTCAATATCTTGTGTTTTTATATACCAATTTTGGGCTAAAAAATCGCGTCCAATTTCACTTAATTTCTTTTTTTCTAACCCGCCTGTAATAAAAATGGGTAATTTGGTTTTTTTATGTAACCAAGCGCCATAACGAAGGCGTTCAAAATAAAAAGCATTGGGTACATCTTGATTATTATATTCAATGGCTTGAGTCCGCCGCCCTGAAGATAAAATTAAAATGGCTTGAGCGCCACTTTGTTTGATTTGTTGAATACTCACAGGCGGATATTTTTGTAATGGTTTGGTTAAAAAATAAGCAATCGGCGGTAAACTAAAAAAATATATTAAAAATAAACTCAGGAAAACCCATTTTTTACCGCTTTTAGACCAACGTAAAAACCCAATAATTAATAATAAACAAAATAAACCTGGAGGCAATAAAAAAGCTTTGGCAATTTCATAAATAATTTGGCTTATTTCCATTAGGATTGCCCCGCCAACCAGCAAGCCCCGCGAACCCCGCTGGCATCACCATAAAGCGGAGCGACTAATTGCGTTGTGACTTGATCAGAAAACACCCATTTTGACCATAAAGGCGGGATATTTTGATATAAACGGGAAATATTAGATAAGCCCCCGCCTAAAACAATGATTTCAGGATCAAAAATATTAATAATATGCGCTAAACTTCTTGCCATACGAGATTCATAATCAATAAGGATTTGTTCGGCGATTATATCACCCGTTTCCGCCGCTTTGACAATTTGTGTTGCGGTTTTTGTTAAATGACTTTGTTTAAAATAAGATTTTTCTAAGGCGGGACCGCTTAACCACGTTTCAATACAACTTTTTTGCCCACACCAACATAAATTTTGTTGATTTTCTTCGGCACTTGCCCAAGGCAATGGATTATGCCCCCATTCTCCCGCAATGCCATTTTGTCCATTTAATAATTGCCCATTAAAAACCATTCCCGCCCCTGTTCCTGTGCCAATAATTACCCCAAAAACACTTTTTGCGCCTTTTGCCGCGCCATCAGTTGCTTCTGATAACACAAAACAATTGGCATCATTGCTAATATTAATCGAACGTTTTAATTGGCTTTCTAAATCTTTTTTAAGGGCTTGACCATTTAAACAAGTTGAATTGGCATTACGCATTAATCCCGTGGTAGGAGATAAAGAACCTGGTAGACCCAAACCAATGGGCAAGGTTAATTGTAAAGCAGTTTCCGCTTGAATAATTAAATTAATAAGGGCTGTTAAAGTCGCTTGATAATCGCCTTGAGGGGTTTTTATACGTTGTTGCCAAAGCGTTTTTCCTTGGTTGTCTAAAACAATGCCTTCGATCTTTGTCCCGCCTAAATCAATACCTAATTGTGCTGACATTTTGGGTTTTTAAATTAAAGTTAAAAAAGGAATTGTAAAACATTTTGATTATTGGAGGGAGAGAATCGTAGAGACGCACTGCCGTGCGTCTTTTTGGTGATGGGGGTTCTAATCCCCTATAAACGGGGCCCCCCTCCATGCGGAGATTTTAAACGATATTTCCGAAATAGAGAAGTTCGGTTCTAATCCCCTATAAACGGGACCCCCCCATGCGGAGTTAAAAAGGGGAAAATGAAAACCTTTTCTCCGTTGTTCTAATCCCCTATAAACGGCCCCCACCATGCGGAGATACCCCTCATTGTTATTCATATGAGCGATGGTTCTAATCCCCTATAAACGGGGCCCCCCCATGCGGAGCCAGTCGACTTTGTTATTATAGGAACGCTGCTTGGTTCTAATCCCCTATAAACGGGGCCCCCCCTCCATGCGGAGGGCAGACTTCAAAAATAATCCAACAAAATCAACACCTTACAACACTTCTCCAGACCCATCAAATCACCCCCAATAAGTTAAAGAACTACTGTATAATAAATATACAATTAAATACCTCCTAATAAAAAATTTACAAAGTATTCTAAGTTTAGAATAAATTCAATAAAATACTTATAAATTTCCATCTAAACTCACTTTTATTCCCTTAGATTTAGAAATAAATTCAAAAAGCCTTTGGTTTAAATCCTACGGGAATATCTAAAGAAAAAATTTCATCTTTAATAATAGCAGCATAAAAGCCTAAATCTAAAATGCGCTTACGCAGAGCAACAGGCATATCTACTGCGGCAAGAATACCAAAAAGTTTTTTATCTTTATGTTCAGGAAAAAAGCGATCAAAATTTTTAATAATATTTTGTAACTGAATAATACTGTCTTCTCGAACATGACTTTTTACTTCAACAACATAAACCTCATTGACTGAACTATTGGCATAAGCTAATACATCAATTTCAATATCAGCTCCCGCTTTATGTACTCGAACACTTGGACTAATCACTTCCATTTTAAATTGTTTTTGTAGAATGCTTTGCATTGAGGGCAATGCTAAACCTTCGGTAAAACTACCAAATTTTTTACCCAAGCCGCCAATTTGTTTGCCAAGTTCCTTGAGTTGTTTATTTGTTGCTTTAATTTGCATACTGGTTTCTTTTTGTTGTTCACTCGTTTCTTTTTGTGCTATCGCAAGACTTGCAACCAGTGCTTTTAATTCATTATCAGTCATTGTTTTAAATTTTTGTTATGGTCATTAGATTAATTATATCAGATTAATAAGTAATCTTAACCGCATCTTTCTATAAATTACCAATTTTTTACTGCTATGCTATATCCTAAAATTAATTAAAATAAAAATGGAGTTGTCCTATGCCAACAGAAATTAGAAAAGTTGATGTTAATCTCGAAGGTTTATTAAAAGTTTTAGGAGATAATCTTTATTCATCACCAGTTGTATCCATTCGAGAATTAATCCAAAATGCTTATGATGCCTGTATCCGTCGCAAAGTTGAAGCGAAATGGCAGAAACGTCCTAAAATTCAAATCAAAGTAAATCCAAATAAAGGCACGGTTGAAATTAAAGACAATGGTTCTGGTTTAACTGATCAAGAAATTATTCGTTATCTTGCCACGATTGGAGATGGTTATACCCGAATTTTACGCCAAAAAACAGCGGATGAAAATGCTGTAGGATATTTTGGTTTGGGTTTTTTAACCGCCTATGTGGTGGCGAAACAAGTTGATTTTATTACTACTTCTTATCAAGATAAAACAAAGGGTTGGAAATTTTCAAGCAAAGGCGGACAAAGTTATCAATTAAAAGAAATTGCGCCTAAAAGTATTGGAACCACGGTTAAACTCAAGCTTAAAGATGAATTTTTAGATTTAGCAGATGCCGATTTTATTGCTTTAATTATTCGTAAATATTGTTGTTTATTACCTGTTGATATTTATTTAAATAATCAACCTGAAGCGGTTAATCGCATTGAAATTCCTTGGCAACTTGCCGCAGAAAATCATTCTAAATTGCGCTTAAAAAAATCGGCATTAAATTTTGCTGAATTATTTGATCATAGTTTTGAACCCATTAGTGCAATTCCTATTACAGGCAATGTAGATTGTAAAATTAATGGTTTATTATGGATTCAAGATGGCGCTTATTATGCTTCTTCTGATAATCGTATTACCACTATTTTTATTCGTAGTATGCATATTACGGATGAGTGCAAAGATTTATTGCCTGAATGGGCGGGCTTTATTGGTTGTGTGATTGATACCCCAATATTAACCCCAACCGCAAGTCGGGAATCCGTTAAAGATGATTTGGCTTTTCAACAAGTTAAAGACTTAATAAAAAAACGTTTAATTGCTTATTTAACCAATTTATCGAGTACTTCTGAAACGACTTGGCAACGTATTATGGCGCGTCATAATCAAAGTTTATTGGGGGCGGCTGTTTCTGATCAGGCTTTATTTTCAGCAATGCAATCGCAATTAAGTATTCCAACCTCCGAAGGTGAATTAACCATTGGACAAATTACTCAACGTTCAGGTGATACTTGTTTGCGTATTTCGATGGAAGAAAGCGGGGGTTATGAACATTTAATTTCAAAAAGCATGGGTATTCCGATTATTTATGGTTATCGTTATGGTGTTACCCGCTTTTGTCATTTAGTTTCTGAAAGTAGTGAATTACAATTATTAACGTTAGGAGCCAATGAAAATAATGAGGCTTTATTTCCTAGAAAAGAAGTCACTGAGGAAATTGAGACAATATTATTAGAACATTTTAAATTAGCCAATGCTAAAACCATTATTTCTGAATATCAGCCTGAAAGTTTGCCTTTAATTATTGTTTATGATCAAGATGTTTTACTTAAAAAACGCATTGAATCAGAAGAAACCAATCGGCACATTGGATTGGCAACTTTAATGTTAGCCAAAGAATTTACAGATAAAATAACCACCAAGGTTGATTGCTATCTTTATATTAATATGAATAATCTTTTAATCCAGCATTTTGCCACTTTAGATAAAAATAAACAAAGTGCTTTAGCCCAATCATTATTAGATATTACTCATTTACTTTCTGTTTCGGATGGCGAAGGCGGGCGGAATAATCTTTCAGCAATTGAATCACTTAATCACAGCTTATTAACCTTAGTAGAGGCACATTAAAATGAATTTATGGTCATGGGTATGGGGAGTTACATCTGATTTAAGAAAGAATAATGAAACGGAATTAGTTCGCCAAGTTAGTAATATTTCATCAGATACCTGTGCGGGTCGTCATAAACAAGTTGATTTATATGCAAAACAGGCGATTCAACGAGCCAGAAAGCTTAAATTAAGTTGGCTTGAAGTTTTTTTAAGGCATTGGCATTTACAAAGCTTGGTTTTACATCGTGCTAATCCCAAAATGGGAATTAAAGAAGCGGTTTCTTTGCTTGAATTTTCTTCTCGAGAAGACACCAAAGATTGTCCACAAAGTATTTGTGTTGTGCAAGATTTAACCAATTGTTATGCTTGTTTTGATGGGGTGGGTTATGCCAAAGAACGTTTAGCGGTTGCGGATGAAACCATGAATCGGATTGATCCATCATGGGATTGTTATTTATGTATTGCAACCGAATATGCGAGCGCATTATTTGATTTAGGTGACTATAAAGAATGTTCGGATTATATCAATAAAATTAATAAAAATAGAATGCTAGTGGGTTTTGGACAAGATACCCATGAATTATGTTTAATTCAAGTTCATATTTTAATTATGGAAAAAAAATATAAAAAAGCCCGTACTTTAATAAAAAAAGTGAGCCGAAGAGATGCAACGCTTACAGTAAGGAAAAATATCCATAAAGCATTAATTGAAGCCTCAGCAGGAAAATATAAGCAAGCAATGGAAATTCTACCCACTTTAGCTGAAACAAAAAAATCGCCGATCACCCTTTTTTTATGGGCAGAAGTTTTATATCTTTGTATATTAGGTGATCCTTCATTTAATAATAAAAGAAATATTAATAAACTGGTTAAAATTGTCAATGATATGGAAGAACGCGGTGTTTATCGAGATAGTTTTAATCTTTTGGCATGGCTGGTTAAATTAAGCCAAGATCCCCAAAATGATTTAAAAGGAACTGAATTATTAGCCAGAATGGAAAACATTAAAACCCATTTAAAACGAGATTGTGGGGCTGAAGATAAACTACAGGCATTAATAAGTAATTTTAACCACATCCTCCCCTAAAAATTATTATGTTGATAAGGTTCCGCCTTGATAGGGTTTTAAAATAGTTGCCAGTTGTTGAATTAAATCAGGGGCTCTTAGATGTTTTTTACTCAATGATTCTATTGAGGCTTTTAAATATAATGTTTTAGCATAGAGTTCGCAAGCATGTTTAATATCTAAGACTTTTTTGGCGGTATTTATTTTCATCGGTTGGCTAGTTCAACAACAGGCAATTAATATATAAACTATTTTTTATATCTTCTTTATTTATTCTTTTCAGGATCTGCTTCCACATTTCCTTTTTTAGCATGTTGAATATTGGTTAAAATTTGTTTATAAACTAAGGTCACTTTATCAATGCCTTCGGAATTTAAATAACCATCATTGCCCGCAGCTAAATAAGTAGAATAAGTTGCTGAGGCGGCAATTAATGCGGCATTAATAATTTCAACATTACTTTCTTCATTTTTTAGTTCATTGGCGAGTGCCACAAATTTTTCAGTTAATTTGGTGGCAGCTTGAATATCAATTTGAGTTTGTTCAGGTTCAGTCATTATTTTTTACCAGTTTAAAGAAAAGTCTTCTCGCCCATGAGTTAAGTTTTGGTTATAGGCGGGATCATGTGCTAGTTTAGCACCCCAGCGGCTCATCATGTAATCAATTTCACTTTCAAAACGGCGTTGTTTTTCAGGGGTATCTTCATCGCCACGGCTGGCTGATTCATGGTGAAGCAAGTTAGCGTGGGGTGTCCACACAATATTTAAATTTAATTCGCCAATGCGTAAACATAAATCAACATCATTAAAAGCCACTTTTAAATCAATTTCATTAAAGCCTTTAACTTGTTCAAAAATATTTTTTCGCATTACTAAACAGGCGGCGGTGACTGCTGAATAATTTTGAACTAACACGGCTCGGGCATTATATCCTGTTCTATTTTTAGCCATATGTTTCATGGCATGTCCCGCCACACCCCCTAATCCTAAAACAACGCCACCATGTTGTAAGGTTTGATTGGGATACCAAAGTCTGGCACCGACAGCGCCAATATTTGGACGTAGGGCTTGGCTCACCATTTCATTAAGCCAACCTTCTTCAATGGCTTCAATGTCATTATTTAATAAAGCAATTAATTCACCTTTGGCTTGTTTTACGGCCACATTATTAATCGCTGAGTAATTAAAAGGAGATTGATATTGAATTAAAGTAATAACCCCTTGATTGGCTAAATCTTGCATATAATCAAGACTTTGTTGTTCATCGCTTTGGTTATCAACGACAATAATTTCATAATGAGAATAAGCGGTATATTTTTGGATACTTTGAATACATTGTTTTAATAATTCAACGCCATTTTTAGTTGGAATAATAATACTCACTAAAGGCGGAGGGGAGGGCAAGGCATATTGTATTCTTAAATGTCCCTCAATTAAAGGGCTTTGGCTTACAGTGACTTGTTTTTTATTATAACCTAAAGCCTGTAAATGAGATTTAACCGCTTTTTTTGCCGCTTTGAATTGATAGGCTTTAGCTTCACGCCAATGATATAAAATATGGGGAATATGACAAATTTGGGAAGCGTTAATTTGTTGAATAAAACGCAAGGCTAAATCATAATCATGAGCGCCTTGATATTCTTCACGTAATCCGCCCAATTTTTTAATTAAGGTGCTTTGATAAACCGCAAAATGTGCCATGATATTATCAGCTAACATTAAGTCCGCATTATAATCAGGTTTAAAATAATGATTAAAGCGTTCTCCTTGGGCATTTATTTTATCTTCATCAGAATAAATTAAACGAATATCTGGATTTTCAGAGATATTTTTAGCAAAATAATAAAGAGCATCTAAAGCTAATTTATCATGTTGATTAATTAAACCAATAAATTCTCCTTGAGCTAGTTCAAAAGCACTATTAATGGCTTGGATAATACCGCCATTTTGTTCTCTAAAAATAACTTGAATGCGTTTATCTTGATCTTGTAATTCCGTTAATATTTGATGAATTTGAGCATGATTAGAGCCATCATCTACGATGCAAAGTTGCCATTTTTGATAGCTTTGTTGCAAAATAGAATGCACACTTTCTAATAAATAATCGGGTTGGGCATTATAAACAGGCATAACAATAGAAATCAGTGGTTTATCATTTAAATTAGAAAGATATTCTTTCATTTTGCGCTGTTCAGATAATGAAAGGGGTTCTTTTTCTTTAATCCAGTCTTGATAATTAGCCGCTGGCGTTTGATTTATTGTCATTGGAAGCGGGGCTTTTTTTAGTTTTTTTATAATTTTTTTAGGGATCTTTAAAACTTGTTTTATTTTACGACTGAGTCGAAAAGGCAAGCCATTATAAATTAAACGCAGTTGTTCGTTTTCTTGTTGAAGCTCATTTTTTATATCATCAAGTTCATTATAAGCATCTCGGAAATTATAATAAAAATCCCAAGATTCCCGCATCGGTTTATCAGTCAGTTCTTTGCCAATACTGGCGGTTTCTACTGCTTTATGCGGATTGGCTAATATAATATATTGATAAGCGGCCGCTTCAGGTTGATGCATTTGACTATAAAATTCATTATTTGCTTTTAATCCCAGTCTTTTTAAACGCTCATCAATCACAGGATTGGGAATATCATGAAAAGTATAAGAAAGTTCAGCCACTTGATAACTGGCTCGATTAAATAAAGCACGAATAGAAGAATGGGTAAATAAATGTAAATGGGTTTTATCTAATAATCCCGTGTCTTCATAGGTAAAATGTCCCGCTAATAATTCTAAACGCAAAGAAACATGAGCACCATTTGGAACAGAGGCAATTAAAACCCCGTTATCGGCTTTAATAAAGGGTTTTATTTTTTGTAAAAAACAAATGGGATCACGTAAATGTTCTAAAATATCAGCACAAAGTACAACATCAAATTGCTGTTCTGATAGACGACTAAACCATTTTTCATTTTCAACATTGGTACAAATCACTTTTTCACAAAAGTTTTCTGCTTGTTTTGCCGCCATCGCATCCATTTCAACCCCAATCACCGTACATTTTTTATGCTCGGTTAAATATTGCGACATATAACCTGTAGCACAACCAATTTCTAAAACTAAACTACCATCTGGCACACGACTAATTAATTGGGTATGGGAATTATTTTCGAGTTGAACATTGAGTTCAAAATCATATTTCATGGGTTTCTAATAATACGGGTACGGTTTAAAGAAAAATCTTCTCGACAATGGGTTAAATTAAGATTGTAAGCAGGATCGCTTAATAATAGATGTCCCCAACGTTGCATCATATACTCCACTTCACCACTAAAACGTTGTTGTTTTTCAGGCGTGTCTTCATAACCTCGGGTAGCTGATTCATGATGATAAAGATTTGCATGGGGTGTCCAAACCAATTTAAAACCTGCTTCACCTAAGCGTAAACAAAAATCCACATCATTAAAAGCAATTTTTAAATCAATTTCATTTAACCCATTAATAGATTCAAAAATACTCTTTTTCATAACCAAGCAAGCCGCGGTCACTGCGGAATAATTTTGAATTAAAACGGTGCGCCCATTATAACCTTTGTCTTCTTTGGGCATATGTTTCATGGCATGTCCCGCCACCCCGCCTAAACCTAAAACAACCCCACCATGTTGTAATGTATCATTGGGATACCAAAGTCTGGCACCCACAGCGCCAATATTAGGGCGTAATGCATGGCTGACCATTTCACTCAACCAGCCCGCTTCAACGGCTTCAATATCATTATTTAATAAAGCAATAATTTCACCATCCACCTGTTCAACCGCTTGATTATTAATGGCAGAATAATTAAATGGACGGGGATCTTGAATTATTTTAATAATGCCTTGTTGTTGCAATTGTTGCATATAATCAAGGCTTTGTTGCTCATCGCTTTGATTATCAACCACAATAATTTCATAATGAGGATAATCGGTTTTTTGCTGAATACTTTCAATACATTGTTTTAATAACTCAAAGCCATTTTTAGTCGGAATAATAATACTAACTAAAGGCGGGTTTTCAGGTAATTTATATTGCACTCTTAACATGCCTTCAATAAAAGGCGTTTCAGTGACGATAAACTGTTCTTTGTTATAACCTGTTGTGATTAAATAATCACTAACGGCTTTAATAGCGGCTGTTAATGCATAAGGTTTAGCATCCCGTCCTGAAGCGGTACTTTCAGGAATTGCCCGCCAATGATATAAAATCCGTGAAATATGAATAATTTGGGAAGGTTTAATCGATTGAATAAAACGTAAAGCTAAATCATAATCTTGAGCGCCTTTATAATCTTCCCGCATGCCGCCCAGTTGTTCAAGTAAAGTTCGTTGATAAACCCCAAAATGACAAATCATATTATGCGATAACATTAAATCAGGATTGTAATCGGGTTTAAAATAATGCGCAAAACGTTCGCCTGTTACGCTAATTTTATCTTCATCTGAATATAATAGGCGGGCATTGGGGTTTTGTTTAATCGCTTGAGCCATAAAATAAAGGGCATCTTTGGCAAGACAATCATCATGATCCATTAAACCAATAAAATCGCCTTTGGCTAAGGCTAAAGCCGAATTAGTTGCTGCCACAATATGACCATTTTGTTCTCTAAAAACAACTTGAATGCGTTTATCTCGATTTTGCATCCCTGTTAATATAGAACGAATATGCGGATCCGTTGAAGCATCATCTGCAATACAAAGTTGCCATTTTGGATAACTTTGTTGTAAAACTGAATCAATGGCGGCTAATAAATAATCTGCTTTCACATTATAAACTGGCATGACAATAGAAATCAGCGGTTTATTCATTAAATCAAGAAGAAAATTATGACGTTGTTGTAATTCATTTAAAGTCAGCGGTTCTTGTTCGATTATCCAATTAGGGTAAGGATAAGGGGGCAAAGGTGGGGGAGCTACTTTATTGATTGTTTCTTGATGCGGATGCGGATGCGCTTGTTTTTTATTTTTTAAATATTGTTTAAACCATTGGCTAAATTTAATCGGGTGTTTTAAAGGATTAACCCCATAATCATTTAATTTACGATAATGTCTTAAAGGGATTGATAACTTAACGCCTGTACGCCAAAACCGACTTTTATAAACACCCTCTAAACGTTGTTGGTATTCTTGGGCTTGTTGTCTTAAAAAATAAATGCTTTGGTTAATATTTTCATTTTCTTGGTCTTTTTCTTTAATTATTTTTTGATTTAAAGCCAGTTGATTACTTTGTTTGACCTGATTTTCAGCTAATTCCGTTGCAAATTTTTGGACTTCATTTAAAGCGCCTTGAAAATAAGTTTTTTGGCTTTTAATAACCTTTCTTAATTCATCTGTGGTCTTTAAAGATTGTTTATATTTATCAGCAAGCTCTTGATAATCTTGTTGTTTTTCCTCAAGTTGTTGTTCTTGGTATGCAACCAGTTCGCTGGTTTGTTTTAAGGTTTGGATTAAATTTCGATAAACTTCTAAAGATTGATCTAAAGGTTTAACAGGAATAGGCGGTAATTTGGTTCTTTTGGTTTGTTGATTAAGAGAGGTTTTAATAATATATTGAAAAGCGGTGGCTTCAGGTTGATGCATTTTTTGTAAAAAATCATCGGTGGCTTGTAAACCGACTTTATTACAGGCTGATTTAATAATTTCATCGGCTAAATCATGAAAAGTATAGGTTAAATTATCAATCCAATAACCCGCCCCTAAAAAAACTTGATAAATTGATTGATAAGTAAACAAATGTAAATGAGTTCGATCTAATAATCCCGTTTCTTCATATTGAAAATTGCCTGCCAAAAGTTCTAAACGCAAAGCGGCATGCGCTCCATTTGGTAACGAAGCAATTAAAGCCCCGTTGGGTTTTAATAACACTTTAATTTTTTTTAAAAAAGCCAGAGGATCACGTAAATGTTCAATAATATCAGCACATAAAATACAATCAAACTGTTGTCCTGCCAATTCTTCTAACCAAACATTTTCTTCAACATCCGCATTTAAAACTTTATAACATTGTTTTTTTGCTTTTTCACAAGCTTTAGCATCAATTTCAACGCCTGTGACTTGACAATTTAATTCATGAGTTAAATAAGCCGACATATAACCTGTTGCACAACCCAATTCTAAAACACTTGAGTTTTTAGGTATTTGTTGGATTAATAAATTATGTGAATTATTTTTAACGGCTAAATCAAGTTTAAAATCATATTTCATAATTAAAGTTTAAGTAAGAGAGTAAGGCATGGCATTAATAAAAGGATCCTGTCCTGTTATTAATTCAGATAATAATAGGCAGGAACCTAGACCAATCACCACCCCATTGCGGTATTGACCACAATTAAAATATAAATTGGGAATTTGGGGGTGTTGTCCAATATAAGGAATACCTGTGGCTGAGGCGGGGCGTAATCCCGCCCAATGATGTTCAATGGTTAAATCTTTTAAAATTGGAAAACGCTCAATGGCAATATTATATAAAGTTTGTTTTATTTGGGGCGTGGTTATTTTATGAAAACCGTGATCTTCAATGGTACTTCCAAATAAAACCCGCCCATCTTTTCTTGGAATAATATAACGATCGGCTTCTAATGTAATACGAGAAATTAAATGGGGTGGACCTTTAAATAAGATCATTTGCCCCATAATTGGTTTTACATTGACTTTTATTTTTGTTTTAGCAAGTAAGTCGCCACTCCAAGCCCCGCTACAAACGGCAAATAAATCTCCTGAAAATGTTTGTTTTTGGCTTTTAACGGCTTTCAACTTTCCTTGTTGATTTAATTCAAATTGTTCAATTGGGCAATTTTCAATAATTTTAACGCCTTTTTGCCGAATATCAGCGGCTAATGATTTAACTAAACGCGGGTTACGAATTTGCCCAACGGTTTTCATCCAAATAGCACTTTGAGCCTTTGTTTTTAAAGCGGGTTCAATTTCTTTAATCTGTGGTTGATTAATAATTTCAAGCGGTTGTTTAAACTTTTTTGCCCATTCTAAGGCTTGTTGTTGTTCTTGTTTGGCAATAATTAAAAAACCCGTTGGATCATATTCAGGATCAATTCCCGTATTTTCATTTAATTCAGCACAAAGTTGTGGATAATATTGTTGACCAAAATTAGCTAATAAAGTAATTGCTTTAGGATAACGCCAAGGATAAAGGGGCGAAATAATCCCGCCTCCCGCCCATGATGATTCTTGTCCTAACTCGCCTTTTTCAATTAACGTGACTTGTGCACCTTGAGCCGTTAAATAACGAGCACTTAACATGCCCATAATTCCGCCTCCAATAATTACAATATCACTCATTCAATTAAACCTTGTTAGATTAACAACCAGCGCGAAAGCATAACATTATCTATTCTTAATAACCAAATTTTGTATTTTACAAAAAAGTGTATAATTAAGGCTTTCTGATTATTTTTTTTCTGTGATGAATGTTTTTTTTAAAAGTACGCTAGCAATTATTCTTTTTATTTTATTAGGGATTGCAGGTTATATTTTAAAGCATGCCTTATATGAACGTTATGTTTGGCCCAGTGAAATTCCCAGTGTACAAGACTTGCCTCCTGAAGATAAATCAAAATGGCGTAAAACTCCAATAAAATGGCAAGAAGAAACGGTGGATATTGAAGTTGCAACTCCACAAGGTTTAAAAGTGACTCCCATTCATTATTATACCAATAGTATTGGAATGGATTTTGTTTATATAAAATCGGCTACTTATATTCAAAATGCCAATTGGGTGAGTTCATCACAAGCCAAGAAAAATTTAAGGCGGCGTCATCAATGGTTTGATAAAGGACGCAAAATCACCATTACAAAACCATTTTATATCAGTGCTTTTGAAGTCACCAATGCGGAATATGAATTATTTGATCCCACTCATAAAGCCAAACGCCCAAAATATCAAGAAGGGATTGTCGGAGATCTACATCCTGTTGAACCTGTCACTTGGCAACAAGCCCAATATTATGCCCGTTGGTTATCCGAAAAAGAAGGGCGACAATATCGTATACCAACAATGGGAGAGTGGCTATTAGCGGCAAAGGCGGGAACCAGCACACGAACTTATTGGGGAGAAAGTTGGTGGGATAGAAGTAAAGCAAATTTAGGTGGTTTACATTCAGTTGCTGAGACTTATAAAACAGACTTATTTAAAGAAACGGCGCCTGTTGGGTATTATCCTGCTAATCCTTGGGGATTATATGATATGTTAGGGAATAGTTATGAATGGACCAATGATTGGTGGCATCCATTTGAATTAAAAGATGTGATTGATCCCAAAGGACCTAAAACAGGCAAGCTTAGATTAGCGATGGGGGGAAGTTGGACAACCCGAAATTATGCAATTTATAGTAGTGAAAAAGATGGTAATAATCCTGCGGATTTAAGGGATTTTCGGGGGATTCGGCTGGTGGTTGATGTTGCTGTTAATATGATTTCTAAGGAGCAAGACGTACAAAGTAATAAAGTTGAAAACCATTTCTAATATACCAGAACTGATTTTATAATAAAAGGATCAAATATTGTCTTAAAAATTAATCTATTTTTGTTATTTATTTTCATTTTATTTAACCTCCAAATCCCGAAGTATTTTTAGAGAGGCTGGAGCGATGAATACTGGTTCCTGAGTCCTCTTTTCGAGGATTTAATCCATTTTAAAAAAGGGTGTGATGAAATAAGACATGATATTTATTTTAATATTAATGAATTATAATGATAAACAAATAGCTCCAATATGATTTTCATCGAATTTTTCGTTTACAAGGGAAATTTTTCAAGTAATAATCTATCAATGAGATCTCTTGTTTCTTGAGGGATCTGATAAGGTTCTGGATTTTTCACAAACTGACATTGACAAGAATTACATTTATAATTTTATTTTTTACTTCGAGTTATTCCATTTTTTACAACATTTGTTGAACTACATTTTAAACAAATCATGTTTTAATTAATCTAGAAAATTTTCAATAAGTTAATTATAATATATTTTTTATTTCATGTTAAGAATGCATCACGACCAATAGTCACTTGTCCTTTTTTTGATAGGGATAATGAAAGTAAGCTAGCAACATGAATAAAGTTACGAAATTACTTACTTTCTTTTAAATTCAGTTGTTTGATATATATACTCTGTGGCTTTTTCTTCATATTCACGGATTAAACTGGCTTGAAATGTGTATCCAGAACAAATTGAATCTTTTTGATATTCATTACAATCTTCACAAAATTTGATTTTTCGGATGCGGCGTTTTTGGTAATAGTATCTCCAGAAAATAAATGAAATACCAATAACAAAGGAAGGAAGAAGTACTTTATTATAATAAAAAAGCAATAAAACGGAAAAACTAACTATTCCACCAAGATTAAAACGTAAAATATCTCGAATAATTCGAGGGATTTTTTGATAAATTGATGGGTGAGATAACGGAAATGTTATAAGTAATAAAAAAACCAACAAAATGGAAATAGTTTTGGATAATTCAATGAATAAAATACTAAGAACTGCTGTAATAATTATACCTAAATAAGTAAATACACAGCTTCTGCATAAAAAAAGACCACCAATAAAAAGCGTATCTCTTTTAAAGTACTTACACAATGGCTTATGAGCCCATCTGAAAGGGTAACTTTTTGATAACCACAACCATTTTAGATATGTCTTTGTGGCAAAGCTCATTTCTTGGTTTCATTGTTTTCAAAATTTTCCTGCATATCGGCAAGAATATTGCCAACGGCACCTACGGGAACATAATTAATAATTGGTTTGATAATTACGGCTGTTCCGTGAACAACAACCTCAGAAGCCCCCTGAGCTGCTCCCGATAGCTCAAATTCAACATTGATAATTGCATTTGCATTCTGCCGACCTGCCATTTCGAGCATTTTACCAATGGCTCTTTGGCGAGATTCATTACCAAGTTCCGAATATGAAGATAGCTCTCCTCCTGTGATTTGTTTACACCCCATGGCACAATCTTGCCCCATGTCTTTTGCTCTAACGGATATTCCCCATGTCATACCTTTGTATGCCATTATTTCATAACCATCGAAACCATCAGAGCCTGTCATAATAATTTTCTTTTTACCACCCGCTATTTTTGGGCGAGTACCAGAAAGTAATTCAGAACGATTCATAATTTAAGCCTTTTCATCTTCTTTTAATGAGGATCCACAAACTCCACACCTTGATGTATCCATATGTTCAACCATTATTATTTCACCACATTCAGGGCAATAATATGTTTTGCGTGACTTTAATGAAAAATAATAAAAAATTGCGGCAAAAAAACCAAAAAAAATAGTTACAAAAATAAGCTCAAATATCATAATTATTTCCTAAACATATTGAGTGTTAAAGTTAAGAGTGAAATTTTTAATTCAGCATAGCTATTGCGACAACTAATTTTTATAATGGTTCCTAGAGTTTATGGTTTAAAAACATAACAAAGGTTGGGTATTCTTATACGGGCTTGTCCAACAACTAAATATATAGTTTCTGTATATTACAACAAAAATCAAAAAAACCAAAGAAAACAGACATCCATAAATTTAAAATAAATGAAAATTTTTTGTGGTTCACTTCGAGAATACAAGCCATCCTTATTCATTATGTATATCATTAATTTGAGGAGCATTCATCCAACACCGATTTCATTCTTTTTTTCTTTATGATATTTTCAAATGCTTCAATTTCGCCAAAGGTAAACAAATCAGTATAAAATTGTGCATTATCAGCTAATGATATTTGTTCTTTTGGAATTTTTCTAGATTCTTTAGATACCAAATCAATCGCCTCTCTTCTATTATCAATTATATCAATTTCACTTTGTGATGATTTACTTGATTCAAATACCTTTTTTTGAATTGCTAAACCAAAAGCTTTCTCAATTATTGTTTTTGAGAATATTTCCATTCTATTACCCAGCTTTAAACACTCCGCTCTGATAGAATTATTTACTATATTATTATTGCTTTTACACATTTCAAATATTGGTTTTATATACATAATAGAGGCAAAATTTAAAAATGCCATGTAGTTAGAAATATATTCTGGAAAACCTAAGGAACCCCCTTTGTTTCGTATTAAATCAAATGTTTCTTTAGTAAACCCATTATAGTTAGCTGCCTTATTACCTATTTTGAGGTTTAAAATAGCTTGTTTATAATTGTTTTTTTTAAAATCATGTGCTGCCATTACATAATAAGAAATCATATTCTTTTTATTAACTGCAACAAAAGATGTATATAATTCAGAATCACAATGCTTATATTTTTTTTCATAACCATCGCGCGCGCAATTATTAATTGTAAGAAATAAAATCAAAGGGCTTTGAGGAAATAATTTTAACCCTCTTTTTATTTTTAAAAACTTTTCACCATCCATCTCATTACTAAAAATTATAGCTAAGGCTAAATCAGTTTCTTTATTAGATTTATTTATACTGTTTAATTCTAGCTCTGTAAATGAAATAATCTCCCATAACTTAGAATATGAATCATAATCACCCTCATCTAATAAAGCTTCGGTTTGTTTAAGTTCTTCAAAGGTTGGAAAACGTTCAGACTGAACTGAAAACACCACTGATGAGTAACTAAGGATTAAGAATTTAATAACATTCGAAACTTATATATTTTTAGAAATAGCAACATAGTTCCATTGAGGAAGATAATTATCAAATTGAATTTGCATAGTTTCTTTGAAATTATCAGCCACTTTAC
>Ga0256847_1000344_pt1 | contig 30424 bp, 27 predicted proteins | sample TeddybearmetaG_FD_189099 | JGI IMG/M metagenome (GOLD analysis project Ga0256847, IMG submission 189099) | Hydrothermal vent microbial communities from East Pacific Rise, Pacific Ocean - Teddybear | ecosystem: Environmental > Aquatic > Marine > Hydrothermal vents | place: Pacific Ocean: East...
GCTGGATTCCAGCCCGGAGCCGGGGGAGGTGCAACTGGTTTTTGTCTACCAATCTACCGAACTGGACTGGCAGCAGTTTCCCTATCGTTTTGTGGCCAGGGTATCGATGACTTTAGGGGGTAAGCTCGGAATGGTTCTGGAGATTACCAATCTGGAAGCTGTAGAAATGCCCCTTACTTTTGCTTTTCACACCTACTTTGCGACCCCTTGTCTAAACGATTGCAGGATTACAGGCCTGAATGAGTACAAGTATCTGGATAATAACAGGGGATTAAAGAGTTTTACCCAGCGTGGAGATGTCCTGATTGACGACGCAATAGACAGAGTTTATTTGGGACGTTCAAATTTACACACTACGCAACGTCTGGATACTGGAGATTTAGTAATTGATGTAGCGGCAGAATTCTGCCCCAGCGTAATTGTCTGGAATCCTGGAGAACTACAAGCTGAGCAGATGACTGATATCGGGGCGTTGCAATATCAAAAGTTTGTTTGTCTGGAGCGGGGTGTTGCTTTTGATGACGAGATCAGTATTGCTGCAGGTGAAACATTTTGTGCCAGCATGACTATTCGTTCAGAGTGTGGACCAGCCTAGACAGTATTTTTGTACCTTCTAAACCAGATTGCACCAGCAGTAAAAATGGCTCCAACCATCAGACCTACGAAGAAATCTCCCTGTGAGACCACAGCGAGAGAATTCTGAATGTTAAAACCTTTAGCAGGCAAATTGCTTCCAATAACCGACAAGGAGGGTAGAGCAACCGTTTGCAGGTGCGAGATTATCCAGTCAAGCAGGTATCGGGATTGAAATAATGCGGCCTCTAGTGCTATCGGGACAAAAGGCATCAGGGTTGCTACGAGAACAGGGCTACGTGGAGCGCATGAAGAAACTAACAATAACCATCCGTACAGCGGTAACATCCACAAGCCCTGGATAAAGTTTCCAACCAGCAGTTGAATCCATCCTCCCACAAGACCGGAGTCCAACCACAAACTTGCGACTGGTGCGCCGCTAAATAATCCAGCGAGGGAAACTATGGTAAATAATGCTACCTGGTACAGTGCGATTGCCGATATAAATATTATGGGTACCAGGATCATTATACAAAGCAGCTTGGAGAGAACAGACTGCCAATCGGACACAGGCATGGATTTCCAGAAAAGTATGCTACCGTCCGAACGCTCATCGTGCAAGGTTCCTGCCAGGTAAAACACAGCAATGGATATAAACAACAGGTAAAACAAATAGCTTGAAGCTAAATGTACAAAGGCAAAAAATGTATGTTTTTTTCCGTCCGACAAGGTTTCCAGTGCGCTAAGGCCGGTGTTTAAGAGGCTGGTTGTACTGCTGTCACTTTCGAGGCTGTACGAGGAGGTCTCGTTAGCTGTAGTGATGGTACTGTGTAGAGAAAAGTTCATATCTCCAGCACTCAGAACTGCTAGCGTTATAAAGATGAGAAATGCCAGTGTGCCCAAAGGCAACCAGAGGAAAGCTGTTCTGTGTTCCTGTAGTTCTCTTTTAATCAGAGTTGGCATGGGGTTCATCGTGTTTCTCCGATACAGGCGATAAACAATTCAGCCAGGTTAGGTGTTGTGACTTCACCAAGATCGTTAAGTTGGTCGGTGCCGGTATTCTCAAAGATAAATTCGTGTCCGTTCCAAGTGCTACGTTGTGAAAGCGGGTTCAGTGCCCGTGCTTGAGCGAGTTTGGTATCACTTACAGATACCTGATGAAATCGGTCCGCTATTTTTTCTGTTGCGATACTGAGTATGTTCTTGCCCCTGGCAATAAAAACCACGTCAGTAAGAATATGTTCGATCTCCCGAACCTCATGCGTGCTGATAATTATGCTGCGGTTCTGCTCATGAAAATCACTTAACACACGGTTGTAAAATTCCTGTCTATAAATAATGTCCAGACCCAGTGTCGGTTCGTCCAGCACTAGAAGCTCTGCGTCAATACTGCTGACCAGAGCAAGATGCAATTGCGTTGTCATTCCTTTCGAAAGCGTTCGTATCTTTGAATTCAATTTTATGACTGTTGATTCGAGGATGTCCAAGGCTAGCTGTTTGTTGAAGCACGGGTGCACACCCGCAACAAAATTTAGCAGGTCCGCTACTTTCATCCAGCCCGGCAGCGTACCTACATCAGCAATATAGCTTGTGCGTTGCATTAACATGTGTCGCTGTGTAAAAGGGTTCAGCCCCAGCACCGTAAAATCGCCTTCAACCTGGGTTAGCCCCATGACTGCCCGTAGAAGTGTGGTTTTACCGGCCCCGTTAGGACCGATTAAGCCGACAATCCTTTTAGACTCAACCTGCATACTAAAATCGTCGAGTGCATGGACTGAACCATACTGTTTGTGCAGATTGTTTGCGGAAATTACGGCCATCTCAGCTTTTCCCTTTATTGCTGATGGTCTTGATCAAGGTGTCGCTCTCCAGACCGAGTTGACGGATAGTGCGGCATATTTGTGGCCAGTCTTCATTTAGAAAAACACCACGTGCTTGCGCGAGCGCGGTTTTGGCGGCACCCCTGGTAACAAACATACCCAGGCCGCGACGGGCTTCGAGAATGCCTTCATCAACCATTAACTGATAAGCTCTGGAGACAGTTAAGGGGTTAATTTTCTCTTCCCCGGCTATCTGGCGTACCGAAGGTACCGCCGCACCTTCCTGAATAGAGCCATCAATTATCAGGAATTCTATTTTTTCCTTGAGTTGACGATAGATGGGGCGGTTTTTACTCCAGTCTGGCATAGCTAATCAGAGTTTCCTTTACGGAGCACTTATGTGTTGGTGTGTTACATAACTATAACACCAAAATTCTTGCCTGCAAGAACCTTTGTGAATCAGCCTGTATTTCGAAGTCCGGAAGAGATGCCCGCCATGGTTAACTGCAGAGCTTTGCGAACACTTTCGTTCCGTCCTTCGTCTCTGCGAATTCTATCGAGCAGTTCTGCCTGCAACAGGTGCAGAGGGTCCAGATAAGTATCACGCACTTTGTTGGCCTCACGTATTTCTGGCTGGTGTTCCAGTAGTGAAGTGCTGTTATTAAGCGTTAACAGATCGCTAACAAGATTCTCCAGTCGATCACATAGATCTTCGCAAACTCCGAATTGGGAGCGCATGGTCAGTCGCTGTGCATAGTACTGTACCAGGTTGACATCGGCGCGCGTGAGAGTGTTCTCAAGCATATCAATTTGAATTTTGTAAAAAGGCCAGTTAAGCATGTCGCGTTCTTTTTCTTGCCCGCCTTCTTCCATCATGACACGCAATGCAGCTTCGGTACCTAACCAGGAGGGCAGCATGAGCCTTACCTGGGTCCAGGCGAAAATCCACGGTACAGCTTGTAGGTTGTGTATGTCGGATGAGAGAGTTTTAGTGGGGGGCTGACTCCCCAGGGGTAGTACTGACAGTTCCTGGGCGGGTGTGAGATCCCGAAAAAACTCCATAAAATAATCGTTGTTGTTTACCAGTTGGCGATATGTACGCTGCGATTGCGTAACCAGTTTGTCCATTGTGTCGCGCCAGTCTTGCCTGGGCTCCGGTGCATGCGAAAGTTTTGCCGACAGCGTGGCACTAAGGTAGTGACCCAGGGTTTCTACCGCCAGGTCTGGTAAGCCCAGTTTGAAACGAATCATTTCGCCCTGTTCTGTGAGACGTAATCTACTTGTAACTGACCCGGGTGGTAATGACATTATGGCCTCGCGGGCATCTGTTCCACCTCGACCAATGGCTCCTCCTCGTCCATGGAAGAAGGTAAGTTCAACGTCGTGCTTTTTTGCAATCTCCAGTAATTTTTCCTGCGCCTGATACTGTATCCATGAAGCAGCGAGCTGGCCTGAATCCATGGCCAGGTCTGAATAACCAATCATCACCTGCTGTCTATTCTGACAACTTTCTAACCAGCCCCTGTACCATTGAATGTTTAGTAGTCGGTCCAGAGTTGCAGAGGCTTTTTGGAGATCTTCAATGGTTTCAAAAGAGGGTACAACTGCAAGAGATGATTTGAGCCCGGATTGTTGTAGTAACAATAACACTGCAAGCACATCGCTGGGAGCTTGAGTGTGCGAGACAACATATTCGGAGATACCGCGATTTTCAACGGCGGAGATAACAGAGAACGTATCCAGCACTTCCTGGCTTGCTTCGCTGATAGTCCATTCCGGTGGGAACAGGGGACGTTTACTTTCAAGTTCTTCAATAAGAAAATTCTGTTTTTGTTCTTCTGTCCATCTTGCATAGGATCTGTCGTGGATTAAAATTTCCAGATGTCTGGTCACTTCATCCAATACCTGGGTGTGGCTGGATGCGCGTTGTCGAATATCCAGATCTACCAGCTGCAGTCCAAAACAGGCGACTCTGCGCAGCGTATCCAGTAAGGGGCCGTTAGCAATTAACTCCATGCCACAATCAACCAGTGAGCGAAAACAAAGTTCGAGTAAATCGCTCAGGTCTTCGTTATGGATAAATATTGCTTCCTCGTCGATGGGTGGGGTAGGGTTCAGCAACGCCGCCCACTCGCGCGTACGTTCCATGCGCGCATGTATTTCTTTGATCAGGTCACGATAGGGTTCCTGTGCTTTTCCTACCTTGTTACGCAGTTCTGTACTGCACTCACGCATTGAAAGGTCGCCCTGCAATTGTTCCAGATCACGAAGAAATAGATCGGCTGCCATCCAGCGTGCCAGCATGAGAACTTCTCTCGTGACCATAGCTGTCACATTTGGATTAGAATCTCTGTCCCCCCCCATCCAGGAAGCAAATTTAACCAGGCAGACACCGGTGGGAATGGGTGTAAGGCTGTTCTGCGCCAGCGTTTCGTCCAGTTTCTGATACAGTTTGGGGATTGCCGCCCAAAGACTGTTTTCTATTACTGCAAAACCCCACCTCGCTTCTTCCTGCGGGGTGGGCCGATCATTACGTACTTCTGCTGTATGCCAGGCTTCAGACACCAGTCGTCGAAGCAGTTTATGAGATCGCTGGTTTTCCTGTTGCTGGTCCAGATGCTTTAACTCTGCGGCGATGGCATTGTACTTAAGAATATGTGTGCGGCGTAATAACTCTGTTGGGTGTGCGGTAAGCACCACCTCTACACGGCTGTTAATTAATATTTTACGGATGCCGTCTGGCGTATTGTTGGCATTGTTCATGAGTTCCAATAAATCAGGCCATAAATTTGCACTGTCTGCCTGTAATCTGACCTGGTGTTGCTGCTCCGCTATGTTTGCGAGATTAAGAAACTGGCTGAACGCATTGGCAATGTCGGTAATCTTTCCGGCTGGAATATCACCGAGGAAGTTGCTTAATGCCTCCCAATCGCTTTTATCACCCTTACGCGCAGCTTTAGCCAGCGAGCGAATGGTTTCTATATCGTCTACCAGGCCGGCGCCACGGTCGTGACCTATAACTTCGCCGAGCAGTCTTCCAAGCAGGCGTACGTCTTTTCTTAGTGACTGGTGCAGGTGGGGGTGGGTATCTGGCACTTTATCCGGTGTCCTTTGAGATGGCAGGATTATGACACCAAGAGTTCAAAAAGGGTATGCTGCGAAAAAAGCTAGGGCAGTAATTGTTGTACTGCAAAAATGGAGATCAAGGTAACCAGAGCACTGATGCACAAAATACCAATGATGCCCAGGTTGGAAAGCGGTTTACTGCCGGAAGATACGGGAGTTTCTGGTATAGAACCTTGTTCTGTCGCCTGATTTCGCGATGCACGTTTGTTTAGCAGCAAATATACTACAACAAAGATCAGAGCTGGAATGAGTATTTGTGCCAGTAGCCTCATAGGACAAGAATAGACCGCTTTATGTGAAAAGCAATTGCTAAATAGACGATGGTTCGTCAAATTTCTAAGCTGCCTGTGCGGCAGTGAACAGCAGTATAAACCGTAAAAACATAGCTACAACAAGGCCTTAGAACAAAAATTGTTGTTTACCCAAAAATTCCGGGCTACTTTGTAACTATTTGAATTATAAACATATTTTTAGTGAGTGAATTTGATTGGTTAAAATGAAGGTTTATGCTTTTTGAAGCACCTCTGACGCCAATCGTTTGGCTTCTCCAACCATATATAGCGGCAAAGAAAGTAAGCTGTAGTTTGCTTTTCCTGCACGTGTGCTGGCATTAACTTTCTCTAAAAACGAAGCGGGCTCTGCGTTGAATCTTATAGCAAGTGAACTTTGTTTTTCGTAACAGAATTGATGAAGTGAACGTAAGGTTCCGGTTGCACCTGATTTAATTTCAACAGGCACAATGTTCTGTGCTATTGATTCCAGGTAATAAATATTCGCTCGTTTGGAGTGTAGAATTGCTTTAAGGTCTGTCAGCTGTTCCACTAGTGTACAAGCCTGTTACCGTTTCACCTTATCCTAGGCTCAATTCATGAGTTTAGGTAAAAAAAACCAACATTAATCTAGCAATGAGAGCGGTGCCCCAATGCCAAAAATAGACCAAGGTCAGAGGATTCAATTGATGCCGAACCGTTTTACCACTTATGTCCGGTAGATTGCTAGATGGAAATATACATCCCGATTACGCCGATGTTGCCTCCTGCCTGATTCGTCAGATACCTAAAAACCAGCATGGTGGAAGTGCGGTGTGTGTCTATCACGAAGGTCATAAGGTCGTTGACATATGGGGAGGCAGCAAAGATAAGCAGGGTTCGCCCTGGGCCGAAGATACTACTGCGCCTTCGTTTTCAACGACCAAAGGTGTTATGTCCACTCTGGTTCACATTCTGGTAGATCAGGGTCTTGCGAAATATTCCGATCCGGTGGCGAAATTCTGGCCGGAGTTTGCTGCCCGTGGGAAGCAGAATATCACCATTCAGCAGGCGCTGAGCCACGAAGCGGGCTTATATCGTTTGAGCGAGATGATTGACTCTCCGCAGGAGATGCTGGATTGGGATCATATGAAAGGAGTAATTGCGGATGCCGTACCAGCCCACCAGCCAGGTGAGCAGCATGGGTATCATGCGGTAACCTATGGCTGGCTTATTGGAGGTTTGATAGAGGCAATTACCGGGAAACCCCTTCAAAGCGTTTTACAGGATGAACTGGTAGATCCACTGCAGCTGGATGGATTGTTTATCGGTATGCCCCACAATGAGTTGTTCCGTCGAGCGAAATTAATCAACAATGATGGGCTAATGCGGGGTACAAAAACTTCTACTCCGGGTGAAAGAGAAGACATACGAGGAGTTTTGGGAGACTGGGCCGAGTATTTGCTGGAGAAAGCAGGGCTTGAACTATCAGAATTTCGCTCTGCCCTGCGCTTGAGCGAAGATTTTGACTGGAACGCAGAAGAAACTGTGCAGGCCATAATCCCCGCAGCAAATGGTCAGTTTACTGCGCGTAGCCTGGCTCGTATGTACGCAATGCTAGCCAACGGTGGTGAACTGGATGGTGTGCGCCTTCTTTCCAGGGAGGTGGTTCAAAATATTTCCGCAACCCGGGGCATGGGTAGGGACAAGGTTTTGTTTCTACCCATGCAGTGGCGGCTGGGTTACCACAAAGTGTTTGCTTTAGGGGTATCTGCACCTTCCGCGTTTGGCCACTATGGTTATGGAGGAAGTGGCGCTTTTTGTGATCCACAAAGAAACCTCGCAGTTGCTCTTACACTTAATAGCGGAGTTGGAACCCCAATGGGGGATAGCCGTATGCCACGTATGGCTCGTGCGGCAATAAAGGCCGTGGATCGCATAAACCCTACAAAAATGAAATAGAGAATACGAATAGTGAGCTATCTGAAGTTACAGGAAAAGTACCGGGAAATTGGCGATCTGGAACATGCCCTGGCAATACTGGATTGGGATGAGGCAGTAATGATGTCTTCCGGTGGGGGAGCGATTCGAGCCAATTCCCTGGCGACTTTGTCAGCGCACGTACATCGCATTAAGAGTGATCCTGATAATGCTGCATTGCTGGATGAAGCCTCTGGCGATAACAGTTTGAATGAGTGGCAACGGGCCAATCTCGAACAAATGCAACGCGAATGGGTGATTGCCCGGGCGGTACCCGAAGACCTGATTGTGGCGCTTAGCAAAGCCAGTTCAAGCTGCGAACAAAACTGGCGAAGCCTGCGTGCGGAAAACGACTGGAAAGCAATAGAACCATTGCTTCGTGAAGTACTAAAACTTACCCGTGAAAAAGCTGACCATTTGTCTGAGGCGCAGGGGATAAGCGCATACGATGCGTTGATAGACCTGTACCAGCCCGGTCTTGGCCAGGCGTCTATAGACCCCGTGTTTGAAGACCTGGCGGACTTTTTACCAGGGTTTATAGAAAAGGTAATGGGCGGGCAGGTTGCCCCTCTGGCAATGCCTGAAAAGATAAGCGAAGAAAAACAGAAAAACCTTGCGCTGACGCTAATGCAGAAAATTGGCTTTGCCTTTGAAAATGGACGCCTGGATACGAGTCATCATCCGTTCTGTGGTGGAGTACCGGATGACACTCGAATTACCACGCGCTATAACGAGGACAATTTTCTGGATTCACTTATGGCCGTATTACATGAAACCGGCCATGCACTTTATGAACAGGGTTTGCCCGAGCCCTGGCGTGGACAGCCAGTTGGAGCTGCGCTTGGAATGGCGATGCATGAAAGCCAGTCTCTGTTAATGGAAATGCAGGTTTGTCGCGGTAAGGAGTTTATCCACTTTGCGGCCCCTCATATACGTAAGGAACTGGCCGGGGGAGACCTTGAATCCGCGGCTTTTAGTGCTGAGAACCTGCATGCGCACAGTATCAGGGTTAGTCGTGGATTGATTCGTGTGGAGGCAGATGAACTCACCTACCCCCTGCATGTTATTTTACGCTACGAGCTCGAAAAGCAATTGTTGTCTGGCACGCTGGAGGTATCCGATCTGCCTGAGGCATGGGACGCAAAAATGCGTGGGTATTTGGGACTTTCCACCCTGGGCAATGACAAAGATGGCTGTATGCAGGATGTGCATTGGTATGCGGGTCTTGTGGGGTATTTCCCCACCTATAGTTTAGGTGCAATTACTGCGGCACAAATCTTTGCCAGTGCGGTCAAAGACAATATGGATATATTACCGGGCATTGGTCGGGGTGATTTTAAACCATTGCTCGGCTGGCTAAGGCAGAATGTGCATGGAAAAGGGCGCTTACTGTCGGCAGACCAATTACTAAATGATATTACGGGATCCAGTTTAAGCACCAGAGCCTTTAAACAGCATATTCAAAACAGGTATGTGCACGATTAATACCTGTCGGATAGATGCAGTTGAACCGGAGTGAAGCTTATGCAAGCAAAATACTACTTGATAGCCATTTTTGTTCTGGGTGTGGGACTGCCCGGCCCGGTTTTTTCCCAGGAGATTAAAGCTTCGGAAGCAGAAGAACTGGAAAAGATATTGTCTGAAACCCTGGATGATTCGGAATATGTTGATGAGAAACGATGCCTTCGCTCGCATGAGTATCAGAAAGTCGACATTCTGGATTCCGGGCACCTGGTTTTTAGAGGCCGCAAAGACAAAATCTGGCTGAACAGTTTACGCAATAATTGTTCAGGATTACGAAAAGGCCTGATCCTGCAATTTCAAATGCATGGTAGAAGGGTCTGCCGTATGGATTTCTTTCAGGGCTTACAATCTTTTAGTGACCGGAACAGGCCAACGGCAACATGCGTACTTGGAGCATTTGAACAAGTTACCCAAGAGCAGCTGGCTTTATTGGAAGAATCTCTGGCCAAGCAGAAAAACAACAAAGTAGTGCGATCGACGAAAAAAGCCGCCAGAGCTGCCAAAGAGAAAAAGTGAATTTATGACTGCCTGGTTATCATGTCTTCTTGTCATGGTGATTCCCGCTTCATAATTTGTACTTACTGAGATATAATTTCGCCCCGTCAAATTACTTCATTGTACACACCTGTTTGAGGGCTTAATGGTAGGTTACAGTACCCGCAGTATGGCGGAGTTCATTGGTATGTCTCCCAATTGTGTCAGGCGATACGTACGCCGTGGTCTGTTGGAGCCCGTTCGGGATGACCGCGGTCATTTTAACTTCGAGTTTCAGGATCTGGTGCTGATGCGTACCGCAAAGCGTCTCCTTGACGCTGAAGTTTCCTCGCAAAAAACACTGCGTTTAATGCTCAAAATCAAATCTGACAACGCCGCAGCCCGGAAACTGGCGTCTGTACGTATTATTACCAATGGCAAGTCGGTTCTGGTTAAAAGCCATGAGGCTTTCTGGAATGTGGATACCGGTCAGGGTGTGCTGGATTTTGATAGTCGCTCCAGCCATTTTGCTATTACCTCTTTACATGGTCCGGATTTGTTTGAGCTGCTGGAACAGGAAGACCTGGACAGCGATGATTGGTATAACCTGGGTCTGGATCTTGAAGATATGGATGTTGAGCGCGCGCCAGAGGCATACCAACGTGCTATCCAGGTAGACTCAGACAACGTTGATGCGCACGTGAACCTTGGTCGTTTGAAGCAAATAGATGGGTACTTTGAGGCCGCTAAATCACATTATCTGGATGCCCTGTCCTTGTATAAAGAACATCAGCTGGCGAATTACAATATGGGTACTTTGTGTGACGAATTAGACCAGATGGAAGCAGCCTCCCGATATTATGCTATTTCGGACCAGGTACCCGACGCGCATTTTAATCTGGCGCGTATTTTTGAACTTAAGGGCGATGAATTGTCAGCACGCCGCCATATACACGCGTACAATCGTCTATTGGAAGCTACTTAATTAATCCTGGTTTCCCATCGTCTTCTCTTGTTCTTCTACTCATACCAAGCCCACTTATAGCGAGCAAAAGTAGTGCAATTGCAGCTATATCTGCAAGCAGATTGCCAACCCAGCCAGCAATTCGGCCGCTGTGTATATCCTGGATTACCCGGTTCCAGCTAAGCAGCTGTGTTCTGTGCAGCTTCCAGATTACCAGCAGTTGATCGTCCTGTAGCATGTGCGGTCTTGACCAGTGTACTGAGTTGGCATGCAAGGCTATCTCAAATTCTTTCCAGTCGAGTAAATTGTTGCTCAGTACCTTGTGCTGCTTATCACCCCTAATTACTATTGTTTGATCAATAACGCCCATATTTCGCACAGGAAAAGGAACTTCCAGCACGTCAAAAAGCGCTCCGGTTTTATCAAAAATGTATACGCCTTGCTGCGTGGCAAAGACCGTGTGTCGAGGCAGGTCGATGGCTGCGACAATACGATCTGTATTGTTATGGAAACTAAGAATAGACTGTTGGTCTAAATAGACCTTGTCGTCCATTTGGACCAGAGTGCTATTTTTTTTAGGCGTAAAGGCGCTAACGGATTGCATTGTTGGCGCCTTGTCAAAACCATAGTAGTCAAGGACAAAACTGGTACTTATGTAGCTTGAGTCCAGCTCAAATGTTTCGGAGTGATGTAGCAGAATTCCGGAACCAACAAACAGAATTAGAAACACTGCGACTGACAGACCAAGCTTGCGATGTAGGCGTGCAAGTTTACTCATAGTGCTTCTTCCTCTAACAGATGCCCGGCACCAGTAACAGCCTGGTCAAGGAACAGTGCTGCTCGCGCTGCTCGTTTCATGGCAGCCACAGAAAGCGTTGCCCCCGTGATTCCATCTATTGGTGCACTCAGCTGCATTTTTTCCGTTAAACCCAAGTGTTGAAATTGGTCAGTAAAAAAACTGTATTTTATCTCCCAACCCCGTGATTCCCTGAATTTTAGCACCCGGATGGCTGCAATTTTACTCGCTCGTATAAATACACCAATAGTAATGGGTTTCACCTTGCCAATCTCATCAAAAATCCAGAGCGTCTGGTTGGTTTGTTGGTAATATTTTATTCGAAGTGTGCGTGGTGTGTGCCCCAGAATAGCACCTAAACGACTGCCCAACTCTGGATTTAACCATAATGCATGTAGTTCAGGGGCGAGATCTTGAAACATCTCTGATGTAAAAAGCTGACCGGGTGACTTTTGATCGCCCTTACTAACGCCAACAAGCTGTCCCGCCAAACCTGCCAGATTAACGGAACAGGCCAGGACAGAGATAAAAATGAAAATGACAGTTCGAAAATGCATTCGACTTCCCGTTAAAAATTGTAGCCCAGACCCAGATCAAAGGCTTTAAAATCCCGTTCAGCTTCTGAACCAAGATCATGGTTCCGTTTACGATAATCCACTTTAAAGACCAGGTTTTCTGACGGCCAGTAGTTTAGTCCGATTTCCCATTGATCAAACTTATCGCGATTTCGAGCAGCATCCAGATCCTCATAACGCGCGTAGATACCAGTGCGCTTCTGGTTAACCAGAAAAGTATATGCGGGCTCAACATACCAACCGGTCTGCTCGTCTGCACCGGCTGCTTTGACCAATGCGCCTTCTATGTTCCACTTGCTCCATAAAGTTTTCAGGCTGAAGGATTCCCAGGTATAGCTGCCATTCAGAGTTAATAGATTGGCAGAACCAACACCATCTCCACTAAACTGGCTGATGTCACTTTGATGGTGCAGAGATGCGGATACGGACAATCCCTGAATTCCTGTGTAACTGCCTCTTAAAGTATAGGCAAGATTGTTTGCATTTGCCTTGGAGACTTTTTGCCGCCCGCTTCTCACGCGAAAGGCGTTAGATCCACTAATGGGTGTTTCCAGACCAGTATGCACCGCAAAATCCCAGCTTATGCCATTACTGTAATGTCCCCCGACACCAGCTCCGGCTTCCCACCAGGTACCGGGAACGATGATGTTTTCTACATCATTTCTTTCTACTCCATAGAAAGTAGGTGGTTCATGGGTTTCATTTATTGTACCGATTGGTAGTAGAAACACACCTGTTCGCAAATAATGTTCATCATTTAGCGCTCTTTGCAAAAAGGCTTGTTCAAGCTCCACTTCACCTGAGTTACTTCCGTCAGCAGTGTCCTTGCTTAGCCCGTGCTCCAGCTCAAACTCGGAATAGAATTGCCATTGGTCGGAGAACTCGTGTTCGAAAAACAATACGAAGCGATGAAAATCTGCCTCTTTGGAATTCTTGCTTGAACTTGCCACGTTAATATTGTTGTAGTGAAGTTCACCATAGCCACCAATACTGGTTTTTGCCTGCCCATCAGTGTTGTTTTGAACGATTTGCTCCACATACTCAGCGGTGGAATCCAGACGGTCTTCTGTAATTTTTGTTTTCTGGCTTTGAACCTCGGCGGACCGCTTCGCCGTAGCCAGCTCTTGTTGCAGCTTCTCGATTTCCTGTTGCTGGGTCTGGACAAGCTTCCATATTTCTTCAATGGAAGGAGCTGAATCTGCCGATGCGGCGCTTGAGTGAGCAACAAAGACGGTAAGGAGGTAAAACGCCGCTGCGACGTGCAGGTATTTCATAGGGTTTCTCGAGGATGACAATCGAAGTGAATCACTATACCAATATTAATGATAATAGCAATCATTCCTATTTGCATCAAAGTGTGAAACTCTAAAGATTGACTACTGGAATGAGCTTAATGTTTAGTTTGCGCTTACCCCAGTGGATTAGGCCCGTAAAGCAAATAGCGCCCAACAGCAAAGTACCAGCGACATGAAACAACACCGAGCTTGTGCTAAGCGCAATTGAAGGCTCAAACAAACTGCCAATTTGGTAGGTCAGAACCGCCACAACGTAAGCCATAGAGATAGACCAGGCTGTAGTGAATATAGCCCAGAATGCTCCCAGCTCTTTAAATATTGCTGCCACAGTAGCGACGCAGGGTACGTAGAGTAAAATGAACAGGAGATAACTGAATGCTGCCAGTTTGTTTTCAAACAGGGTTTGCAATGATGCCAGGGTTCCATATTGAACATCCTGTACTCTGGCTGCGGTCTCAGCATCTGTCAGATCTCCAAGATTCAATCCCAGCGGGTCGCCAGCCAGATTGGCCAACTCGGAAAGGTTGTCTGGCACCGTTTGAACGGCCTGCTTCAGGGTATCCAGAAAATTGAATTCTTCCGTCGGATAGGCTGCGTGCCCGCGGTCAATTTGGCTATAGAGCGCATCCAGGGTGCCTACGACCACCTCTTTGGCAAAAACTCCTGTCAGAATACCGACAGTTGCAGGCCAGTTGTCCTCTTGAATTCCCATGGGTCGAAGCAGGGGAGTGGCTGCTTTGCCAATTGCGGCTAAGGCCGAGTTCTCGGTGTTCTGATTGCCTACAGAGCCATCTGTTCCAATGGAGCTCACCACATTTAGTACTATGACTACGGCAATAATGGCTTTACCCGCGCGCAGGATGAACCCACGCAATTTATGCCAGGTGTGTAATAACAAGCCGCTAAAAGTTGGTAGATGGTATACGGGTAATTCCATGACAAAGGTTGATACAGTACGCCCTAACAAGTGCTTTCGAACGATTAGCGCTGATATCACCGCAACACCAATACCAATCAGGTAAAGCGCGAATACAATATTTTGTCCATTATCCTGAAAAAAGGCCGCAGCAAAAAGCGCGTAAACGGTTAGTCTGGCCCCGCAGGACATGTAGGGGGCCATAACCGTAGTGAGTATTCTGTCCTGTTCATTGTCTAGTCCGCGTGTTGCCATTACGGCTGGAACGTTACATCCAAACCCGACGATCAGCGGAACGAAAGACTTTCCGGGTAGACCTATACTTCGCATAAGACGATCTATGATAAAGGCCGCTCTTCCCAGATAACCGGAATCTTCAAGAAAAGACAGAAACAGGAACATGCATCCGATAACGGGAATAAAGGAGGCGACTAATTGAGCACCGCCACCAACGCCGTCAGCCAGAAATGTAGAAACCCAGTCGGGAAGGCCAATATAGGAATAAAACTGTCTGGGGCCTTCGACAAAAAATGCCATAGCTGTTATGTCAAACAGATCTATGAAGGCGCTGCCAACATTTATGGTAAACATAAACATCAGATAAATAACCAAAAGAAAAAATGGGAAAGCGAGTATCGGATGTAACACCACACTGTCGATGAGATCGGTTAGCGTTGTCTTTGCGGTAGTAGAGTTAACAATGGGCTTTAACAGAGTATCCACCGCCTGGTACCGCCTGGCGCTGATATTTCCTGGTTGGATATTTGGTTCGAAATCGAAATTAGTGTCGCTTAGATAATCTGACGCCGGATTACCACTGAGTATAGACGCGGCAATCATACGAGTGTTTTTCGTTAAACCAACAGATTCAATTGCATTCTTTAGCAGACCTATTTCACGCTCAAGTTTATTTCCGAGTGTAACGGATTTGTGTGATACGGGTTTTTCTGACAGGTTATCAATGTTTTTGATGAGCGCATCGATGCCGTCCTTGCGACTGGCAACCAGTGGTACAACAGGACATCCGAGTGCCAGTGACAGACCCTCTAAATCAATTTGCAGTCCTTGCTTTTCTGCCACGTCCATCATGTTAAGCGCGATAATCATGGGTGCATCCAGGTCCAGTAGCTGGGTGCTTAGAAAAAGTCCACGAGTAATGCAGGAAGCGTCAATTACGTTCACGATAATCTGGTCGGTGTTTTGGTGCAGATAGTCACGTGCGATGCGCTCATCCAGTGCACCCTGTGTATCCGATGCCAACAGGCTGTAGATACCTGGTAAATCCACTACTTCCACCTGTTTGCCAGGCAGTGTGATGAAACCGGAGCGTTTTTCTACTGTTACCCCCGGCCAGTTTCCTACATGCTGATGAGCACCTGTCAGCGCATTAAATACGGTGGTTTTACCGCAGTTAGGATTGCCGATCAGGGTAACGGAGTAGCTCACATCAACTCAAGTAAAAGGCAATCAGCCTCTGAAGGTCGCAATGTAAGTCGTGTGCCTCGACAATGAATTTCGGCGGGATCGCCCAAAGGGGCAAAACGTACAAGTTTTAAGGGGGTGCCAGGAATCAACCCAAGGGTTTGTAAACGCAGTGCATATGCAGAATCTGCGGGATCATAGCCCAGCACTCTGGCCATGGCATTCTTTTCAAGCTGACGAAGTTTAAGCATTTAGCTAGTATAAAGGCAGAATTCTAAATGTAAATGGGAGCTATTCGTATTTCGGAAGTAAAGCTGCTACGTGCTCTTTTTTGGACGAACATATAATACCAACTCGTGATCAACGAGTTCATAACCATGCTGTTCGGCGATTTTTGCTTGAAGCTGTTCAATTTCCGAATTCACAAACTCGATGACTTTACCGCTATCCATATCAATCATATGGTCATGGTGTTCTGCAGTAGACAGCTCGTACACTGAGTGTTGTTCGTCGAAGTTGTGTTTGTCTACAATTCCAGCTGACTCAAACTGAGTGAGTACCCGATAAACTGTGGCCAGGCCAATAGAATCGCCGCTATTGAGCAATACTTTGTATATGTCTTCGGCGCTCATGTGATGAGAATCTGCCTGTTCCATTATTTCAATGACCCGTAGTCTTGGCAGTGTGACTTTCAGACCGGCTTCTTTTAGTTCAATTTTTGTCATTGTGCAGCTTGCTCGGAGGCGCAGTAATGGATTTGAGGAGATGCATGCAGCACCTTACCAGTTCGTGGAAGGGTTTCCTAATAGGCAAGACTAGAGCAACATGAAGTACCGTAATCATAACTGAACTGTCAAAAGGGGAGTCAACCATGTTAAACCTCAGCATACCGGAACACATTGAACCATTGCGTAATCGCGTGCTCAAGTTTGTCGAAGAGCGTGTGTATCCGCAGGAAAAAACACTGCACACCGATGACCCGGTTGCTCGCAAGGCCAGTCTGCAAGGTCTGATGCAGGAAGCAAAAGACGCCGGATTATGGGCCCTTGGCCACCCCGAGGAAATTGGTGGCGGTGGTTTACCTTTTATGGACTATGTCTTTATAAATGAAGTGGTGGGGCGTAGCGATATAGCCACCGTAGCGCTCGGCACCCACTCCTTGCAGGATTCGATCATGCTGCACCGATATGCCAGCCCCCGGTGGCGGGACACCTATCTGACACCTTTGGTAGAGGGTAAGGTTTTTCCCAGCTTTGCAATGACAGAGCCCGATGTGGCAGGTTCAGACCCAACCAAATTGAAAACCAGTGCAAGACTGGAAAATGGGGAGTGGGTAATTAATGGGCGCAAATGGTTCACCTCCGGAGCTGGAAGTGCGGCATATACAACGGTGATGTGTCGCACTGAACCTGACGCCGAAGACCATGCAGCGTTTAGCATGATTGTTGTACCAACCAACACAAAGGGATATGACATTCTACGGGATGTTAAAGTTATGGGTGAAGCGTGGGGACACTATGAGGTTGACTACAATGATGTTCGTGTTCCTGAAGAAAACTTGCTGGGTCCAAGAGGCCAGGGATTCAAAATAGCCCAGGACAGGCTTGGGCCTGGTCGTATCTTTCACTGTATGCGATGGTTGGGGCAGGCGCAGCGTGCTTTCGATTTGATGTGTGAACGTGCCAATTCTCGAGTTGCCTTTGGTAAAGTGTTGGGAAGACACCAGCAAATCCAAAAGTTTATTTTCGATTCTGCCGCTGAGATTCAGGCAGCCCGTCTGCTCACGTTACACGCAGCACAAAAAATCGATCAGGGGGGGGAGGCGCGCGTCGAAATTGGTCTGATAAAAGTGTACGGGGCAAAAATGTTACACAATGTTATTGATCGGGCCATCCAGGTGTTTGGCGCAAAAGGTGTCACCGAAGATACGCCACTGGAGCGGATGTATCGTCATGCGCGATTTGCTAGAATTTATGATGGTGCAGACGAAGTACACGTGCAAACAACGGCCAGGCGGATACTTCGATTTTATGGCACCGAGGAACAGTCAGGTGGTAGTTTCGATTTTGGTTTACGTTAGTTCAATTATTTTACCTGGAACAATCATTGGGAGATTTGGGGCATGATTCAAAGAGAGCTGGATATACAGACTGCGGATGGTTTGATGAACACTTTTATCACCTACCCGGAAATTGATCGCAAGTATCCAGTAATTATTTTTTATATGGATGCCCCTGGAAAACGGGAGGAACTGCATGATATGGCCATACGGTTGGGAACTGCCGGGTATTATGTAGTGCTTCCGAATCTGTACTACCGCAAGGACAGAGACTTTGTTTTCAACCCTACAGAGAAGGGTCGGGAGTATATGTTTGAGTTGATGAATTCCCTTAGCACCGATATGGTGGATGCCGATACGCAATCCATACTGAATTTTCTGGAAGGTGAGGAACAGGCCTCTGCGGGACCAATGGGTTGTGTGGGATACTGTATGAGTGGTCCCTTCGTTTTTTCCGCTGCCAGTACATTTTCTCCTCGTATGCAGGCTTCAGCCAGCTTTCACGGAATTCGTCTGTTTGCTGACCATCCTGAATCGCCCCATTTGCGGGCAAGAGAGATAGATGGTGAAATTTATTTTGGTCTGGCCGCAGTTGATGACTGGGCACCTCCAGAGATGATTACTTCTCTGGAAGACTATCTATTGCAAACTGATATTGACTGGCGTGTGGAATGGTATCCCGATACCAGGCATGGCTTTGTATTTCCGCTTCGCGGACCCGACATATACCACAAGGTGTCGGCAGAGCGTCATTGGGAGCGATTAATGGATATGTTTGAGCGCAGATTAAAGTGAAGTGACAGCTCTGGTATTTATTCCAAGCGCATCGGCAACGGCACTAATTCCGGACCAACTTTTGTCATCGATCTCTATGCCTTGTGCGCTTCGTTCTTCCATTGCTTCCATCTCGGGCTGTCCGGGAATTCGTACTCTGTCAACGCCTTTTGCAGGTGTACTGGAAAGAACATAATCGAGCATCGCTTCTACTTCTTTTTGAAACTGCTCTGCCCCATCAAAAATGTCCGGATCAAACACAAACATCAACATATTATTGATGATGGTTCCAGGCCTGGGTTGTTCAGGTTGTGCTGTCCATTCTCCAGCCAGGGCTCCGCCTAACAACTCACACATGAGTGCCAATCCATAACCCTTGTGTAAGCCAAATGGACCCAGAGCTCCGCGCGGTTCCTGGTAGATAACCGCAGGGTCGGTAGTGGCCTGACCTTCGTGGTCCACAAGGGCACCCGGCACGACCGGTTCTCCTTTCATATGGGCAACACGAACTTTACCCAGGGCAATTGCACTGGTGGCCATGTCCAGCACAACTGGCGATTTACCTTTACGAGGAACAACACAACAAAACGGGTTGGTTGTCATACGGGGGTCTCTGCCGCCAAATGGAACAACTTGTGGTTCGTGTCCTACCACGTTTACGAAGTGCACAGAGGCGTAACCTGCCTTACCGCATTGTTCTCCATAGCTTCCTATGCGTCCCAAATGGTGTGCGTTACGCAAACCCAGACAAACAATACCGGTATTCTTTACTCGCTTGAGTGCCAACTCTGTCGCCTGACGCCCTACCACCTGTCCAAAACCGGTTTGACCATCTACCAGTAATATTGCACCCTTATCTTTTAGAACCTTAATATTGGCAGCCGGGTCTAGGTATCCCTGTTTTAAACTGTTAGCATATGTGGGTATCATGCCCACTCCGTGAGAATCGTGCCCCTTAAGATTAGCTTGCACCAAATGCTCCGCTACTTCCACGGCATGCGCGTTGTTTGCTCCAGAGTTTTCAAATATTTTCGTTGCCAGATCAACCAGATCGTTTGCCTGAATACGCATTATGCCAAGCCTTTTTCCTGTAGAAAATTATGGTTATAGAGCCGTGACTGGTACTTGCTCCCACCGTCGCACAACATAGTTACGATGGTATGTCCCGGCCCCATTTTGAGAGCGGTTTGAACCGCTGCGCATAAATTAATACCGCTTGAGGATCCCAGATACCAGCCTTCCTTGCGTAACAATTTGTACAGCATGTCGACCATATCCTGGTCGGGCACCTGAACAGCATCATCAATAATTGTGTCAGCCAAATTGCCCGTTATTCTGCTGTTGCCAATACCTTCTGTAATTGAGGGACCTTTGCTCATTGTTACTTCACCGGACTGTACATAATTGTATAAAGCACTGCCCATGGGATCGGCGAGAACTATCCGAATGTTATCATTCTGTTCTTTCAGAAAACGACTCACACCCGCTATGGTTCCCCCGGTGCCACAGGCTGTAACGAAAGCATCAATCGAGGTGTCAGTTTGCTTCCATATTTCCGGGCCGGTCGTCTGGTAATGTACGTCTCTGTTTGCGGTATTGTCAAACTGGTTGGTCCAGAAAGCACCTTCAGTTTTCGCTGCATAGTTTCCGGCCTGTTTCTGGAAATTAGCCGGGTTTTTGTAAGGTACGGCAGGAACTTGTCGAACATCTGCGCCTAAAGTTTGTAGCAGACGCGCTTTTTCCGGTGATTGATTGTCTGGCATATATATGACGCAGGAGTAAGAGCGCTCGTTGCAAAGATGCACCAGGCCAATGCCTGTATTTCCGGCGGTACCTTCCACAACGATACCTCCAGACTTTGAAAGGCTGCCACTGGCTTCAGCTGCATTTATCATTCCCAGCGCGGCTCTGTCTTTTACCGAGCCGCCAGGATTTAGAAACTCGGCTTTACCAAGAATATTGCAACCTGTCGCCCTGCTCAGGGTTTCCAGTCGAATAAGAGGTGTGTTACCAATTGCCGAGGAAAAATTGTTAATCCAGCCTGGTGTGTCTGTATTAGGATATTGCATCTATTGGGTGTACTTAGCAGTTTTTGTGTTACCGAATGTTATCATGAATAAAACGGTCTACTGAACAGCGGAATTCCGATACATGCGAATTAGTAATACTATCCTGGCGCTACTTTCAATTTATCTGGTGTTTTTTGCCACAACTGCGGCAGCAGACTGGTATGAAAAATCAGCGTCGATAATGGGCACGCAAATTCATGCTGAAGTGTGGCATGAAGATTCCACTGTAGCCGAAAATGCACTGGTTGCAGTAATGCAGGAGATGCGCAGAATCGATTATCTCATGAGCCCATTTAAACCAGAAAGCGAGTTGTCCTTGCTTAACAAAAACGCATATTCCAGACCGTATGCTGTATCTCCCGAGTTGTTTGATTTACTGGAAAGGAGCAACTGGATATCCGAACTTACAGAGGGAGCCTTTGACGTGACGTACGCGTCGGCCGGTAGATACTATGACTTCAGAAAAGCTATTCGCCCGGAGCTTGCACAACTTGAACTTGCCATAGAGGCTATAGATTACCGGCATCTGCTGTTTGACAAAACAAACCGCACAATCCGTTTCGCGCACAAAGATGTTTATATAGATCTTGGTGGCATTGCCAAAGGGTATGCTGTTGATCGTTGTGTGGAACTGCTGCGTAAAATGGGTTTTAGTCAGGCGATGGTATCTGCCGGCGGGGACAGTCGCATTATTGGAGACCATCGCGGACAACCCTGGTCCATAGGAATTAAGGCTCCTCGTAATCCGCAGGCAATGGTTGCCGTCCTGCCCCTGGAAAATACGGCCATTTCAACTTCTGGTGATTATGAACGCTTTTTTATAGAAGACGGCGTGCGTTATCACCATATTCTCGATCCAGAAACGGGACAGAGTGTGCTAGGTAGTCGCAGTGTCACCATTCTCGGAGAAGAAGCTACCTTTACAGACGCTTTGTCGACCAGTGTTTTTGTGTTGGGTCCGGTGAAGGGCCTTGCGCTGGTCAATCGACTACCCGGTGTAGACGCAGTAATAGTAGACGCAGACGGTGAATTACAATTCTCTGACGATCTATTACAACTTGTTGATTGACTTTTCTCTCATTGCGCAGTTTTTACGCCCGCTTGTTTAGCAGATTGTGATCTGTACCCCATAACCGTAAGGGTTACTCCATTAATGTAAGGCTTCAGACAGTGTCCTGGACACAGTTTAGAAGTCGGGGTTCGCTGTCGTAGCTATTAACCCTCCTCGAGAGTTAGCAGCGCGAGTTGTCGGGGAACCTCGGTTTCGATTGACAGGATTAGGATGATTTGCAAAAAGTATTTTTGCAAGATGAATTTGATGTGTTGGAAAGGATTTCAACAACGTCAATAAGATTACCACGGATGGTAATAGTTGCGCCGCAAGGAGCAAAACATTGATCGCCACCGGTTGTACGATTAATCAGCCAACAGGGATAGTGGTAGTAAAGCGGACCTAGAGGAAAGCTTGACTGGATTTATCGACGGTGACATCGGTGTGCTTCATATTCATCTAAGTTGCGGAGTAATAGTAGTGAACGAAAAATTTTTAACTCAGGTACGAAACGCTCTGATACTTTCATTTTTTGCACTCAGTTCCGTGCAGATTTATGCGGTGGCGGTACAGGACGATGCGCCGGACTTTACACTGAAAAGCCTGCAGGGCGGTAACCTCAGACTCAACGAGTACCGGGGGCAAGTGGTTTTGCTCAATTTCTGGGCTAGCTGGTGTGGTCCCTGTCGTCAGGAAATGCCTTTACTTGATCGTATACATCAACGATACCAGGATGCTGGTTTTGCAGTAGTGTCAGTAAATGTGGAAGGCGACGAATTGCCTGCACGTGCTTTGGCAGAGGAGACCGGTGTTACTTTCCCCGTACTGATAGATACCAATCAGAAAGTTTCTGAATTATACGATCTAGAAGCAATGCCAAGCAGTGTTTTGATTGATCGAGACGGGGTGGTTCGATATATCCACCGTGGATACCAACCGGGAGATGAAGCCTTGTATCTGAAAGTCGTTAAACAGCTGATAAAGGAATAAATCGATATGAAAGGCTATCTTCTGAATCGTCTGGTCCTGCTTCTGGCTTGCTTTATTCCGTATGCTTCCCTCAATGGCGATGGTCTTGATACACAAATGGAAGATATAAAGCGATCGCTAATCGAGCTAAAACGCGACCTGGTAATTCTGGAAGAAGAACTTCTGTACCCGGCAAGCTCACAACTTGCGGTATATCTTTCCATGAACGTTGGCGAGTTTTTTGACCTGAACTCTGTCACTCTTAAGCTGAATGGAAAGGAGCTTACCCATTACCTCTATACTGAACGACAGACTGATGCACTTTACCGGGGTGGAGTTCAACGATTATACATTGGTAACGTAAATCAGGGATCTAACCGGGTAACTGCGTTCTTTATTGGTACGGGTCCCAATGGGCGTGAGTACAAGAGAGCGGCGACGGCGGAGTTTACCAAAACCTTTGAACCGGCGTTTGTAGAATTGAAAATATCTGATTCAACGGCTAAATATCAACCGGATTTTGTCGTTAGTATATCATCCTGATCGAGCACGATAATGAATAGCATACTATGCAAGTTGTTCATTACCTGTGTTGTGAATCTACAAACAGTAACCCCACTGGACGAACTTTCTTATGGCACCGTGCTTTATGAATACTATCAGGAGCAGTATGAGGAAGGGATGGTTCAGGTATTAGTTGCCGAGGCCCAAGGCCGAACAGGTAGTAGACCGGAGCGTTTCAAGATAGCCGGTGGCAGTTTTTCTTTTGCCATGGGAATGTTTGATCACGCTCAGAAAACATTTGAAGAACTGGATGCTGGTGAGTTAAGTGACCTGGACAAACAGAGGCTAGCCTTCCATCTTGCTCGTGAATCTTTCAGGCGCCAGGATTGGAAAAATCTGGGTTCCCATTTGGCAACTATAAATCTGGATCGTAGCTGGGTCGGGCGTCCATTAGTGCATCCTGAAGTAGAGTTTATGCGCGCAGAGCTTGCTATTCACAACAAACAGCTTTCCAAAGCCCGAGTTATTCTCGACACCATTCCCGAAGACAGTTCAATGCGCACTTATGGCCTGTTTAACTTGGGCGTTGCCTACTATCAAAGTGCAGAAAATACGCCTGCCAACTTTGAAGGAGCGAGTGAAATTTATGAACTGCTTTCGCAGATGCCTGCGCACGATGAAGAAACGCTCGATATTGTCCAGCGATCCAGGCTGGCACTTGCTCGATTGAAGACTGAGGCCAGCGAGCGACATGCTTCGATGTCGGAGACTGAACCTTCCAAATCCTTGTTAGACGAATTGTCGTCCATTTTGCCTGGTTCCGGACGTTACCGAAATCTTGCCCTGGCGAGTTTCGCAAACATGGCCATGCGGGATCAGGATCCACAGACGGCAAGCCGCATCTGGCAGATGCTCAAAAAAGAGACAAACTGGACTGCCAGTTCGGCGAACGCCTATCTGGGATTGCCCATGAGTCTGGAATTGTTATCCAATAATGGAACTGTTACACACGCGGTGGTTCTGCAAGAGTTTAAAGAAGCGGAAAAGCGTTTTGAGCTCAGGCTGGATACCCTACAGCGCATCAGTCTGCAAGCTAATGACACTGCATGGATGAGTAAGTTTTTAACGGTGATTGCAAATACTCAAAATGTAAACGTACAACAGGGTCACACACTGGAACAGTGGCAGAAAAAAATAGGATATGCCGATTGGCTGGAATGGTTAAGTTCCGAAGCTGTACACGGATTGTTGTCTGACTGGTCTGAGCTCAGAAATATGCAAGTGTTTCTTGACACTATCCCCGATAACCTTGAGGCGCTTGATGCTGCATCCACGGAAATTAATCGTCGGACCTCAGCAGCGAACCATTTGTTGCTGCAAGAGCAAGGTATTGCTAATAAACACAAACTTCTACTGGATATGATTGAGCATGTACGCTCCCAAATAGTGACTCTTGAATTTGCACAGGTCGAGTACTCTGAGCCGTGGATGTTATCAATTGCATCGGACAAACAAACCTCGTACGTACATCGTTTGTCCAGAATGAACAAATACGCAATGCAGGCATTTACAAAGGAGGACAGACTGAAACTGGGTTTACGTGTTGAAAGACTGGAAGGATTACTGTTTTTTGAGCTGGTTGAAAGCAAGTCAACACGTTTGCAAACACTTAGAAAAGAGCTGAAGTCTATCAGTAGTCAGATGACCGCTGTTGAAGAGTCGCAAGCGAGATTGATAGAAGCTGAAGAAAATTACGATACGGGGCTTGCGATTAGTTTTGACAATTTTCAAATGCGTGCTGATTCTCTGGACAAATCAGTTGCTAAAGCGTTACAGAATCGTCAGGAATTGTTGGCTGAGGAACTACGTTCGGGAATGCAACGAGAAACAAAAAGAGTGAAGCATTTTCTTCTGGTTGCGCGTTTAGCCATAGCTCGAACCACAGATCTACTCGCTATGCGCAGCGAACACAACTCCATATCCAGTGGAGAAGAAAGCTAGTGCATTTTCCGGTATCCAAAATCACCAGCTACCTTAGACGTACTACTGTGTTTTCGTTGTATTGCTGTTGGTTCTTACTGGCCGGTTGTGTCAGTTTTGATGGAGAGAACAAAGGGATGCATAACAAAGGCCAAAGTCTGGACCAGATTGTTAGCTCTTTGCCGGCCGTTACTTTTGAAGCATACCAGGTGAAACCAGCGGCTTCAGATGTCATTGCAGCTTATGAACTTATTCAGGGTGAGATAGAGAATGCCGGCGAAAGACACTCAATAGGAAAGCGCCTTGCCGACCTGGAAATGCGAATAGGCGAAAGCAGGGATATTGAAGGCGAGATAGATCCCTATCAGGCAGCGATAAAGTTATATCTGGCGCTTTTAGAATCTGCCGCTGTTGAAGAACTGGACCTTGTTTATTATCAGTTGGCGCGTGCCTACGACTTAAGTGGTAACACTGCCGCAACTCGATCCTATCTGGACAAACTGTTAACTGAATATCCGGATAGTGTATATGTTATAGAGGCCTATTTTCGACGCGCCGAGCTGCAGTTTTCAGCTGGTTTCTACAAAGCAGCAGCTGCTGATTACCAAACCGTGGTTATGCATGGTCATGACTCTCCATACGCAAGAAATGCTCTGTATATGCGGGGGTGGTCGTTATTTAAATCATCCAGTCTGGATGCTGCCTTGCCTGTATTTTTTGAGTTACTTGAACAAATTCTGGAAGTGAGCGAAAAGAGTACACGAGACGCTGAATTACTTGACGATACCATGCGCGTGGTAGTGAATTCGCTTGTTTACCTGGAAGGTGGAAGAACTCTGGCTAAGCACATGTCCTTGCTCGGTAATCCTGACTGGCAGTATATGGTATATCAAAATCTGGCAGAGGATTATCGGGATAAGGAACGATTTCTGGATAGCGTTGCTAGCCTGCAAACCTTTATTGACCACAATGCCCTGAATGCGCTCTCCCCGGCTTTTCATCAACAAATGATAGATACGCTGGTTGAAGCAGACTTTCCATCAGAGCTTTTGCCAAAAAAGAAAGAGTTTGTTGAGTTGTATGGAATTCGCAGTAGTTTTTGGGTTTTGCACAGTGATGAAGTCAGGCAGCAATATAGTCAGCCGCTTGAAATCTATCTCTTTGAGTTAGCCCAAAATGCCCATGCTGAAGCACAGATAAGTGGCCTAACAAATGCATATGTAGAGGCGGCTGGCTGGTACGAACAAATAATGGAGACATATCCGCATCACGCCAGGTTTGCCGAGGTATTGTTTCTGTCAGGCGAGACATATTCAGATGGCCAGCACACCGAAGCTGCTGTTGCTGCATATCAGGGCGTTGTGTGGGAGTACCCGGAAAGTGAGTATGCCAATGAAGCTGCATATGCGGCTGTATTGGGGTTGAAACAGCTTGTGGTAAACGCCGAAAGTACTGTTTCGAGCTCTGATTGGCAGAACAGAGAAATAGCGGCGCAGATTGAATTTGCTCTTTTGTTTCCGGATGACCTGCGTGCACCAGGTGTTCAAGCAGATGCAGCAAACACTTTATTTTCAGTGGCGCGATATGCTGAAGCTGCTGACCTTGCCAACCGTCTTTTATTGGTTCCAGATTTGGAATCTGCAATACGTACAAATGCGCTTTTGGTTGTTGGGCACAGTAAATTCGAATTGTTGGCTTTTGCGGATGCTGAGCTTACCTATCGTAAATTGCCAGTACAGAATGCGGATGTAAGTGAGCGCATTCTTGCGTCGATCTACAAACAGGGAGAGCTGGCAGAACTGTCCGGGGAATCTGAGGCTGCTATTGCGCACTTTCTTCGAGCTCATGAAGAATCCCCGGGAAGCAATCTTTCGATAAAGGCGCTGCATGACGCCATTCTGATATACGAGTCTATGCAGAAATGGGATCTGGCTGCGTTTCACCTGAGTCGATTTAAAACCTTGTATCCTCGGCACGAATTGTCCAGTGGTGTTTCCCAACGACTGGCCACCTACTATGAACAGTCCGGAAGATGGGTGGATGCGGCACGCGAATTGCTTGTACTGGCTGATACAATATCCCAGGCAAGTGCTGTGCAAGCCCAATCAATGGAACTTGCTCGTGTGTCCAAATATCGTGCTGCTGAGCTGTTTCTTCGGGCAGAAGACTACCCACGGGCTATTCAGCATTTTCGGGATTATGCTCATCAATACAAATTGCCAAAAGCGCTTAATCTTGAAGCCATTCACCATATGGACCTGCTCTATCAACGTAGCGGAGCAGCTGATAAACGACGTTTCTGGCTACGAAAAAAAATGCAATTGCACGCTGGCCTAACAGCGGCTGATAAAGCCCTATACGCTCGAGCGACGGTACTCGCAGCTGAAGCTCAACATGTATTCGCGATGGATGTTCGAAAAACGTACCGTCAGATTCCCCTGAATTTACCATTAAAAAGAAGCCTAAAATTAAAACAGAGAGCTCTGCTCGAATCCGTTGCGGCTTTTGAAAAGCTGGCGGGTTACAAGGTGCTGGAATATTCCAGTGCAGCGACCTTCGAAATTGCAGAACTTTATGCCGCTCTGAGTAGTGCGTTGTTCGACTCGGAAAGACCAGAAGGATTAACCGCACTTGAACTCGATCAGTATGAACTTCTGTTGGAAGAACAGGCCTATCCGTTCGAGGAACAAGCTATATCGCTGCATGAAATAAACCAGCGACGAAGTTGGGAAGGGCAATACGACGAGTGGGTGAGGAAAAGCTTCGAGAGTCTGGCTAAGTTGATGCCTGGACGGTATGGAAAACAGGAACAAAAGGTGGCGTATATTGATGTCTTATACTAGAGGTCTTTGCAAGTACCGTCGATTGGGATTTCTTGTCTCTCTCTTTTGTAGCTTAACACTTTTTCCCGGGTGTCAGTCTGCGGGTTCTGTTCCAGAAATTAATAATTCAGAGAAGCTGCGTGATGTTTCGCCTGCCGTGATTGGTCGTAGATATGTACAGTTTGTTGCAGCCCAAGAAGCTCTGGAAGCCGGGCGCAACGATATTGCCAGAACTCTACTGTTGAAATTAACGAGTGATGCACCAGATCTTTCCAGCCCATGGGTAAACCTGGGTATTGCCTATCGAAATTTGGGTGAGGATGAGAATGCAATCAGAGCCTTTGAGCGCGCGCTCATCGGGCGTCCGGGTAGCTGTGAAGCACTCAACCAACTGGGAATTTTGGCCAGGGAAACCGGTAATTTTGAAGCAGCGGAAGCGAGATATATTACCTGTCTGAAATCTACACCTGATTTTCGCGAAGTGCATCTCAATCTTGGCATTCTGTATGAGTTGTACATGGGTAAATATGCGGCCGCTCTCAGCGAATATCGTAGCTATATGGCAGGATTAGATGAACCTGACAGACGAGTAGGAGGCTGGATCATGGATCTGGAACGACGACAATCTTCCATGCTCGCCACCGAAAACTACTGAGATGCTGAAATAATGACTGATAAAACAACTACACGTTCAGCGCTAACAGGAGTTGGGGTGATTTTTTTTCTGACCTTGGCTTTGTTTATTGCTGCAGGTGTCGAAGTGGCCAGTGCATCGACATTTCCTTCTGAGTCCGGTAAGTCTCAATCGGTGAAGTCAGAAGTGGATTCAAACACCGTCAGACTAGAACAAACACTCGTTTCTGGTAACCAGGAGCTACCCAAGGTGCTCTATATCGTTCCGTGGCAACAGCCTGGTGGCATACCAGATATTGCGCTAAATCCCGAAGCGCCAGAGTTACAGGTTTTTCGTCGACTATACCCTCCCGCGTATCGGCGAGAGTTAAATTATTACAAGTCATTACAGATGGCGGATAAGGAGAAATAGTATGGATTTTTATACGACATTTGTTTCATTTTTTCAGGAAGGTGGACCGTTTATGTACCCGATTGCGGTGGTGATGGGTATTGGTTTTGCAATTGCGCTGGAGAGATTTGTTTTCCTTGTGCGTGAGACACACCATAACCGAAGCGATTATGAAAAAATGTTACCTTTGCTGAAGGCTCGAAAAGTAAAGGAGTTGGCTGAAATAGCGCGTCGTTCGTCCTCTCCAATTGCCCGGATCGTTATGGACGGACTCAACCGAATGCGCTCGAGCCGCCGTCGTCAGGATATCGAATATGCCATGGAAGAAGGCTTACTCGAAGCTTTACCAAAAATTGAACGACGTACGCCATATCTTGCCACATTTGCAAATATAGCAACCTTGCTTGGATTGTTGGGGACCATCATCGGCCTGATCGCTGCATTTACAGCCGTCGCAAACGCAGATCCAGCTGAAAAAGCCAGCCTTTTGTCACAAAGTATCTCTATTGCTATGAACACCACTGCTTTTGGTCTGATGGTTGCGATTCCTCTACTGTTAGCGCATTCGCTTCTGGTGAGCAAAACAAGTTCGATAGTTGAAAGCCTTGAGATCACTGTCGTAAAGTTTTTGAATTTGCTTGAAGAAAGACCTGAGCGGTAATTTTATATGTCTATGCGCAGACTTCGTAAACATAAGTTACATGCACAGGATACGGATCTTGACGTAACACCTTTCATGAATTTGATGATTGTCCTGGTTCCGGTATTGCTGCTGTCTATGGTATTTACGCATACCAGCATAATTGAACTGGACTTCCCATCTACAGAAGGATCAGCGACTGTAAATGTTGAAACCATACACCTGGAGGTGGTCGTTCGTGCGGATATGTTAAGGATTGCGGATGGTAGGGGAGGAACGATCAGGGATTTACCAAAAGTGAATGGTGAGCATAATTATGAGGCCTTGTCCCTGGTGATGCAGGAACTGAAACGTCGCGCTCCAGACAAACGAGATATTACAATATTGTTAGAGATAGACACAGAATATCAAACTCTGGTATCTGTTATGGACAGAGTGCGTTCCTTTTCGGTCTATCAAGCCCTGGACGTGGTTAATGCCGAGTTGTTTCCAGTAGTATCGCTGGGCGATGCTCCCATGGTTATAAATGATAAACATATAAAACCGGTATCTCAAAGCTCTTAAGCGGCGAGAATTCGGAGGAATAAGATGAGTGCAATTCAACTAGGCCGACGCCGTAAAACCCAAAAGGCTTCTAAAAAAGCAGCCACGCTAAACCTTGTCTCATTGATGGATATTTTCACCATTCTGGTATTTTTTCTCATGATTAACTCCTCAGATGTTGAGGTGTTGGCAACCAGTAGCAATATAAAACTACCAAGTAGCATTTCCGAAAACATCCCCAGCGAACAACTTGTAATATCTGTGGATGAAGAAAAC